>ERZ1090860.1275-NODE-1279-length-13801-cov-32.713298_pt1 | contig 13801 bp, 14 predicted proteins | sample MGYA00478483_ERZ1090860 | MGnify/ENA primary metagenome ERZ1090860 (study PRJEB33644, sample SAMEA5815741) | chicken gut metagenome | biome: Chicken; feature: Gastrointestinal Tract; material: Caecum | place: Ireland | collected 2019-01-01 | study: A study of...
TAGCCCGTTCATCTTGACCGTTGACTGGCTCGGCTGGCTTTGCTATTCTCGTATAATCATTTTTCATAGTTTTCCCCAACACATTGTATATTCCTTTTCGCCCGTATCTTCATCAACTCCTTCTGACAGAATTGAAAATCCCACCCTGTGATAGAAAGCAACTGCTCGTAAATTTTGTTGATATACACTCAAAGAAAGCGTATCATATTTTTGTTTTGCATAAGTTAGAAGCTGCGTACCAATTCCAGTAGAACGGTAGTTTCTGTCCACAAAAATTCCAGCAATGTATTCATTCATCAAGCCAATAAAGCCCAGAACTTTTCCATTTATATCATAGACGAAAACTTTTGCCTGTAATAATGCTTCTTGCACTTCATTGAAATGTGAATGCCAGTATTCCTCTGACACAAAAGGATGAGCGTCTACATTCCCCCAAAACCATAGCTTCATAACCTGCTCTGTATCTAAAATTTGAAATTCACGGATCATCTTTTCTCCTTTCCGCATTTTGAAGAATAGCGGATTAAAATACCAGCAGTAAGAATCATGATACACAAACCGGATATGAAGAACCAAACATTTACACCTACGTTTTCTGCTATTGGGCTGCTAAAAAGCAAGCCGATTGGCATTGTAACAGAAGAAATCAAGGTAAGTACCGAAAATGCTCGCCCCATTTTTTCTGGAGATATGGTTTCCTGCATATAGGCAGTCAACGGGATTGTATGGACATTTCCAGATGCGCCTAAACAGATACAACCTCCTACAAAGAAAAACCAGCCAACATAAGTAGGCGGTATGATACCGCAGAACAGCGACATCATTCCCATTCCAAACAAGCCGATGAACGAAACTCTGATTTTACGATTTATCTTCAGCACACTGGAAAATAAAAGGGAAGATGCCATCATACCGATTGCAAAAGACAATTCCACAACGCTGCCATACATTGCCGATAATTTAAAATAGTCACTTGTCATGAGCGGATAAAAGGAAGATAGTGGCGCATAGAAGAACATACAAAGAGCCTCTGCAATCACGACATAAAACAATTTTTTATCTTCTTTGAATACCTGCAATCCATCTTTAATTTCTGCTATAAAATGCTGTTCTTCTTGCGCTGTTTTTTCAAGTTTTGGGATTTTAACAACAGCTAACGCAATACTTGCTAAAATTGCTCCTGCTACATCACTCATTAAAACGACCGACATAGGAAAGAGCGCATACAAAGACGCACCAATCACCGGGCCTAATAAAAATGAGCCGGAATTTAGAAGTTGCATCCACCCGTTTGTTTTTACCAACTGGTCTTTTGGTACAAGCTGCGGAATAATCGACTGTATTGCCGGCTGTTGGAATGTACTTCCAATCCCCCGGACACACAGCATTATAAATACTGTCCACACAGGCAGTTCAAAAAAGAACAGTAAAATTGCATAAATCAGCGCAACTGTACCCATTGCCATATCCGAAAATATAGAGATAAATTTTCGGTTATAACGATCGGCGGCAATTCCTGCTAATGGGCTGAATAAAGTCATTGGGAGATAGGCGACAAGCCCCGATATTCCCAGCATTAACGGCGAAGATGTTGTTTCAGCAAGCCACCAAATCAGGGCAAACTGAACACCATGACTGCCTAACATCGAAACTGCTTGTCCCAAGGCAACAGTCATAAACTTTGATTTCCATTTTTGTGTTTTTTTCATATCAAATTGTCCTCTAATTTTCAAAATAGTTTTTCAAACAGGGGACAATATCAAATGTGATAATCCCCTTATTATGCTATTGCCGACATCAAGCCACCTCCCTTCAAAAGATTTTGATTTCTGTTTTTATAACATGGCTTCCAGATATTTTTTTAATCCATCACGATATTTTTTTGTAAGCGTTAAATATTGCCGCTGTTCTTCCTCCGTCCATTCGTTCCAAATTTTATTTTCAATCTCATGCAGAGGTATTATTTTTTCTGCCGAAAATTTCTTTCCCTTTCCAGTGAGACAGAGAATTGTATTTCTGCCTTTCCCTTGTTCAAGATAGACGATTCCTTCTTTCTCCAATTTACGAATAGCAGAATTGATTGTTTGGCGACTGATACCTGTAAGCTTACTAATTTCACTTTGCAGGCATTGCCCATCTTTCTCACAAAGGACATATAGAATATTTTGAACGCTATCTGAAATACCCATTTTTACAGCTGCCTCGTGGTATAAAGCATTGATTTCTCCTGCTAAATAGGTGTATTGCCCTGTTTCTAAATAGTGCAAAATTTATCCTCCTCTTCATATGTCTGATTTCGTACATTTTTTATTATATCCGATTTCGTACATAAGTCAATAGTTTTTGAGGAATAATGTGGCTGCTGCCTTTCAAATTATCGTGTGTTACTTTATGACACATGAGCATTGGCACCCGGATTGTCATTGCCGTAACCTTCCAGCAGGTTGATGACGCCCCACACGCCGAGACCGGCACCCAGGGCAATGACGAGGGTCTGGAGAACGGTGATTGCCTGATTGAAAAATTCCATAAATAAAGTTGGCCGGAATCAGGTTGAACAGTTTGATTTAGTCATGGTTCATAGGCATACAAAAGCCGGACAATCGCCCCGGTGTCCGGGGTCCGATTCCGGCCTTCCTCCTTTTTCATTATTTTTATAGAGATCGTCCGCTTTGTATGCCGATGGCCCCTTTTGGGGCGGTTGAGGCGGATATCAAAATCTGATAAACGCCCTGTGGGGAATGAACTTGTTATTCAATTTTACTGAGTTTCTAACGAAGTCAGAATCTCTCCGATGTCGCCGTTCACGCAGATGGATTTTCTTTTGATCTCATCAGGTGCATACGCTTCACCATAATTCAGGCAGGCATACGTCGCGTTCGGCCAATCATGTGTCATCCGCCAGAAACTGTACTTTACTATGCTTGGTGTATTGTAGCCAACGGCTAACTCCAAAAACAGAACTTTTTGCTTTCGATGGCTTTGCAAAAATTCCTCATATCGCTCAGCGGCATGATGCCAGCCCGCATCTTCAACAAAGGTATCATCGGCGCGCAGGTTCATGCTCATGGGTTTATGACAATGTGGGCAGTATGGAATCAGTTCGGAGGGAACTTCCATCTTCAGCTTTATTCCATCCGGCACATAGAGATCGCCATCTTTAGCAAAAGCGAAACCTTGCGCCGCCACCATTTTGCGAACAGTAGCTTCATTATCGTAGGTTTCATTATGGCATGGCACACTGCACTGCCACAGGCCGTAGTCGCCCTGAGTGTAGAATAGCCGGTGCTTGTCGAACCCGGCTTTCTGGAATTGATGATCCACGTTGGTGGTTAGAATAAAATAGTCTCTGTTTTTCACCAGCTCGTACAGCCTGTTATATACCGGCTTCGGCGCATCCATATAACGGTTGATCCAAATATGCCGACTCCACCAAGCCCAATATTCTTCCAAAGTGTCAAACGGATAGAAGCCGCCAGAATATATATCCTGAATCGGATACTTCTCAGCAAAGTCGTGGAAGTATTTATGAAACCGTTCGCCCGAATAGGAAAGACCAGCAGAAGTGGAAAGGCCCGCGCCCGCGCCGATGATAATGGCATCCGCATGATCGAATGCTTCTTTCAACTTGCAAATGCTATCAGGTGTATCTTCTGACTTGTGAATTTGCCAGCGAAACATTATGCGCACCGCCTTTCCTCATATTCTCTTGTGCTATTGATATGCGAATCTTCTGTAATCTGCTGTTTAACCGTGATTTTTCTTGACTTTTTCCTGGTGCGCAAAGAACAGAACACCGGCGTGTTGCCGCCCACGCCCAATTCCAGATAAACCACATTTGCGCCCTCATGCCGCCGAAGGAAATCCTCGTAGCGGGAACAAGCGGCATACCACCCCTTGTCCTGTACGAAGGTGTTGTCGCACCGCAGGTTCATGGTCATGGGCTTGCCGCAGACCGGGCAATGAGGGACAAGTTCTGTGGGGACACGCATATCTCGCTGCTCTGCCACCATGCGCCGGACGGTTTCCTCGTTGTCCCAGGTCTTTTGACAGCATGGCTCTGAGCATTGCCACAGGCCGTAGTCTCCCTGGGTATAGAACAGCCGCTCCTTATCAAAGCCGGCCAGCTGGAATTGATGGTCTACATTGGTGGTAAGAACAAAGTAATCCTTATCATGGACCAGCTTCAGCAGTTCGTCATAAACGGGCTTGGGGGCTTTCTCGTATCGGTTTATCATGATCTGGCGGCTCCACCATGCCCAATGTTCTTCCAGAGTTTCAAAAGGATAAAATCCCCCGGAGTACATATCCTGGATTTTATATTTCTGAATGAAGTCTCCGAAGTGTTCCTGGAACCGGGGGCCGGAATAAGTCAATCCCGCAGAGGTCGATAAACCGGCACCTGCCCCGATCACAACGGCATCTGCCTCGTGCAGCGCCTGCCTTACCTTCCCGATTTGCTCAGAGTAGGTCAGTATAGATTTTTGCGTCAATATCCTTGAAAACATTGAAAATCACCTTTCTCACCGTCGTCGGTGTTTGCAGAAACTCTTTGACCGTCTGAACGGCGATCCGGGCGGCTTCTTGATTGGGAAAGTGAAACTCTCCGGTAGAGATACAGCAAAACGCCACGCTTTGCAGCTCATGCTCCGATGCAAGTTTCAAGCAGGAGCGATAGCAGGAGGCCAGCTGCTCCCGGTCCCGCGGGGTAACGCGCCCGTGGATGATGGGACCTACTGTGTGCAGCACATATCGGGCGGGCAGATTGTAGCCGCCGGTCAACTTCGCTTGCCCGGTGGGTTCCGGGCGGCCCTGCTGCTCCATGAGACGGCTGCACTCGTCCCGGAGCTGAAGCCCTGCAGCCGAGTGGATGGCGTTGTCGATGCAGCCGTGGCAGGGAACGAAACAGCCAAGCAGCCGGTCATTGTCTGCGTCCACGATGGCGTCGGCTTTCAGCCTGGTAATATCCCCCTGCCAGATGGCGATACCGGGATGACCGGGACGATCCGGGAGCGTGTCGGCCTCCACCACGCCCTTTTCCTCCCGTTCCGCTGAGAGCAAGCCGTCCTGCACCGCAAGGAACGACGGGTCCAGAGGCATAGGCGGGCGCACATTCATCAGACTGCGGAGCAATCTCCGCTGGGACAGTTCATCCTGGGGGAAGGCCCTTGCCTGCTCCTGGTAGGAGGGCATCTCATTGAGAAGCACATGGATTAAATATTGAATTTGTTGGGTACGATTCATAAAGGGTCCTCCCTCAGAAATGCTGTTATTTTGTGGCTTGGCTTGCTGCCCCGATCCGTTCCACAGCGCCTACCGGACAGATGGAAAGGCAGTTTCCGCAATGCAGGCAGTGGGCGGTGTCAATGCTTCGTGGGATCGTACTGCTGATACAATTCACTGGGCAAACGCTCCGGCAGCCCTGGCAGCCGATACATTTTTCAGAAATAATGCGATAGCCGTTTTCCTGAACACGCTCACCGCCGAAGGAAAAGCTCTGGCGATAGGGCGGAAGCTGGGCAAGGTCGAAATATTCGCCCTGACCTTTGTAGAGCTGAAACACTTCCAGAGCCTCCCGGCTTTTTTCGGTGGGATAGATTTTCACCATATAGGGGTTCTTTTCAAAGATTTCAGCTAACCGCTTTGTCCCAATGCTGCGTACTGCCCCTCTCACCGAGATTGCCGTGGTAGACAGGGTATCTCCGCCCTTCATCCCCGAAATAGAGACAAAGGGCTTTGCCATCAAACGGCGGTAAAATGCTTTGCCCTTTGCGGTCAGGAAATAAAGGCCGTCATCATCCGCCAGCATCAGGTCGATCACACAGGTCTGGGGCAGGCCGTGTTCGTCCAAAGTGGCAAACACCACGGAATGGATGTCTGACTGGAGAATGTTCAAAATCTCTTGCGTTGTCATAGTTTACCTCCCCTTGTTCGTTCCACGGAGAACCGGCGTCAGTTTCGGATATACCACCAGTGTCACCAGAGCGATCCCAAGCCCTTTGAGCAGATTGAATGGAATCGCATTCCATAAGACTACATCCAACTTGGTATGTATGAAGGGGATAAATTCAGCGAAAGATGCAATCAACGCATCCAGCGGCATAAAGGTTTCAAACAGCGGCAGCAGAATAAAATAGTTTGTCACAGCCGCCATAATCGCCATGCCGATGGCCCCCGTCAGACAAGCCAGCCAAGCCGGACGATGATTTTTATAATAGATCATGCCTGCAAGATAGGCCATTGCGCCGCCCATCAGGAAATTAGCCAGTTCGCCCACACCGCCGGTACTGGTGCTGAACAATCCCAGCAGGATCTTTACCAGCTCCACCAATACGCCAGCCCAAGGCCCCATCGTCATTGCGCCGACCAGCGCCGGAAAGTCCGAAAGGTCCATTCTGGCAAACGAAGGGGAAAGCGGCACAGGGAACTCAAGAAAAGATAAAACAAAGGATACTGCCGCCAACAGTGAAATCATTGTCATGGTACGAGTGCTGCGAAGGGAGGCGGCTTGCCTGTTTGTAACAGCAGCTACGGAAATAGACTGATTGTTCATAACTCTCCTTATGAGATGGGCTTTAGATTAAGGCCGCCCCACATGATTGCGGGGCGGCCTTGGCCTATCTTCTATCATCCAGACTGTAACTGTCGGTGCCGGAATTACACCAGCTCATGCTGTTCAGCTCGCGGACTCTACCGCCGGTGGGGACTTTCACCCCGCCCCGAAGATCGGTATGGATTTTTAGGATTACAGATCGTACTCCTTGGGAGGATTGCCGGAGAAGTCGGCAATCACGGCGTGGGCGTCGGCCAGGTAGAACACCTCAAAGATCGGGTTGTCGGCGGTCTGGTACTGGCCCTTGACGATGGGGTTCTGGATGCACATCTCCTTGACCGGCATATTGTTCTCAAAGACCGCCTTGCCGTTCAGACGAATCCAGGCATACGCCGGGCTGGAAACAGAAACCTCGATGTTAGGGTTAGCCTGCATATCCTTGTAGACATCTTTCTGGTTGTTGGTGCAGAACCACAGCTTGCCGTCTTTCTCACCGGCGAACATGAAGGGGCGGCACTTGGCCTTCCCGTCCCGGCCCACGGTGGCGAGGTACTGCACAGGGTTTTCGTTCAGAAATTTCACAACTTCGTTCATAATAGATAACCTCCAAACTGTTGCTGTTGTTATTGAGAAAGTGTTTGCTTTCTGTTTCTGATTTGATTGTAACAGCGTTCTTTAGCTGCGTAAAGTACGCACAATATTGTGGTATAGTTACCTGCTGGTAACAATGCTCGATCAGAACTTGCCGTTGTCGTTCTGCCAAGTGGACTGATCGGCGATGGTCTCCATCACATCCCAGTGCTCGGCAATCTTGCCGTTCTCCACACGCCACAGGTCGTAGTAGCTGGTGGGAGCGCCGCCGTAGGTTCCCTCACTGACCGCCAAGACGAAGTTGCCCTGGGCCAGGACCATGTGGGTCTCGTCGTAGATCATCTGGATGCCCTGCTCCGCCAAAGCTGTAAGTGCGGCATTCAGGCCGGAGACGCCATCGGCAATCGCAGTGTTGTGCTGGATGTAGGTGTCACCGTCAAAGTAATCGGCGGTCTTGTCGGGATTGTTGCCCTGCATCACATCGTAGAGGAAATTCTTCACCAGTTCCCGGTTCTCCTCGGTCTTGTCCAGATCGGTCACTTCCATCGTGCCGTCAATCTGGGTGTGGCCGGAAGGATTCGGCTCCGCAGCAAGGGCGGCCAGGTTGTCCCAATGCTCGGCAATCTCGCCATCTTCATCAAAGCGGAAGATGTCAAAGGCCACCTTCTCGCCAGCTCCGGCGAAGTTATAGACGGTCTGGAGGAACACATAGTCCCCGTCCTCAAAGGAACGGATGTTTTCCACGGTGGTCTTTGCATCGGCAGACGCCAGGTATTCCACGGAGCTGATAAAGGCATCCTCCCCCGTGCCATAGGCCAGATTGTGCTGGATGTAGTTCTCGTCCAGCAGCTCACGGGCAGTATCCGTATCGCCGGAAGCGAAGGTGCCGATCAGGGCCAGAGCCTTTTCGGTGTTGGTCTGTTCCGCCTGGGTGTTGCTTTCCGCCTGGCTGCTGGGCGTGCTGCTTTCGGGAGCAGAACCGGAGTCAGAGGTGGAAGCGGTGTTGCTGGAGCATCCGGCCAGGGCGGAAGCGATCAGGGTCAGCGCAAGGGCGCTGGAAATAAACTTTTTCATTTCGATAATCTCCTTTTGGGTACAGATTGTGTTTTGCGATGTGCCGCGGTTCAGGCCCGAACCACGGAGATGCGCTGCTGATCGTGGTGGCCCTTCACAGCCTCGTCCACCATAGCGATGGCGTAGTCGGCGTAGCTGATGATGCTCTCGCCACGGCTGTTCAAGGTGAGTTCCTCACCGCCCAGCAGGTAGCTTCCGGTCCGCTCACCCTCTGCCTGAAAATCCCCGGCAGGGCTGATGTAGGTCCACCGGACATCCTTGCGCTGCCGCAGCTCGGCCAGAGCCTTGCCCATGTTGGAAGCCAGGGGCTTGAACACATCCGGGAAATCCGGGCCATCCATGACCTGAGCGGTATGTTCGGCATTGACATACAGGCTTCCGGCACCGCCCACCACCAGCAGGCGGGTGTCCGTACCGCTGAGGATGTCACACAGGTGCTTGAGGGAAGTGCTGTGCAGGGGAAGTGTGTCCTCGGTCCAGGCACCGAAGGCGTCGATGACCACATCAAAGCCCTTCAGGTCGGCGGCGGTCAGATCAAACAGGTCTTTGGTGATGACCTGGCTGGCCTCCGTCTTGTTCTCGCCGCGAACCACAGCAGTCATATCCAGCTTGCGGTCCAGGGCCTCCTTCACGATCAGTTTACCGGCTTTGCCATTGGCACAAATAACAGCGATTTTCATGTTTTTGTCCTCCTTGGCGCTTGTGTTTTCCTTGTTCGTGTGGAACAGTTTTTCAAAGATGCTCATGGGGAATACCTCCTGATTCTTCTTGGGATCGGGATGTTCCCCGTCCTTGCAAATTCATCATAGCGCAGGAAAAGAGGGTTGAAAAGTACGCACAATATTGTGCTATGGTCACCTTGCGGTAACAATTATGCGGTTACCAAAAGGTAACTTTTTGATAAATTCAAGGCTTCTTGGCCTTTCCAATTCACAAAAATTTTTATAAAAAATTCTTGACGCAATTTGGAAACCAAGAGTAATATATAGACATACAGGTAAAACGGAAACTAATAGAACAGGAGGCATCAGTATGGGAACTGCCACAAAAGAATTGCCAGCGTGTCCGGTGGAAACCACGCTGACATTGATTAGTGACAAATGGAAAGTGTTGATCTTGCGGGATTTACTCCCCGGCACGAAACGCTTCGGTGAATTAAAAAAATCCATCGGCCATGTATCTCAAAAAGTCTTAACCGCTCAGCTGCGCGAGATGGAGAGCAGCGGACTTCTTACCCGAACCGTCTATGCGGAAGTTCCTCCCAGGGTGGAATATACACTGACGGATTTAGGGTACAGTTTGAAGCCGGTTCTGGACGCCATGTGGAATTGGGGCGAGAACTACAAGGCGCAAAACAGTTAATAAAAGAGTGCCGCAGACCATCTCCAATGAATGGTTCTGCGGCACTCTTTCGATTATCATTCCTCCACTTTTTCTGGTAAGAGATTTTATCTTCCTCTGGCTGTTATTTAGGGTAAGATGATCTTCAAGTTGTGAATGAAGAAAGAATCTTTTCAAAGTGATATGGCCTTCACTGCAAGGTAATGTCCTTAGGCCTGGTATGCGGTACAGCCGGTTTTGATTGTTACAAATTTTGTAGTGGCTATTTCCTCTGATGTGTGCTATTGTGTCTTGCTACAAGGAGGCGGGGCACATGAACGAAACTCTGAAATTGCTGTACGACAGATTCTATACACCTCTGCCCATGGTAGGATCCGAACAGGAAGTGGAAACCTGCCACCGGCAGCTTATTGAGCGGCTGGACAAGCCGGAGCGTAAACTGGTGCTGCGGATCATCGACGCCCAGAACCTGATGATAGAGCAACGCTCCGTGGACAGCTTTATCTGCGGATTCCGTCTGGCGTGGGAAATGGCAAACGAACTGAATCATTTTGAAACGAACAGGCATCCATCTCCAATGGAAGAAGCGGAGATGGATGCCTGATTCTATCCCTACTTAATGACAAGGGTGCCGCCCAGCCGATACCGACACAGTCCAAAGCCAGTTTCGGAGCGCTCCAAAATGGTCTCCGGGATTTGTTTCAGATACTTCCGCCCAAAGCTGGTGGTGCCGAAGTATGCGTCAAAGTTGGTCACCGGCAGCACTACCCAGTCGGAATCTTCCGGCTCGTTGAGAAGGTAGTAGGCCACCAGTGTCTCAACCATCTCCACAGGAACACCCTTGGGTGTGAGGCTGCGAAGCTGCTCCACCAGCGTGGGCGGCAGCTCTGGTTCCTCATTCCAGAGCGGTCCCAACTCCAAAGCCTGGGCCAGAAAGCTGTCAAACCGCAGGCCCCACTGTCCCTTAGTGGTGGGAGCAAACAGAGGGATCTGCATCTGGATCACCTTGTCCCGCCAGGCCCGGTCAAAGCCCTTCTCAATGGCAGCACACTTCTTCTGGGCGCTGCTGGATACCCGTTCGGGATTTTCCCGCACAAAATCCACCACTTGATGCACATGGCGGTGAAACCATCCGCTGCCGTTTTCCTCCACAAGGCCGGGAAATTCTGAATGGAGTTCCCTAAAATCACTGCCGAACTGCCACGCCTCCCGGGGCGTGGCTTTTTTGTTGTCCGGCACACTGCACCAGGCGCATAAGCCCCGCTTGGCATAGTCGATGCGCTCCCGGGGTGCTTCGGCTGGGCTGCCATCCTCATTATGAAACAGAAATCCTCTTGCCAGGATGGTCAGCACCCGGTTGAGTCCCTCAAAGTCCAGGATGGTGTCGAAGGTAAAGCGGCCCAGATAGGTGGTGTCCTGCTTATTCCGGGCGGTGTAGTTGACCACACCGGTGTAGTCCTGAAATTCCTTCCACTCATTCAGCATGGTCCACCTCCAGAACATGTTCCTCAATGTGGTCCGGCAGCAGGTCCCACAGCAGGTTCCTCTTGCCCAGAGCCACCACATAGGGCGCCGCCAGACTGAGCCGGATAATCTTGTCCAACAGCTTGCGGCAAACCTTGGACACCACGGCCCGCTCGTTGCCGCTGAAGGGGGCAGACAGATAGGCCTCCATCATCTTCTGGAAGGCCGGGGAGTCCGCCGGGCGGCGGAGCTGCTTCCGTTCCCGCGCTGCCTCCAGATCGTCGATATCGCAGACCAGATCCCCCACCAGACGGAACCCGCCATGGCGGAAGTCGGTCAGGAGATCGTAGTAGTCCGCCGCCTCCGGCAGGTGCTCCCGCAGAAATGTTTCTCTCTGTTTTTCTGTCATCAGGTGCCACTGCTGTTCTACGATTTCCTTTCGCAGAGCGGTGATACGCTCCGGGGCAAGCTGCTGGAAGAAGGCATACAGTTCGTCGCTGTCGTAGACTTCTTCCTGTCCCCTGGCGTAGAGAATGCGGTCAATGTCCGTTTTCCGCTGCTGTCCCTTGGCAGGGGCGCGGCAGGCCCGGATGCGGGAGAGACAGTGCTCGTAGTCCCACAGCAAGGCAGAGACAGAAGAAAGAATGTTCTCATTCAGCTGTTTCTTCCAACTTCGTTCCTGGGCGAAGGTGAATAGTTCGCTATCCTTCGCTGGTTTCTCCTGAATCTTGGGCGTGTTGCGCTCCAGCTGGCGGGCCAGCCAGGGCAGCCGCTCCACCGGGGAATCCACCGTGTCCCAGTCAATTCCGGCAAAGAAGGTCTCCAGCCGCTCCCGGTGGGTGGGCTCGTACCATGCACGGCGGCGCTCCTCCGCACGCTCCAACAGATATTTGTACTGGAGGAATGGAGTGCGTTTTACCTTCCGTCCGCCCAGAAATTCATCCAGATTGGGGCGCACACCGGTCTTGGCTGCGTCAATCTCCAGCCCACTATAGATGGCCAGGGCTTCCAAGTCCCGGCGGCACCGCTTGCGCTCCTCCGGGTCGGCATGCTTGTTGTAGGCGATGACGCTGCGATCCAAGGCTGCGTTGCAGATCTGTCCGATGCGGGCGGCAAAGGTGTTCTCCACCGTCTGAAACCGGGCCTGCCAGTCGTTGGCGTCGGACTTGGGTGCGGACAAGGATGGAATTTTCAGCAGGGGCAGGTTGGCGTTGTTGGAGAGCTGCTGGTGGACATCGTAATCATAGTTCCGCTTCACACAGCGGTTCAGAATGGGATCGGCAATGGTCTTGATGAGGTCGCCGTCGTAGTCCGCGCCGCCCAGCCGCTCCGCTGCCAAACTGTCAGCGGACACCATGACCACATCGGTGAGGTGGCCCAGGTAGTGTTGGCGCAGGTCGTCTCCCTCTGGGTACACCGACAGCTGCAATTCCTCGTTCCGGGCGATGTGGGGATTGCGGAGAAGGGTGCAGCTGTCCTCATGGTCATAGGCCGCACCGGGCGCAAAAAAGCTGTCCTCCGCAAAGAAATCTCCCATCACCTGATTGCAGAAGTCCCGCTCACCGGGCAACTGGAACACACGGGGCGCAATTAACTGCCGCAGCAGCTCCAGCAGATCACCGGAGAGAAATCGGTTGTCCCCCGGCACCAGCAGCCGCCCAACGGCATATCCTCGGAGGATCTTCCGGGCCTGTCCGTCCAGCTGTTCCGCATAGATAGATTCCCGAATAAACTTCGGGTTCTTCTCCAGCACCCGGGCCATGATGTGCGCGCGGCTCCCCTTGGGTTGGTTCAGGCCCCGGCGAAAGTATTCCTGCTGGTATGTTTCGTTAGTACGAAAGTTATAGTAGGCCGTCTCGGTGGCCTTGGTCAGCCATTGCCGGGGATCGTCCTCCGGGCTGTGGTCCCAGCCCTCCGGCAGGTCGGCAGGGCGGAACTCCTCCGGCTGGATGGAGAGGGTGGAGAGAAATTGATAGTTGAGCTCTACCAATTTCTCCGGCTCCGTCTTGCTCAGGTTGGTGATGTACAGGGCGTGGTTGTAGTCCCGAAAGGCGTCCCAATAGTCCTCCCAGGTCATACCGTTCTCCCGCAGCCAGCCGTAGGCCTTGAACTGACTGCGGGTGAGGATGATGTCCACACTGCGGACAGGGTGCGCCTTGCCCCAAATATCTACGATGCTCTGGGTACCGCTTCTCTTCAAGAAGTCCTTGAAATCCACCTGATGGAGCATTCCTTTGATGTAGGGCATCCGGATCTGGAAGGAGGTGTGTATGTGGCTGCCGCAGCAGGCCTTGTCCACGACCTCCGCATACTCTTTGGAGATGAGGCCCACGCCGTCAAAGCAGGTGATGTCCAGATCTTCCAGTGTATCTGCCCGGTAGAAGGTTCCCGGCTCTCTGTCTTCCCGCAGGGTGATGACAGGGGCTCGCTCCACTCTCTTGGTTGGATTGTCTATGACGATGACCCGGTGAGGTTTGTCAATGCGGATGCCGTCTACCCGGGTTCCGCTGGAGAACATGAGACCGTTGTAGGCGTAGAGTTTACTGAGTTGGCATCGGCCCAGTTCCATATTCAGCATGATCCGCTGGCGCATAGGCTCATACAGATCCGCCCGGATAAAGGAGAGACGAGATTGACGGCTCATACTGGCGGAGCGCTCAAAGGCCACATAGCGGCAGGGGCCGCTGCCGAAGTCCAGGGTAATCCCCTCGGGACGGAACATATCTCTGGCCTTCTCCCGGCGGGCCTGCTGCGTCTTTCCGGTTCCACGCCGGTCAA
>ERZ1090860.1276-NODE-1280-length-13783-cov-25.559732_pt1 | contig 13783 bp, 14 predicted proteins | sample MGYA00478483_ERZ1090860 | MGnify/ENA primary metagenome ERZ1090860 (study PRJEB33644, sample SAMEA5815741) | chicken gut metagenome | biome: Chicken; feature: Gastrointestinal Tract; material: Caecum | place: Ireland | collected 2019-01-01 | study: A study of...
AACCAGCCCAGGCCGGTGAAGAGGGCGGCCAGGAAGATGATGGTCACCGACACGGCGGTGCCGGCGTCCCCCTCGCTGAGGCCGCAGCCCCGGTACAGGTTGAGCAGGGCCTGTCCCCCGGTGCAGATCAGCCCGCCGGCGCAGAAGGCCCAGGTCAGATTCTTCCAGATGGGCGAAGGCTTGGCCTTCTGCTCCACATAGCGGCTGTACTCCTGGTTGGTCATATCCATGGCGCGTATCCTTCCTTTCCCTTTCAGCATGCCCCTTGACAGGGGAAAACATTCGTGGTATTCTCTACAGGCCCGTTACTCATTTACTAAATTACTAATTTACTAATCGGAAAGGAGGGATCTCCGTGCAGATCCCCACCACACTCAAGCACAAGCCCGTCCTGGCCGCGGAGGACTACGGCCGCATCGACGGCCGCACCGCCGGCGGCTCCGACGCCCAGGGCCTCTCCCTGGGCCTGGCCCAGTGGAACGACCGGGGCAGGGTGGACATCTCCGCCAAGGTCTGGCGGTACACCGGGGAGAAGTGGTCCCGCCAGTCGGAGGAGCTGCCCCTCCACCGGGTGCTGGATCTGGCCATACTCGTCTGCCGGGCCCAGCTCTACTTCCAGGAGGAGGCCTACCGCTTCCCCAGGGGCTACAACCCGGAGCACCCCCAGGTAGACCGCATCGGCCTCCAGGGGGACGCCATGACAGTGGAGGTGTGCACCGGCAACGACCACATCGACGAGGATCTCCAGCTCTTCCGGGACGCTCTGGCCCGGGACGGGGAGCTGCTGGGGGAGCGGATGCGGGTGCTCTCCCGGATCCTGGGGGAGCTGGGCTGCCATGGCTAGGACGGAACACCAGAAGGAGCTGCTGGCCGCCTATCGGGAGCGGCCCATCACCGGCGCCGTGTGCGCCGTCACCGACACCGTCAGCGGCAGAACCCTGCTCCTGGCCTCCCCCAACCCGGCGGGGCAGCGCAACCGCTTTCAGTTCGCCGTCAGCACCGACATGCCCCTCCACCCCGCCATGGCGGCGGACTGGCGGGCCCACGGCGGGGCGGCCTTCACCTTCACCCAGCTGGAGACCCTGGAGAAGAAGCCCGACCAGACCGACCGGCAGTTCCAGGAGGAGCTGGAGCTGCTGCGGGACATCTGGCGGGAGCGGCTGGCGGCGGAGGGCAAAGAATTTTACCGCTGAGCCGCACCCGCTGAAAACCGGAGGGCCGTCCGCATATGCGGGCGGCCCTCCGGTCTTTTTGTTGCTTTTACAGGATGGCGTAGAGCAGCTGGGCCAGCTCGCCCCGGGTGAGGGCGTCGGTGGGCCGCAGCTTGTTGTCGGTGGGCGTCACCACGCCCTGGCCCACCAGGCTCTGGACATAGGGCAGGGCCCAGTCGCCCACCTGGCCGGCGTCGTCGGTGGTGAGCTCCGGCTGGGCGTAGCCCCTGGCCTGGGTGCGGCCCAGGATGGTCATGGCCTCGGCCCGGCTGATGGTGGCCGAGGCATTGGCGGCCAGGCCGCCCTCCACCCCGGCGCCCTGGAGGATGCCCAGGCTGTACATGGCCTTCACCGCGTCCAGGGCCCAGTCGGGGATGGAGGCCGCGTCCACAAAGGGCAGCTCCACCCCGGCGTACTGGGTGAGATCCAGATCCATCCACCGGGCCACCATGGTGAAGAACTCCGCCCGGGTGATGCTCTTGTCGGGCTGGTAGACCACGGTGTCCACGCCGGTGCCCATGGAGATGCCGTTGTCATAGAGGTAGGTGGCGTACTGCTCCGCCCAGTGGCCCGTCATGTCGGCAAAGGGGGAGGTGCGGTCGGAGGCGGGCTGGATGTCCGCCGAGGCCCGGCCCAGATTGCCGCTGGCGTCGGAGACCGTCACCGTGGCCCGGTGGTAGCCGGTGTCGGCGGCGGGCAGGGAGGCGCTCAGGGTGCCGGTGCTCTCGTTCCAGGTGAAGGACAGCGCCGCGCCGTCATAGGTCAGGGACACGCTCTCCTGGGGGATGGTGCGATCCACGTTGTCCGACACCCGGGCGGTGAGCTGGGTGCCGCTGACGGTGAGGGTGACGGCGGGGGCGGTGGTGTCGCTGACGTTCTCGTTGGCGGTGGTGAGCTGATCCAGCCAGATCTCGCCGCTGGCGGCGGTGCCGCCGTAGACCACGTCCAGGCTGTTGAGGTAGGCCGCGCCCTCGGGCAGCTCCGCGCTGACATACTGCCAGCCGGTGAAGTTCAGGGCGGTCAGCAGGATCTGGCTGGTCTGGAGCTGGCTGTCGGTGACGGTGGCCATGAGGGTGTTGCCCGAGCCGTCGCCGTACACCCACATGCCCAGCCAGCTCTCGCCGGCGGGGATGGCCAGGGCGGCGCCCAGGCTGGCGGAGCCGGAGGAGGCGTCGTAGGTCATCTTCAGGCTCTGGCGGCCGTTGTGGACGTATTCCAGACCCGTCTCCACGGCGGGGACGGCGGTATCCGTGGCGGTGAAGGCGTCCATGCCGCCCTCCAGATCCTCCAGGGTGTTGACATGGCCGGCCACGCTCACCGGGATGGTGAGGGTCTTGCCGCCGGCGGAGATGGTGAGGGTGCCGCTGGCGCTCTTCTCCCCGGCGGTAAAGAGGCCGTTTTCATCCACCGTGCCCACCGCCGGGTCGGCCGTCCAGGTAAAGCAGGTGTCCTGGGCGGTGAGATCCAGGCTGCGGTAAGAGGCCGAGGCCTTCAGATCCATCTGCCCGCCGGGATCCAGGTTCAGGGAGGTCACCGCCGCGCCGGTGGACTCGTCGGACAGGGTAATGCTGTCCGGGGTGCTGACGGTGGTGATGGAGACCGTGCCCGAGGCATAGCCGTCGTCGGCGGTCACCCGGGAGGTGCCGCTCTCCGTCCCGGCGGTGAACAGGCCGTTCTCGTCCACCGTGCCGCCGCCCTCGGTGACCTCCCACTCCACCTCATATCCGCTGGTCGGATAGTAGTGGGTGTCCAGGCCGGAGGCGGACAGCTGCACCGCAGCGCCGGAGAGCAGCAGGTTATCGGTGGGGGTCACGTAGTAGGAGTCCAGCTCGCCGGTGGGCTGGAGCTCGGTGGTGAGGAAGATGGCGGTGGAGTTGGCCCGCTGGCTGCCGTCGGAGGGGCTGTTCACCACCTCCATGCTGCTGCCGTCGGGGTAGGTGACCCCGATGGTGGTGGAGCCGCCGCCGTCCATGCAGATGGCCTCCACACAGCCCAGCTCAATGAGGCGCTGGGCCACCTGGGTCTGGGTGGCCCCCACGCTGAGGCCGGGCTGCTTGCCGTCCAGGGCGTAGAACACCAGGGTGCCGTCGGCCTTGATGCCGATGGCGGGCCAGGCGGTGCGGGAGGCGTCCAGGCCGGAGGCCGCCTGCCCGTTGGTCACCAGCTTGGCCACGCCGCCCAGGGCCTGATCCACATCATTCCACCGGGCGTCGGTGCTGGTGATGGAAAGGGTCACCGTGTCGCCGGGCACCAGGGCCCGCAGCTTCGCCAGGGTGTCCGCGTTGTCCTTGGCGTTGAGGGTGAGCACCGCCTTGCCCTCGGGAATGGCGATGCTGCCGGTGGACTCCAGCACCTGCTCCACCACGTACTGGGTCTGCCTGCCGATGCGGGGCTCGGTGGAATAGGTGCCGCTCTCATCCTCCACGGGGGTGAGAATCACGTCCACCCCGGCCTCGCTGTTCTTGGTGGTGTCGGCAAAGTCCGAGGTCAGCAGGGTCAGGCCGCCGCTGCCGTCGCTGCTGGTCATCTTGCGCACCTTGTTGATGCCGCCGCTGAGGTTGAGGGTCGCGCCGCTCAGGGTCACCGACATGGACAGCCCGTTCTGGGCGATGAAGGCGGTGCCGTCGTCATAGAAGCCGATGGCCCAGGTGCTGCTGTAGTAGCCGGTGGCCCGCACCACCCCGTCGGTGACCACCAGGCCGGTGGGCGCGCCGGTGGAGAGCACATACCAGTCCCCGTTGAGGCCGGAGACCACCCGCTTGCCCTGGCTCTCCAGCTGCTGGGCCATGCCGGTGAGGGTCACCCGGTCGGTGACCTTGGTGCCGTAGGCCACGGTGGGGGTCACGTCGGTACTGGGGGTGTAGGTGACATAGTGCTCGGTACGCAGATCAGAATAGGTGTCGCTCCAGAAATAGTTGGTGGTCAGGGTGGTGCCCACCGAGATGGGCGCTGTGCCGGTATGTAGATCCCAGCCCAGGGCCTGGGACGCCGAGGCTGCGGTGACGGTCATGGCCAGCGCCAGCCCCAGGGCCGCGCCCCGCCGCAGGAATTGCTTCATGAAAGTCCTCCTATGTCTGTGGATGGATGGATTGCTATGGAAGTTATGTTAACACAAATCCCCCCGCTTGTAAACAAGCGGGGGGACAGGGAAATCTTACATTTCTGCAACAGCGGCCTGCTCACCGGGCCGCGTCGGCCTCCGGCCGCCCCTGCTTCAGCCGGGGCAGGGTCTTTTCCAGTGTGGCCTCCGTCCCATGGAAGCAGGCTTCCATGGGAACCCTCATTATATTTATCACCCGGCGGAAATGAATTCCGCCGGGCTCCGCGCCACGCGGCGCGGCAGGAGGAGGCCACTCTACCGGGCCGCGTCGGCCTCCGGCCGCCCCTGCTTCAGCCGGGGCAGGGTCTTTTCCAGTGTGGCCTCCTCCTGGATGGCCAGCAGCTCGCCGATGAGCTGGTTGGACACCAGGAAGCCCCTGGGCGTCAGGTTCCAGCGGCGGTCGTGGCGCTCCACCCAGCCCTGGCGCTCATACTCCTCCAGCTTCTGCTCGATGGGGTCGAAGTTCATGAAGAACTCCCGGCGGTACTCCCACTCCTCGATGCCCCGGGTGGTACGCAGGCGGAGCATCAGGTACTCGCTGCCCCGCTCCCGCTGGGGGATCAGGTCGGACTCGTCAATCACCGTGCCCCCCTCCAGCACGCCGGAGATATAGCCCTCCAGGTTCCGCACAAAGGAGTAGCGCCGGCCGCCGAAGTCGGAGTGGGCCCCCGGCCCGAAGCCGATATAGGGCCGTCCCATCCAGTATTTCAGGTTGTGGCGGGACTGGAACCCCGCCCGGGCGAAGTTGGAGATCTCATACTGCCGGTAGCCCGCCGCCGCCAGGCGCTCCACCATCCACAGGTACATGTCGGCCTGCACATCGTCGTCGGGCAGCCTGGTGCCCCGGATCACCCGGTCGTCCAGGGGGGTGCCCGGCTCCACCTTCAGGCCGTAGCAGCTCAGATGCTCCGGCTCCAGGGAGAGCACCTGCTCCACCGAGTCCTTCCAGCTGTCCATGTCCTGCTCCGGCAGGCCGTAGATCAGATCCAGGCTCAGGTTTTTCAGCTTGGCCGCCCGGGCGGCCTCCACCGCCTGGCGGGCCTGCTCAAAGGTATGGGGCCGGTGGAGGCTTTGCAGCTCGCAGTCGTGGGCGGACTGCACCCCCAGGGAGATGCGGTTGACCCCCGCCCGGCGCAGGGCCTGGAAGGTCTTGAGATCCACACTGTCCGGGTTGCACTCCACGGTGATCTCCGCGTCCTTGGCCAGATCAAAGCGCTTGGAGATCAGCCTGAGCAGCTCCTTCAGGCGCTTCGCCCCATAAAAGCTGGGGGTTCCGCCGCCAAAATACACCGTGTCCACCTGCCACCCCCGGGTGAGGGGGGCGGTCTCCTTCATGTGGGCCAGCAGCGCCTTCTGATAGTCGTCCATCCGCTCCTCCCGCCCGGCAAGGGAGTAAAAGTCACAGTAGTCACACTTGCTCCGGCAGAAGGGGATGTGGATGTAAAGGCCCAGTTTCTCCGGCATAGGAGGCACCTCGTTTCCATGCTTCAATGTTCAAGCGTATATTATACTACAAAATCCGGCGTTTGAAAAGCGGTGCACGCCGTGGTATACTGGGAAAAAAGCGGAAGGGGGGAGCGCGCATGGCGGAGCAGGCGCCCCGGCGGCTGACGCTCACCGTCACGCAGGCCATGGCGGGGGAGAAAATCGACACCCTGCTGCGGCGGGAGCTGCACCTGTCGGGCACGGTGATCCGGCGCATCAAGTGGCTGGAGGACGGCATCCTGCTGGACGGCGTCCGGGCCATCACCGGGCAGCGGGTGGAGGCGGGGCAGGCGCTCTCCGTCCGGGTGGCCGACCCCGACCACAAGGGCATCATGGTGCCCGCGCCCGGCCCCCTGGACATCGTGTATGAGGACGGGGATCTGCTGGTGCTCAACAAGGCCCCCGGCGTCACCGTCCACCCCGGCCCCGGCCACTACGCCGATACCCTGTGCAATTTTATCGCGTACTACTACCGGAAACAGGGCATCACCGCCGACGTCCACCCGGTGCAGCGGCTGGATCGGGGCACCTCCGGCCTGATGGTGGTGGCCAAGCACCCCCACGCCCAGGAGCGGCTCAAGCGGCAGCTCCACACCCCGGACTTCCGCCGGGTGTACCTGGCGGTGTGCGACGGGGTGCCAGAGCCGCCGGAGGGCGTGATCGACGCCCCCCTGGGCCGGGCGCCGGACTCCCTCATCGCCCGGCGGGTGGATCCGGCGGGACAGGCGGCCGTCACCCGCTACCGGGTGCTCCGCGCCGGCCGGGGCCGGGCCCTGGTGGAGCTGGAGCTGGACACCGGCCGCACCCACCAGATCCGGGTGCACATGGCCCACATCGGCCACCCCCTCACCGGGGACTTTCTCTACGGCACGGAGGCTCACAGCCTGATCTCCCGCCCCGCCCTTCACTCCGCTAAGCTCTCCCTTCTCCACCCCGTCACCGGGGAGCCCATGGCGTGGGAGCAGCCCCTGCCGGAGGATATGAAGCGGCTGGTGTGACTGTGTCACACCAGCCGCATTTTCAGTTCTTATTCCAAACCGCACATGCGGGCCCATTTGCCCGAGCGCCAGCGCAGGGCGCACAGCACGCCCCGGACGATCAGATCCACGTCCATGGCCAGCCACACCCCCGCCAGGCCGAACCCGGCGAAGTAGACCAGCACGGGGGCCAGAGGCACCCGGATGCCCCACATGCACACCAGCCCCACCACCATGGGCAGACGCACGTCGTGGGCGCCCCGGAGGGTGCCGGAGAGGATGATGGACAGGGCGAAGAAGGGCTCACAGAAGGCCACGATGCGCAGCATGAGGGCCGCCTGCTCCACCACTCGGGGGTCGGAGTTGAACAGGCCCGCCAGGGGCGGGGCCAGCAGGAACAGGGCGGAGGCGGTGCCGATGGCCACCACAAAGCCCAGCTTTGCGGCCAGGGTGCCGTAGGCCCGGGCGTCCTCCTTCTTCCGGGCCCCCACGGCCTGGCCCACCAGGGCGATGCCGGCGTAGGAGATGCCGTAGGCGGGCAGATAGCACAGCCCCTCGGCGGTGACGGCGATCTGGTTGGCGGCCAGGGCCACGGTGCCCAGGGAGGCCACCACGGCGGTGGTGGCGATCTGCCCCAGGTTGATGGTGGCCCGCTCCACCGCGGAGGGCAGGCCCAGCCGCACCGCCTGGCGGATGATGTCCCCGTCGGGGCGCAGGCCCTCCCGCAGGTGCACCCGGAAGCGGTCGCCCTGCCGGGTGCCGATGCGCAGCAGGGCGATGCCCGCCGTGGTCAGGGCCGCCGCCGAGGCGATGGCCGCCCCCGCCGCCCCCAGCCCCGCGCCGGGAATGGTGATCTGTGCCCCGAAGAGCACCGCCGGCCGGGTGGGATAGATGAGCAGGAAGTTGAGCACGATGTTCAGCAGGTTGGCCGCCGTGTTGAAGTACAGCGGCGCCCTGGTGTTGCCCATGCAGCGCAGGATGGCGGAGAAGATCTGCCCGGCGGCCATGAAGGGCATGGCCATGGTGTAGAACCGCAGGTAGGCCACCGCCTGGGGCAGCACCTCCGGCTCCGCCCCCAGCCAGCGGGGGATGAACCCGGCCAGGGACTGGTAGAGCAGCAGCCCGAGGAGGCCCACCACGATGGCGGCCAGCACCCCCTGGCGGATCACCCGCCGGGCCTTCTCGTCGTCCCGGGCCCCGATGGCATTGGACACCTGGACGGAGTAGCCCACCCCCACGCCGGTGAGCAGGCCGTTGGCCAGCCAAATGGGGGCCGCGTTCACCGACACGGCGGCGGTGCCCGCCGCCCCCAGCACGCCCACCATGGCGGTGTCCGCATAGCTGACCATGGTGGTGAGCACCTGCTCAATGATGGCGGGCCAGGACAGCCGCCACAGGGTTTTCAGCCGGGGCTTCCCGGTCTGGCTTGTCTCCATGTCTCTCCCTCTCTCATACCCCCGTCAGATCAAAGGGGGGAATGTATGCCTGCTCCGCCGACTCCGGCTCCTGGGTGAAGCCCTCCAGGCCCAGGGCATCCATGTACTCCGCCGCGGCCCGGGCCTCCGACGGCCGCAGGCGGCGGTTCAGCTCCGGGAACTCTGCCGCCCGCCCCCAGGGGATGTACTGGCTCATGAGGGAGAACAGCACCTCACCGGGGGCAAAATGCCCTGATACCCAGTCCATCACCCGCTTGGCCTCCGCCAGCTTCCCGGGCAATACCAGGTGGCGGATCACCACCCCCCGCTTCAGCAGGCCGTTTTCGTCATATGCGCAGGGGCCGGTCTGGCGGAACATCTCCAGGACGGCCGCCTGGGCCGCCTCCGGGTAGTCCGCCGCGCCGGAGTATTTCTCCGCGTACTCCGCCGTCACATATTTCAGGTCGGGCAGATAGATCTGGATCTTCCCCTCCAGGGCCCGCAGGGTCTCCACCCGGTCGTAGCCGCCGGAGTTCCACACCACCGGCACGGGCAGGGGCTCGGCCAGGGCCTGGAGCACCACATGGGCGTAGTGGGTGGGGTTCACCAGGTCGATGTTGTGGGCCCCCTGGGCAATCAGCTCAAAAAAGATCTCCCGCAGGCGGGAGACCGTCACCGGCTTTCCGAAGTCCCGGTGGCTGATGGACTCGTTCTGGCAGAACACGCACCCCAGGGAACAGCCGGAGAAAAACACCGTCCCCGCGCCGCGGGTTCCCGAGATCGGCGGCTCCTCCCACATGTGGAGGGCCGCCCGGGCCACCACCGGCAGGGCGGGCATCCGGCACACGCCGTGCCCTTCCGTCTCGGTGCGCAGGGCCCCGCAGGCGCGGGGGCAGAGATTGCAGATCATTCCGGTTCGTTCCTTTCCGTTGGGGTTGGGGTAACCTATGGCCGCCCGCCGGGCCGCCGTCGGTGCCATGCCGCTGAAATACCAGGGCAATCATGGCAGCTTGGAAACGGCGCGTCAAGGATGCCGCGCCCCACGCAGGGGCGCACCTATGTGTGCGCCCGCTCCGAGCCGAGGGGGCGTTACAATGTAAGCCCCCTCGGCCGGAAAGCTGCCTGTAGGACAGCTCGGGGGAAGTTCCAAGAAGGGGGAATCGCAATTCCCCCTTCTTGGTCGATCTAAGGAGGGGTGCAGGGGAGGGAACTCGAAATCCCTCCCCTGCTGGTTTTCCCCCCGCTTTTGACACCAAAAGCGGGGCGCCCGCCGCGCAGGCGCGTCCCCGGGGGGAGCCCCCGACAAACAGGCATGAAATGATATGGCGCGCCGAGTCGTCGCGCCCCACGAAGGGGGCCTCGATATCCAGCGGGCGACCACAGGTCGCCCCTACAACCAGACCTCGCGGCGCTCGGTGCGGCCCATGAGCCAGTCCACAGACACCCCGTAAAAATCCGCAATATGGAGCAAGGTTTCATATTTAGGCAAGCGGCCTAGTTCCAGATCCTGATAGCCGCGGGTGGAAAGCTGAACCTCTTCGGCCACCTCGGCCTGCTTCAGGTTCCGTTCTGCTCTTAATTGCCGGATACGCTCTGCAAACATAAATTCGCCCCTTGACACACAGCTCGCTTCGTTTTGGAGGGATTATGATGTCACCGACGATCGAGCTGCTCTATCACTATATCGTGGGCATACCCAATCCAGAGCTCTGGCCGGAGGAGCTGCGGGACAATCCCATCGCCGGCCATGGGCAGTACGCTTTTGGGCGCGGCCTGCGGCTGGGGTATCTGCTGGCGGTGGAGTGCCTGGGGCCGGAGCTGCTGGGGCCTTAGGCCCTAGGCCTTGGGCCCCAGGTTGCCCTCCTTCCAGTGCTTGCGGCACAGGCCGATGTACTGGTCGTTGGCCCCCAGCACCACCTGCTCCCCCTCCTTGAGGACGTGTCCGCTCTCGTCAAAGCGGGCGTTGCACACCGCCTTTTTGCCGCACCAGCAGATGGTCTTGACCTCCTCGATGATGTCGGCGGTAGCCAGCAGCTCCGCCGAGCCGGGGAACAGATCCCCCTTGAAGTCGGCCCGCAGGCCGTAGCAGATCACCGGGATGTTCCAGTCGTCCACCAGTTCGGTGAGGTAGCGCACCTCCTCCCGGGTGAGGAACTGGGCCTCGTCCACAATGATGCAGGCATAGGGCTTGAGCTCCCGGGGTGTCATCTCCATCAGGTCGGAGAAGTAGATGCAGTCGTGGCTCAGACCCGCCCGGGAGGCCACGAACCGGGCCCCGTCCCGCTGATCCACCGCGGGCTTCACCAGCAGGGCGTCCTGCCCCCGCTCCTCGTAGTTGTAGCGCACCATCAGCGCGTTGGCCGTCTTGCTGGAGCCCATGACCCCGTATCGGAAGTACAGCTTTGCCATATCCTCATCCTCCTGTTTCCGTGGGGCCCAGCCGGGCCTCCACCGCCGCTTGAAACGCCTGAAAGGCGTTGGGTACCGCGTATTCGCGCTCCAGCGCGTCCCGATCCGCCCACACCCAGCCGCCGGGGAGCCTGTCCGACGCGGCCTCCACCATGCGGGAGGCCATGCGCCACTCGATGTGGGTGAAGATGTGCTTCCCAGCCGGGCCGTCGGACAGCCCCGCCGCCTCCACCGGGCAGGGGGCGGGGGAGAGCTCGTTGGGGTACTCCCACAGGCCCGCCAGCAGGCCCTTCGCCGGCCGCCGGCGCAGGGCCACTTTTTTTTGGTAAAAAATCAGGAACACCGTCCGCTCCTCCACCCGGCGGGCCTTTTTGGCGGGCTTCACGGGCAGCTCGGCCGTGCGGCCCTCCCGCCGGGCGGCGCAGAAGCCCCTGGCCGGGCACTGTGGGCACAGGGGCTCCCCGTTGGGCAGACACACCATGGCCCCCAGATCCATCAGGGCCTGGTTGAAGTCGCCGGGGGAATCCAGGGGGATCACCTCCCGCAGGGCCGCGCCCATCCGCTTCTTCACGTCGGGCCGGGTGATGTCCCCGCCGTCGCCGGTGAGGCGGGACACCACCCGCAGCACGTTGCCGTCCACTGCCGGCTCGGGCAGGCCGAAGGCGATGGAGGCCACGGCCCCCGCCGTGTAGTCCCCTACCCCGGCCAGGGCCCGGATGGCCCCATAGGTGTGGGGGAACACCCCGCCGTGCTCCTCCACGATCTGCCGGGCGGCCTTCTGCAGGTTGCGGGCCCGGTTGTAGTAGCCCAGGCCCTGCCACAGCTTCATGAGCCTGTCCTCCTCCACCGCCGCCAGATCGGCCACGGCGGGCAGGGCCTCCATGAAGCGGGCGTAGTAGCCCAGCACCGCCGCCACCCTCGTCTGCTGGAGCATGATCTCGCTGACCCACACGTGGTAGGGGGTGGGGTCGCTGCGCCAGGGCAGCACCCGGGCGTTTTCATGGTACCACTGGAGCAGGGGTATGGGCAGTTGATCCAGTTCGTTCAAGGGGACACCTCCGTGTTGTGCGCGCTGTCCTGGATATTATATAATGAAGCGAAACTTTTTTCAAGGCGGCGCAATGAAAACCGCCCGCTCGCTACTCTAATGGTCAGAAAGGGGGGCGCCACCCTTGACGGAACAGGAATTTGCCGACCGCGCCGAGGCCATCAAGGCCCGGCTCTACCGCACCGCGCGGCTCTATCTGGGCAGTGAGGCCCACGCGCTGGACGCGGTGGACGAGGCGGTGTACCAAGGCTTTCTGCACTACAAAAAGCTCCGCCAGCCGGAGTATTTCGACACCTGGCTGACCCGCATCCTCATCAACGCCTGCAACGCCGAGCTGCGCCGCCGAAAGCGGGAGCTGGCGGTGGCGGAGCTGCCCGAGACCGCGGCGGAGGAATTCGACGCCCTCCCCCTGCGGGAGGCCATCGCCCGCCTGCCGAAGGAGCTGCGGGCCGTGATTGTGCTGCGGTACTTCCAGGGGCTCACCCTGGCGGAGACCGCCCAGGCCCTGGGCATCCCGCCCGGCACCGTGTCCACCCGGCAGCGCAGGGCCCTGTCCCTGCTGAAGCTGCACCTGACCGAGGAGGTTTGAACCATGAACCGTATGGAAGAATATGAGGCCCTCCTGCAGGAGACGGAGGAACTGCCCCCCGCCCTGGAGAACACCGTGGGCCGCGCCCGGGCCAGAGCGCGCCGGCGGCGGCTGTGGCGGCGCGTCAGCGCCCCTGCCGGCAGCGTGGCGGCGGTATTCGCCGTCTTTGTGCTGATGGTAAACGTGTGGACCCCCTTCGCCCTGGCCTGCGCCAAGGTCCCCGTGCTGCGGGAGCTCACCGCCGCCGTAGCCTTCTCCCCCAGCCTGAAAGCGGCGGTGGAGAACGACTATGTCCAGTATATCGGCCAGAGCCAGACCGACAACGGCATCACCGTCAACCTGGAGTACCTGATGGCCGACCAGGGCGGGCTGACGCTGTTCCTCTCCATCACCGGGCCGGAGGAGGCCACATCCTTCATGCCCAGCCCGGAGTTTACCACCCCCGACGGGGAGGGGCTGGACGGCTACGCCGTCCTGGCGGGCAGCGTGGCCCCCGGGGAGCTGTCCAACGCCATCACCGTGGCCTTCAACGGGGAGGGGGAGCCACAGCTCCCCGAGGCCCTCCACATGACCTGTGAGGTGCAGGCCCACATACCCGGCGTCAAAGACCATGAGACCTGGACGGCGGACGCCGCGTTCACCTTCGACTTCCCCCTGGATCAGCGGTTCCGGGGCCAGGGGCGGACGGTGGAGGTGAACCGCTGGATCCAGCTGGACGGCAACGACATCCGGATTGTGGATCTGGAGCTCTACCCCACCCACGCCCGGCTGAACCTGGAGCAGTCTCCGGACAACGCCGAGGAGCTCCGGGGCCTGGACTTCTACCTGGAGGACGGGGAGGGCAACCGCTATGAGAAGGGCTCCGCCAGCGGGCTGGCCGCCCTGGGGGACTCCTACCTGTTCGAGAGCCCCTATTTCAGTGATCCGGACTCCCTCACCCTGTATATCACCAGGGCGGAGTGGCTGGAGAAGAGCCAGAAGTTTATTACCGTCAGCCTGAAGACCGGGGAGGCCCTGGAGCCCATGCCGGAGGGCATGGAAATCAGCGCCATCCGCCTGGATGAAACCACAGCCCGGGTGGCCTTCCTGGCCCCCATGCCCCCCGGCAGCAGCGAGACCAGCATGAACTTCTATCAGCTGGGCTCCGGCGTCTACCGCCTCCCCGACGGCACAGAGGAATACACCGGCGGACACAGCACCTATGTCAGCGACGACCTCTGGCACGACACCCCCTACGAGAGGCCCGTTCCCGAGGGGTACTTCATCGAGGAGTACACCATGGAGGACTACCCCTGGGACACCATTGACATGGGGCTCTACTTCACCCGCCGCACCGCCTTCGACGCCCCCGTCACCCTGGCCCTGCAGTAGGGGCGCACACCGTGCGCCCGCGGCCCGGAAAACGGCGCGTCAGGGATGCCGCGCCCTACAGGCAGATATGCGCCCGCTCCATGCTGTCGATAAACCCTCCAGCCGAAGGATTCGGAGGGAAGAATAGTGTGAAAGGCTGCCCCGCAGGGCGTTTCGGAGCGCAACCGCCGCAGTGCGG
>ERZ1090860.1288-NODE-1292-length-13659-cov-11.226772_pt1 | contig 13659 bp, 8 predicted proteins | sample MGYA00478483_ERZ1090860 | MGnify/ENA primary metagenome ERZ1090860 (study PRJEB33644, sample SAMEA5815741) | chicken gut metagenome | biome: Chicken; feature: Gastrointestinal Tract; material: Caecum | place: Ireland | collected 2019-01-01 | study: A study of...
ATTGATTATATCTTATTAGCCACTTCCGTTACAACTTTATTATAGCACTTCAGTTATCGTATCAATTAGAAGAAGAAATGCAGGAAATGATCGCTCCATACTGAGTATTTCTTTTATCGGAATGTTCCGGATTTTTCTCATGGTGTTCTCCTCCTTCCGATTTATACCTGTCGTATCTATTTCTTTTGAGCCACCTGTTTCCGTCCTGCTATCCATATCCCGAAACCTGATAACCTCTGACGTAATCCCTGATAAAAACAATATCTTCCCATCCGGGAGTGCCTTCGCTCATTCTACCTCATACATGGCCTGTCATTTATTAGCTATACTTCTCCGTACTTTTGAATACCGCTCATACAATTGACTCCCTTCTATCGCATAGCCTGAGACAATTCTTTCTCAATATGCTTCTCATAGGCCGCCGTTATTCTCTTATACATTTCGTTCTGGAAGATGTTATATCTCTTTGTAAAAATGGGCTTCATTCCGCGACGGAAAATGATCTCCGATCCGATTGGCATGTAGAGAATGTCCTCCAGAGGCCGGTTGGCCCTTGCAGAAATACTCCTGCCTGTATCCAGATCCATAGAGCCTAGGAACACGATTGTGTCACAATTGTTGATGATGGTGGTCGCCTTCTCACTGCCATAAAGAGAGCTTAATTGCGACTCTGACTGAATCAGTGCTGTTACAGACAGACCCTTCTCACGGAAAATGGACACATACTGCTCGAACATATTCACGGGACAGCCAGTAGCGAAATCGTCGGCAAGAACATCTACAGGTATCGGCAGCTTTCCGTCTGCCTGGTCTTCCGCAAACTCAAACAATTCCTTAAACACTGTTCCATAAAAGGAGGAAACGAAGCTGTTCAGCGAAGAATTAACCGGGCTGGTTGTTATAAAAAGCACCGTCTTTTCAGAAGCCAGCTTCTCAAAATCCACCATCTTTTCCATGCGAAACATTTCCTTCAGTTCCGGATTGAAGATAGAATCGATTGTGGTGTTCAACGCCGAAAAAATACAACTGGCTGTCTTGATAGGGAGCTGTTTAAACGATTTCCAGCAGGACACAGCAAAGGACGACGGGTCTTTCTCTGCGAGATACTCAAACTTCCTGTCATAGTTTGTGATAATAACGCCATTTCTCTCCTCAAAAGTCAGCTTGTTGTGGAACTCCAGCACATCTGCTAATGTGGAATTATCTTTTGTCTGCAATATGTAGCACAGTTCTGCACTGAGAAGGCTTATTGCACCGTCATCCCAGTACGGATCGGCGTTCGACTGCGCCTTCTGAGGATTGGCCAGAACGATACTCCGGGCCAAAAAGGTAATGTCGTTATAGGAACCAATGTGCATCAACGGATCATACCCACAGTTTCCCTCTCTGGGATGCACAAAATTCAAATCCAGGACCTTATAACCTCGCTTCTTCAGCACCATAGAGTACTTCTTCACAATCCTGCGCTTTGTCACCGTGGCAATGAGATTCTTATTAAATGTCTCCAGAATACGAGGTTCCATAATACTGACTGTCTTTCCACAACCGGAAGTACCGATTACGAGGATATTATTGTTCAGTCCGGTCTTCTGTGAATCCGAACTGAAGATGCAGTTCTCACCGTCTCCAAGAATCAGTCTGTCGGTATCGCTGCCGTCGCCGGATTTCAAAAGCATCATCTCGTCAAGAGAGATATCTGTTTCATTCATCTGCTCATCGTTATTGATCATGCACATCCCTCCATCATTTCTTTAAAGTTCTTAATGCCATCCGCAAGCCCCATCTCAACCGCTTCCTGGGCTGAGAAGTAATGGTCATAGGATGTCAGTTCATCCATCTCTTCTTCCGTCTTGCCGGTATGGAAGGCCAAAATTTTATTTATCATGGCCTTCGTCTCCAGCAGACTTTCGGAAATGGATTTGATAGAAGATGCATTGCCGCCAATCTCGCCACCAAGCAATGGTTCATGGAGCATAAGCTTGCTGTGCGGAAGCATATATCGCTCTTTTCCGCAAGTAAACAGGACTGCCCCCATACTGTAGGCACATCCGCTACAGAAAGTATGGACAGGGGCTTTGGAATCGACAATGGTATCATAGATAAGTAAACCATTATCGATCTCCCCACCCGGAGAATTGATGAACACCGAGATTGGTGCCTTGTCATCCTCCAGGTTCAGGAGCATCATCTGCTTAAAGAAATCCATGGCGCTATCAGCGTTGATTTTGCCAGTAATAAATAACCTGCGATCACTCATCAGTTTGGATTCAAGCGCAACCGTCTGAATACCGCTGCTGCTCTTCAGTAATACTGAGGTACTCATCACGCTTCGCCTCCTTCCGCGGTAAAATGATCCATCCCGAGATAAGTCTGATCTAGACCAGATCCATCATTATCAGCAAAAGGATTCAAACGAATGCCTTCCGATCTGTCATTGTCTTCATGACCGTCATCACTGTCCTCGTTGATGCCGAGTTCCGATGCAAGGCAGGACAAAAATGCTCCGACGACTTCTTCACTCACATTTCCGCCAAGTGCTTCCTCCAGAGCAGAACGAAGTTCATCCTCTGTCGACGGTCCTTCCCGCTCACACTTAGTAATGGCGTCTTTTGCTTTAACTCCGCCAAAAATAATATCCAAAATACCCGGTGCATAGCGTTTAACCATTGCCGCCGTACAATGTATGCTGTTTTTGACCACGGTCGTGGACGGCAGCAAGTTTTCGCAATCGATGTAACTTCTGAATCTGATTTCACCGTCCCTGAAATCAAACCTTTCAAAATCCGCACGGTCGGAAACCCTGCGTGCAACCAAACGACGGTTCATATCCTTGTGGTTAAGACGCTGAATATTCAAATACGGCACCGACTCTCTGTACGGTCCAAAAATGATATTGTCGAGCATATCACCGTTGCCATCGTCCACATCTCCAGAAAACAAAGCCTCCAGATGCCTGTCGAGCTTCGGCTTCATCTCTTCCTCACTGAGCCCGGGATAGTGTCTGTAATCTGTGGAACGATACGACTCAAACAGACACTGTATACGGCGCTTGAAATCATACACAGTCACTCTGGAATCATCCATCGTATTGAACTGAGCCTGCTCCTTCTTCTTTCTTCCTAACATTTACGCCACCTCCTTTTCTGCCGCCTCATCCTGAATCGCATCATGAATCGCAACTGCATGCTTCATCAGTACCTTATGTAGGCTAAGATATGCTTCCTCCGCCTCATCTTCCAGTGCTATTACCGGTACAACTGGCATGGATGCGCCATCCGGATGACGTCTCAACGCAGAATTCCAGTACACATCAAGGCGCATCAGGATGTGATCTCGGACGCGATGGCAGATCAGGCGGGTCGTGTTGTCATCCTCGACCAGCTTGCCGTGCAGAGCTGAAAACGCCTCTTCCGCATTTTTCAACTCCTGCTCCAGACCTTCCTTCTTGCTCTTTAACGGAGCCAACTTCTTTTCCTTTTCGGCTTTACGTCTTGCCCGGATCTGAGTATCCGTCAGATTATCCTCACCTTTCTTGCGGGCAGATTCCGAATCATTCTCCCTTTTAGCAGCAACAGAGAGATCCGCTTTTGCCATCTCCAGAAGCCCTTTCTTCTGACGGATACCATCCATTAATTCCTCCAGACGGGCATACTCGCCTTCATTCTCAATCTGGAGACTGCCCCAAGTATGGCTGCAGAACTCCGCGAAGCTATTAGCCTCTTGGTTCATAAATGGTGAATACCAATCGTTACTATCAGTCTGGCGCGGAAATCCCTTGCGTCCATCACAGAAGCCTCTGATTTTCAGGCAAATGGCTTCAAAGAAACCGATCTTCTTTCCTTTTCCATTATTTACCTTTTTATAGCGCTTCTTACGCATCTCCTCTTTATCCACAGGTGCAGCCTCCTTTCCTCTTCTGGCAGATTTGGTACTGTTGGTAATGTTATCTCTCATAGCAGATCACCTCCTGTCTTGCTGCTACAGTCTTTGCATTGGTTAATGAGTGCTCTAGTTCACGGAACAATGTTGTTACAACGCTTGTGAGCTTCTTGTTATACCAGGCCTTAAAGCCATAAAGCTCGCCGATGGTGCGGCCATGGCAGCCAAAGTACTTCTTGACTGAGAGAGAAAACGGAATCTCATAAAAGCAAGTAACTTTCTCTCGTCTATTACTGTCGTTATAGTAGAACTCGATACGGTCACCGGTGTTATAGATAGTGATGCGGTCGGTGTTCTGGAGCGCGAGTTTGGAATTGAGTTTTTTCATGGCTGTTTCCCTCCTTCTGTGCTGTGGTTTTCTTGATGATTGAATTATTACATAAAATCAGAATTTCAAATAAAATGCTCCGATTCATCAATGAAATGCTATTATATGAAACTAGTACTCGAATATGTCAAAAATAAAAATCTATACCGTTCGTCACTTTCTCGGCTCTTTCGTAGGCTCTTGTTTTCTTCATTGCCACGTCGTGTTTCTAATGATAAAATGTATTATAAGTTTTTATACTTTTGACTAAATTTACGAAAAGGAGCCTTATTCATGGAATCTCAAAAAAACATTCCCATTACATGGCAAAGATTAAACTCCATCATAAAAGAAACAGATAATCAAACATTAAAGGAGCATATGATCCTTCCTTCCCTCATCTTTTCAGCGGAGATTAGCAAAAGATGCCAAAGCATTTTAATAAAAAATGGTAAAATAGGGGCAGAGCAGCAGCTAAATTCTAGGCAAAAAATGCGGTTGGTACACGGCTGGTCTCAAGCCCCTTCCAGAATCAATTATGACTATTTGCACTCTGATCTTATTGATTCTTTAGGTGATAAAAATGCGTGCGGCAAAATGCATTCCAAAATTCTAGAATCGTTGAATGATACTGAGAAATGTGCTCAATTTATTGCTGGCAAAAACTATGATCTTTCATTGCTATTCTTGAATTTTTTTGTTGCTTGTTCGAAACGGAAAGGAAAACTCTGTGAGAATGTGGTTTTTACCCCATTTAGTGAATATGCCGGAATAACTGCTGCAGTTGAAAATGTCTGGGATGAGTTTGTCGGAAACAGCAAGAAAACTCCAGAATATAGGGACAAGCGAGATTTTTTAAAGACTTTACCTAATGATGCGCCTCTTATTTCGTTTTCTTTTAATAATCGAATATTTGATTTGCATACGCTTTTGGCTTCAATATCTCATGAGAATTTGAATATTCAATTTGCAGTTATATCAATAATTGCTTCTACCTGGGCCGTATGGGATTATGTTTTTAAGGAAACACAAAAACATAACCTTAATGATTCATGCCCTGAAATACAAAATGTATGTGTAAAATTAGCAACCTTATATGATGCTATTACACCCTCGAAACGAATTGTATGGTCAACCATATCGAATTTCATTCCATCTTTCTCCCAAATAAAGTGTATGAGAACCTTTATCTTTCCAGCATTACAGACCTGTATAAAGAAATTTGAGAAACCTATTACTGAAAAAACAATAGAAGAAAAAGAAGAAGGGAAAAAAGATCTGTGGTCTAAATGGTTTGTCTTCAAAAAATCCGGTGACCGCGATCAGTCACAGTTTTTTAACGGATTACACAAAAATCTTTCAACCGACTACCTGAGTATCATGACGGATTCATCTGTTGCCAAAGACCATCTATCCGGCGGTCTAGTTTCATATAATAATTACTTATATTTAGACGAAGTGAAAAACGCTTGGGAGTCGTATGTAAATGAAGACCCTTGTGGGCAAGACAACCTTGAAACCATGATCACTTCAATATATTCTTTTATAGACAATGAGCATTGGATCATGCGTTTTAACATTAACGGTCAGTACATAGATTTAAGAGAAAAGCTCCTCTCCATCAAAGAAACTAATACTATTTATAAAGCAGCCATCCTATCAATTATCGCAACAACTTGGGCTACTTGGGTCTACTGCAATGATATTTGCGCTGTACCTCAGAATAAATCCGTTTCCAGTTCCGTCAAAGGGAAAGCTATCACAAAGAAACCTTCTGAGAAAGATCGCTGTCGTGTTATGCTCCGAAATCTGTGTTCTATGATTTTCCCAAGACCCGACTCATCTTCCGAAAATGAGACAAATATATCTGAATCTTTCACAACAGAAGATCCTGAGCAACTATTAAATAATGCCCTAATTTCCATTGATAACGACAACGGTCCCAAGGCAGTTGAAGATTTAGTCAACCTTGTTACCAACTATATATCCCTTGCTTCTGCCAAAACACTTGCCAAAGCCTATGATGCCTTGAATATTTGTAAATCACGAAATTGGGAACTCCCTACTCATTTAAGCAATGTGCGACAAAATGAACTTGTTGCCCAACGCTATGGGGCAATTACTACAAACAATATCAAGCACAGTATACTTCCTGAAGTTCAATCAGCCACTTCTGCTGAAGATGGATATTATTTTTTGCAAACGGGGAATGACAAAGAGGTTTCAAAATATATAACTTCAACCAAACCTCAAAACTGGTATCCTTTGTCTGATTGGCTAGATGTCAACTCTATTAACACGCCAGAGTCAAATCTCAATAGCATACTTGCTAGTCAATCAAATGTATTAACCAATAACCTGCGTTTCATTTTTGCAGATTCGGATTATGACAAGAATATTGCCGATGCTTTGAACATTCTGGATCTATTAAAAAAACTAACTGATGTTGCAATTTCTAATCCTACCGAATGGGGAAACATTGAAATTATAATACGTTGTAACCAAGAGCAGACCACACCGCTTTTGGATACTGCCTATAGCTTTTTAGACGAATACCGTGAGAGCGGCGAATCAATATTTGCAAAAAATCCTGTGAAAATTTATTTACTGGACGAAAAAAAGAGAACCGCAGATTTACTTTATGCACAGCACCCGCTGTTTTATCCGTTAACATCAGTTCGAAACTGTTCTGACCTTAGCAATAAAACATTTAATCTGGTTATTATATCAGACAATATGGATGCAGAGTATGCTATTTGGCTCATACGAGAAGCCTTTTGGCTTCTGCCACACACAAAATTTAGGATTCACTCAAAAATTACTGTACTCTCGCCCATTGCTGATGAGTTATGTTATAAAACAACTACACTGTGTCCGGGATTTTCTTCTTTTTCAAAAAGAAATGGAAAGGAACTGGAAATTGATTTAAAAAGGAACACATATATAGATGATATTTCATTCCCTGAAATTGAATACGATACTATATCCATGGACAGCTTTGAAATCCAAAACAAAATTGCCAAATACTCTACTCAAGATATCCTTTATTATATTGTGGATCTTGCTACAGATTTAGAGGGCATTAACCTAGCCACCCAAATACGAGAATTATCCGTAAAGAAAGCCCTTCAACAACGTGACTTAAGAAATTATACTTCAGACGAAACCGTTGTTGCAGTAAAATGTCAAAATAAAAATTACGCTAATCTATTAACAGAATTGATTATTCCTAAAGAGGAAGAATATGACAATCGCTGGTTTAATGATTATAAAATAATTCCATTTGGCACCAAATCCGATATTTTTTCATGGGATGAACTTGTCGGTGGTACAATCGAGTTTTTGTCTGAATGCATGCATTATCAATACTGCACTCCACAATATGAATGCTACGATTTTGACACACCTGCTCCTGCAGAATATATTTGGTCATATCACCGTAGACTATATAACAGAATGTCCAGTTATTCTGCGGCAATGGCTCTTCCTTACAGGTTATTCGAAGCTGGCGTTGTGTTGCCCGGATGGATTTTTAAAAACAAACATTCATATTGGTCTCAGGACAATAGAAATGAGTTGGCTGACAAAATGGATAATGCACTAAGTCCAGACATTCTCGATGAGCTAAGCAAATGGGAACATTCCCGATGGTGTTGCTACCTCTATAGTACTGGGTGGCTGCCAGCAACCCCTGAAGAGACAAAACATTATATGAACAATGGTGTAACTAGACACTCTTTACAGATTGCCAAACTTCATCCATGTCTTTGTTCCTGGGATGATTTAATCACTTTATATTCGACGCTCCATAAAGCTTACCTCGGAACAGAGGATAATTACGGAAACCAAATCAAAAATGAAAAATTCCATAATTTTTCAAGTGACGATGACGAAACATTCCAGGGACTCGACAAAGACAATATTCAACAGACTGGGGATATGTTGAGAGCTAGACCACTGCCACGGCTAAAACAGTCTGTCTCGACAGATGAACATTAAATATTTGCATATGACAAATGGCAAGACCTATGTAACAGAGAAGCTACATATGGTCTTGCCATTTTTTAATTTTTTCTACTTGTTTTAATCCCACAGGGTCTCTGTTCCCCAGAGTTCCACATTCATTTGCTTCACTCTCTCCACAAACGAAGCTCTATTCTTATTCCGATAGTCCGAAGAGACCGCCAGCACACCCTTTGACTGGAAGTGATCCGATACCGCTCTGATCTCATATACCCACTGCATATTATCTTTATCAGATGTCTTGCATGAAACCATCGTGGCATTCATTCCACTTAAAGCAATAATATCAATCTCATTTTTTACAGACTCACTTTCACTAATGATGGTCTGCTTGACCACTTCTCCCCTGGCTTTTACATACTCGGTGTATCCAAAGCAGGATGATCTCTTTCGGTCAAGCAGTTCGAGCAGTTGCTGGTCCTGTGGAATATCTTCAGCATCCCAAGCAATCTTTACACCGGTTTCCACATCATCATATTTCCCGGATTCACGCATCAGGTAATAGACGATCAATTCGAAAATCAGCCCCTGTGTTTTCATAAGCCTCATGGTGGCTGTATCACGGAACGCAAAGGAAACAGTATCGTCATCCGCATTAATCTGCAGATCCTCTATATATCTCCTTTGCAGAAGATCGTGCAGAAAAGCCAGCTTCACCTTTCTATGTGCTTCCGTTTCACCGGGAAATATGATCGGCACCTGCTGCACAAGGCGACTGGAAACCTTCAAGCCACCATTCATCGGAATAAATTTTAATGACTTATACTGATCCGCCTCGGTTATCTGCCCCAACTCAAACTGTTGCAGCAAACTTCCTATCTCCGGATTTACATATTCAAAATCAACCGAAACTATGTCCCTTGTGGTATTTCTCTCATAATCACGAATGATATGATATGTCTGCAGTTGTTCCAGCACATTGCTAATCATTGAATTTCGGAAGATAGATTCAGAGAATGAACCTGTATAGTGTAATTCATCACCTTCCAGTTCCTGCTTTATTCCATCACCATAATTCACGTCTTTTGCTGACTGAGAAAAGAATTTTGTAACTGCGGCCCAGGTATTGAAACTGCCCGTAGCCTTTCCATTAGCATCTTTAAGATGCGTCGGCTCACAATATTTCTTAAACAATGCCATAATGGACTCATACTCACTGCTGTCATAAAGGCCAGCATATTCATTGGCAATCCTTCCGCCCATAAGCTGAATATATTCTGCAATCGAAAAATTCTTATTTTCTAATCCGACGCCAACATTTTTATCTGCTGAAAACGATACGATACCCTTATTTTGCAGATACTGAACAGCATTGATATTTCCCGGATACTTTTCCATCAATCGTCCGATAGCAAGAGCCGCATCATACCCCCGGTTTGGCACACAGTTAATGATGATATCGTGATGTCCATACTTTATAAGTTGCTCCTCAAGGCAAGCAAATATCGACTCCACATCCATGGACAATAGTGGTATAAACTCCGGCATCGTATTATTTCCACGACTCTCAAAATAATTTGCAATCGCCTTCTGGTATTTCCGACTGTTGACCGCTTTCCCAATAAATATAGCATTCTGCGCACAGAAAAGCGTTGGAATGATTACATCATATGTAGATGTGGTCATTCCATCACTCAAAGTGATTACTGTTCCATACTTTTTCCCATACCAAAGCGCAAATGGCAACATTTCCACCAGCTGTTCATCCAGACTGAAAAAATCTACCCTGGCATTTCTGATTTTAATCGTTGAAAGCATCTGGTCTGCTTCTGTAAGGCGGTCTGCCTCCTCTGAGGAAATTGATAATGCATATTCCATAGCTACATCCAGAGACTTCTGATAAAGTACCAGAGAATTATCGTCATCATTGGCCAGTTTCGAAATTGCATGTCTCAGGTTGTAATACTCGGGACTACTACCGGCAACAAGATGAAGAACATCTTCTATGTCAACCTGCCTGGACAGCTTTTGGGTGAGCTGATGTGCTCTCAGGCTTGCCCGGTCAAGTTCAGACGGATCGTTTGCCGGACATTTTTTTCTAATCCATAAATCATACTGATGATCAAAGTCATTTCTCAGCGAAGCTTTCGTTCCGCAATCACACAGACACATATGCAGGAGTCGCTGTTTATCCTGATGGGTATTGCCATTTTGGTAAAGCAGAGTCTCCTCTTCCTCATGTGTCGGTGCACGGAACCCGCGTGTTACGGTATATGCATTCCAGCGACGATGTTCCAAAGAAACCAGACTCCAGTAAAGTTTATTTTTCTTGCGGATAGCTTCCTTTAGTGTATCCACAGGATTCTTCTTTTTGTCCGCTTTCCTGCACATAGCCAGTTTTACCGGAATATGAACTGCAGATGCAAAGGAAGAATCCGCCGCGTACTTTGCTCCGATAAAATTGGCTACGACGCTGATATCCCCAACCTCATAGTCCTTTGGAGACTCCACAAATTCGGCAATTCGGCTTTCCTCAAACTGATTATCCGCATCCTGTTTGTTAATACGCTGATCATATTTCATACTGTAGCTAAAATTGATATTGCGGGCGATTCGATCAAGTTCTGTACCAATCACAGATTCATTACCAAAGAAATGTACCTCGATGCCTTTGTCCCGACCTTCATCCATCAGCATCTCCTGCTCGTCTGTACTGATGCTGTCAGAAAATTCGTTGAAAACATTGACAAGTACTCTGTATTGCTGCTCTGCCGATTCTGCCTGTGCCTCAGAAATCTGCGTAATCAATTCTGAAGCCGCCAGCCAGTTATATTCTGCATCACCCAGAGAGATGATAACATAATTATATCTATTAGCAGCAAAATCAAGCGTGGCCAGTCCGGCAGCATCCACTCCTTCTTCGACATCAATATCAACAAAACGCAGATTCGCATAATGTTTCTGCTCCGCATACAATTTCAGCGCAGGCATATATGCTCCGGCCTTTACAGAAAGAACCTGCTCCTTATAAGCTGTCGCATTCTGAGAAGCCACGGTAATATTCAGTTCCGTATTCAGTGCCTGACCTGCCCAAAATGCCGCCTTGAATGCCTCATTTCCGATCCACCCGGTTCCAAGGATCAGAACATTGCTCTGCTTCTTATTTCCTCTGTTTTCTACATATTCGCAGATTGGTTTTTCATATAGCAGATCGTAGATCCGCAATCGGTATTCGCCTATTTTTGCCATACGTCAAATTCCCTTCGCAAAATTATTTCGCAGTGTTTTATGTTTCTTGGCCACCGAAGCTGTCATCCCCTGATCCTCTCACAGAAACACAGTTTTGCAATTTTTTCTAAAGACCTTGTAAATTATCCACAAACCATATGATTTTTCCTCTACATAAATACATACGTTTATATTTTTTGGAAATGCACTGCCCCTCATATATGGAATTATATTTTCGAAGAAAACATCGGTTAATCCATCACATCTCTTGTCCTTCAGTCTTTTCTGATTCTTTTTGAATATGCGTTATTTCTGTTCTCCCAGAAAGCTCCGGACCTTCTCACAGATTTTATCGACCTCATTGATGTCACAGGTATACTCGTCTCCTCCCGGATCCACGCTCGCCTGGGATCTCGTGGTGAGATAAAGGTAGGAGGCCTTCCCTTCCTGATACCGCTCTTTCATCACCTGTATTTCCTCCTTGCAGATTTCATTGTGATAAGTCCACCAGTTGCTGAGTACCAGGAAAAACCTGCACTGCCGGTATCCGTCCATCGACTTTTTCTTGGCCTCAGGCTTTCTGAACTGCCCGGCTGCCGGCTTGAACTGATCAAACATGACCCTGTGCTCGCCGTATTCTTCTCTGAGCGCATCCACGACTCTCTCCAGCTTTTCGATATCACTGTCGCAGCACTCTCTGGAGTAATTTGCGTTCCGGTACTGTTCTTCGGATACATTCACGTCCTCATAGTGGGAATAGGAAATACCGATCAGAAACCTGTCCCTCTCAAAGTTGTCAACGATATCACGGATCGCACTAACCGCGCTTTTCACATCCGGTGTGATTCTTCCGGGGATCTGATTGTTTTTCTCCCACCACTTCTCCCCGTAAGGATCCGAATATTCCGCTGCTTTGATCCACTGTTCATGCGCCTGCTCAGACTCAAAAAGCACAAAGCAGTTGCGATAGCTCTGCTGACCCATTTTATAGAGGAATTTCGTCAGGCTTCTGCTACCGATCACATTCTCATTGCTCAGGCAGATGATCGTCGGACAATCTGTAAAATCGTTGTAATCCTTCCTCTCCAGTGCACACTCCAGCGCATATCCCCACGGAATTACCTCGTAATCGCAGAGATCTGCGGTGTTGGTCAGTGTGTTAATCAGCTTCGCCGAGTCAAACCTGATATTGTCGTCAACACTATCGGAGTGAAGAATCAGGAAACGTGGCTGAACTCCAGGATCTTTCTCCTTCACAATATAATTCTGCAGCAGACCGGACGGACGGTTCTCGATAAATACCCCCTTCAGATCCGTCAGTATACTGAACAGGGCACTATCACAGCTGCCTCTCCGTGCAATCGCGTTGGCAAGAAGCTCCGCGAAAATCGAACTGGTCATCACCACATCCACATCCCCGGTATTCCATCCCTGCTCCTCCAGAAGCTTCCTGCCGTCGTTGGGAATAATCAGAATACGGGCTCTGGCCATCCCGCTGTCGGCCTCTCTCTTCAGGAACTCCCTGACTTCATCGGATTCTTTCGGATTCTCCGTCAGAACACCCAGAAGGATATCGTCCTCTACAGGTTCCCCATCGCGATTTGTCCTGCACTTTCCGGTCCATACCAGGTATGGATCTGTTCCCCTGCGGTCAACCTGAGAGAAATCGCCGAAAATCTTTCTCTTATTCTTTCTGTGGCTCAGCAGATTCTGAAAGGCGGTGAGCAAAGCATCCGCGTCGTTCCCTTCCATGCCCCAGTCGAAAATCCGCTGAAGATTTGTCGAAAGCTCGGGGGAAAAGTCAGATCCGATATCGCTCTCGATCGCATTCAACAGAACACTGAACTGGCTTGAGTGTCTGTAACGGGCATTATTGCGCTGACACAGCAAATTTCTCTGTCCCAGAGTCATGTACTGCACAATTGAACGGTCGGAAAGGGTCATCAAAAGCTCCAGCGGCGTCTTTCCTCTCTCAGCGCACAGCTTTCCGAATTCCAAAAGTCTGGAACGATCCAGACCATGCACATGTTTATTGGCGAGTATCACAAGATCACGGCTCATTCCATATTTCACTCTCGTCTGGAGAGCATAAAACGCTGCCAGCGCCTGGGAATCTGCCAGAACCATGCGAGAACCGGCGGCCGCCGTCACAAGACTTCTGTATATGGCGTCCAGATGAAAGCTGATCACCTCGGCAAGGCGTTCCAGATCTCCACTGATAA
>ERZ1090860.1289-NODE-1293-length-13648-cov-6.552932_pt1 | contig 13648 bp, 15 predicted proteins | sample MGYA00478483_ERZ1090860 | MGnify/ENA primary metagenome ERZ1090860 (study PRJEB33644, sample SAMEA5815741) | chicken gut metagenome | biome: Chicken; feature: Gastrointestinal Tract; material: Caecum | place: Ireland | collected 2019-01-01 | study: A study of...
AATGATTATTAACGAGTATTTTAAAATATTAAATATTACAGGTGCCATTGTCCAGCGCGATGATGGCGTTTTAATTAACAACCGTCTTGAGAAAAAGATTCCGATTGTTGATGAAGTGGGAATGGTCGATAAAGTCCCGCTGGGCATGAAATGTGCCGTGGAGGTTGCGGCTGTGGGCGGAGTTGTGGAAGTTCTCTCCAACCCGTACGGTATCGCGACTCTCTTTAAGCTGACACCGGAAGAGACAAAGCAGGTGGTTCCGATTGCCCGTGCATTGATCGGAAACCGTTCTGCTGTTGTAATTAAGACACCTGAGGGAGATGTAAAGGAAAGACGGATCCCTGCTGGTTCAATTGAAATTATTGGTAAAAAGAAGAAAGTAACGGTTGGCGTTGACGAAGGCGCTGAGAAGATGATGGATGCCGTAAAGAGCATTGATGTCATCGAAGATATTAAAGGCGAACCGGGAACGAATGCCGGCGGAATGCTTGAAAAAGTTCGTCAGGTTATGTCAAATCTTACCAACCAGCATCCGAGAGATATCAAGATTCAGGATTTACTGGCAGTGGATACCTATAATCCACAGCAGGTAAAGGGCGGACTGGCCAATGAGTACTCACTGGAAAGCGCCGTTGGTATCGCGGCTATGGTTAAGGCAGACCGTCTGCAGATGCAGATGATCGCCGAAGAATTGACTGACAGATTGAAAATACCTGTATATGTCGGCGGCGTGGAAGCCGATATGGCTATCAAAGGTGCTCTGACGACACCGGGTACGAACGTGCCGATTGCAATTGTTGATATGGGCGCAGGTTCGACAGACGCATCCATTAAGAATAAAGACGGAGATGTAAAGCTCGTGCATCTGGCTGGTGCCGGCAATATGGTTACTCTCCTGATTCAATCTGAGTTGGGTCTTGAAGACTTTAACACAGCGGAAGACATTAAAAAATATCCTCTGGCAAAGGTGGAAAGCCTTTTCCACATCCGCCATGAAGACGGAACAGTGCAGTTCTTTGAGGAACCGCTGGATCCGGGTGTTTTCGCAAAGGTTGTATTGGTAAAGGAAGGTGGAGAATTAGTACCGCTTGAGGGATTTTCCTCCCTGGAGAAGATTAAGCTGGTACGGACTAATGCAAAGCGAAAAGTATTTGTTACAAATGCAATCCGTTCGCTGGCCAAGGTCAGCCCGACGGGAAATGTAAGAGATATTGAATTTGTAGTATTAGTCGGCGGTTCTGCACTGGACTTTGAGGTGCCGACTCTCGTAACTGATGCATTATCACAATATAATATAGTAGCTGGCCGGGGTAACATTCGCGGATGCGAGGGACCTCGAAATGCGGTGGCAACAGGACTGGCAATGTCTTGTTCTGAAATAGGAGATTGAGTATGGAAGGAAGTAATACAGGAATAAATACAAGACCTTCAATAAAAGTTTTTTATGACTGTGACCATCTTTCTTTGGCTGATTTTTCCGGTGTTCTTCTTGGAATCGAAGAAGAAGGAATCCCCTATGACCTTCAGGCAGAGCATTGTGCGGACGTTCTGGAACTTGCCCATAATGCCAGCTTGGAATCAAGATTAGGGGTGGGCGTTGGAATCAGCAAAGAAGGCGTTGTTCTTCAGTATGAAAAGCTAGATAAAGCGGCCCCTCTTTTTAGAATTAAGTTTTATCAGACAGACCAGTTCAGGAATATCGGTTCCAACGCGGCGCGGCTTGTAAAGAAGATGCCGTTTCGGAGTCTGGACTAGTCTATAAGTTATAATCTGGAAAGTAAGGAGGTGTAAAGGTGGCTGACAAGAGTATTGGTTTTATTGAGACCTTTGGCCTGGCTGCCTGTGTGGCAGCGGCTGACGCGGCAGTGAAATCTGCCAATGTCAAACTGCTCGGTTTCGAATATGCAAAGGGCGGCGGTATGTGTACCGTAAAGGTAGAAGGCAATGTGGGAGCCTGCAAAGCGGCGGTGGAAGCTGGCAAAAAGGCGGCGGAATCCGTACAGGGCTCTTTAAGCGGTACAAAGAGTGTACTGCTGAAAGCAAGACCGGCTCCTAGCATGCGGGCGCTTCTTGTGGATAACAGGGAGACCGTAGGAGGAGAGATTGCTCTGGCAGAAGGATATCGTCCGGTGGGCGACAGCAAGAAGCCTGTTCTGGTTAAGAACTGGAAGCCGAAAGAAGAGCCAAAGGCAGAGACGCCAATGGAAGAAGCACCTGAACCGCCTGTAGTTGAAGAGCTTGAGGATAAGACATCTGATAAAAAGGAAACAGATTCAGCGGAAGTTCAGCCGGAAGAGGCTCCAAAAGCTGAGGAGACAGAGCCGGAGGCTCCACAGGAAGTGGAAGCTCCAGCAGAGGAAGCTCCGCAGGCAACGGAAGTCCAGCCGGAAGAAGCTCCAGCAGAAGCAGAAACAAAACCGGAGGAAACGGAATCGGTTGTAGCTCCTGAGGCTGAAGAAGCCCCGGTCGCAGCTCCTGAGGAAGAGACCAAGGAAGAACCTGCGCCTGCCGAGGAGAAAAAAGCAGAAGATGTAACCGACACAGATGCTCCTGCCAAGAAACCATCAACAGGAAATAGAAGAAGCGGAAGATCTAGAAAGAAAAAGAACACAGACAAAAACACAGATAAATAATCTGACATAGAGGATATTTCAAAAGATCCGGGCCTGTGTTTCAATAAAATCAGATCGTAATACTGAGGTATGATCAGGTGCGGTATCGCATCGCACCTGATCTGATCTCATGATACTGTAGATACGTGAGGCAAATGCATGATGCCTTGACAATGATGATACAGAAATGGTCATTAGATAGTAAGGGGAATGCATGAATAATTATAATGATGTTTTGGTCGGCTTTTCAGAGCTGATTAAAAATGAAGAATTTCGACCATATGAAGGAGAGCTGAGACTGGGAGTGGACCTGGGAACCGCCAATATCGTGGTTTCAGTGGTGGACTCCAACAATACCCCGATTGCAGGGGCTTCTTATCCTTCTACAGTGGTCCGGGATGGAATCGTTGTTGATTTCCTCGGGGCGTCCAGAGCGGTTCAGAATATGAAGAACCGGCTGGAACAGATGATGGGCGTGGAGTTCCGCGAAGCGGCCACAGCCATTCCTCCGGGAATCATATCCGGTAATGTAAAAGTCATTTCCAACGTTGTGGAATCTGTGGGGCTGGACGTGGTCAATGTGATCGATGAGCCAACGGCTGCTGCCTCTGTTCTTGGAATTACAGACGGAGCGGTTGTGGATGTCGGTGGCGGAACAACCGGTATCAGTATTCTCAAAGATGGAAAAGTGGTTTTTACGGCCGATGAGCCCACAGGTGGTACTCATATGACTCTGGTTCTTGCCGGAAGTCTTGGATGTACCTTTGAGGAAGCCGAGAGAATCAAAAAAGATCCGAAACAGGAGGTACTGGTATTTCCAGTCGTGAAGCCGGTAATCGAGAAGATGGCGGCGATTGTCTCCCGTTTCATCCAGGGATACGATGTGGACGTGATTTATGTGGTGGGCGGTGCCTGCAGCTTTAAGAAGTTCGAGAGTGTCTTTGAGAAGGAAACCGGGATCAAGACGATCAAGCCAAAGGAACCGCTGCTGGTGACACCCCTTGGAATTGCCATGAATTGTAACAGACAATAGGTGGCATAAATGAATAGAAACGAATTTGAGAATGCGCTTATGTCAACCATTGTGGAATATATTTCTGACCAGATTGTTCTGAGATATATGAATGCCTGCAAAAAGGCTGCCGTTCTTTTCTCAGGAGCTCTTATTGGATATGCAGATGCGGTGAAATCTCTGAAAGAGCTGAAAAATGATGGCTGGGAGCTGACAGTCGTAATGTCAAAAGCTGCCGATGAAGTTCTGACAAAAGAGCGTATTCAGAATGATATTGGTCCGGATGCCATTTATGTTGAGGGCGCTCCGGTAAATGGAAGACAGATTATTGATGATAATCAGTTCGTGATCGTACCTGCGCTGACCATTAATACGGCGGCAAAGGTGGCAAACTGTATCAGTGACAACCTGCTCACGAACATGATTTCCAGGGCGATGGCCACCGGAAAGCCGGTAGTGGCTGCTGTCGACGGCTGCTGTCCGGATAATGAGGTCAGAGCAAAGATGGGATTCAAGGTGACGGACGCTTACAAGGCCCGGATGCGGAGCAATCTTGAAGCGCTGCAGTCCTACGGAATCCATCTCACTGTTGACAATAATCTGTTTGAGAAAGTAAATAAAGTCTATACTGCCAGCTTTGATTTTCCGTCACCGGATTCCAACGCAAAACCGGCGAAGGTAAAAGCGGAGCAGACAGCACAGCCATCCTGCAGCGGCAGTGCGGCGGCGGAGGAAGCATCCAGCATCAAGCTGAATAAGAATGTTATCGGCCGTGTGGACATTGCCAGAAATGCAAGATATAAAACCATTATTGTGGGAGCTGGCGCAGTTGTGACAGGTCTCGCAAGTGACGAAGCATACAATCGTGGCATCACGATTGTGAGAGAGTAAAGTAGGTGAAGACATGTATTTAGGTAAAGTAATTGGCACAGTGGTATCTACTGTAAAATGCCCGAGTCTGACCGGATGCAAGTTTCTGATCGTCGAGAAGATCAACCAGGATCTTACCGCCAAAAAGCAGACTGAAATTGCCGTCGATACTGTTGGAGCCGGTGATGGCGAAACCGTAATTGTCGTTGGCGGCAGTTCGGCTCGTATGTCAGGTGATGGTGAAAAGAAAAACAGTCTTCCTGTCGATGCCGCAATTGTTGGGATTGTGGATACCGTGGAAGTGTCACAGTGTTAAAGGTGTGAATGTATGGCTAATATTTATACAAAAACGGGTGACAAAGGGACGACAGGATTATATGGTGGTTCCAGAGTAGATAAGGACAGCATGAATGTGGATGTCTACGGAACCATCGACGAGGCGATTTCCGCACTGGGAGTTGCCTACGCTCAGACTGAGTCACCGGATATCAGAGAATATATCAATCATATTCAGAAAAGAATGTTCCAGGCAGGAGCAGAATTCGCGTCTGATGAAAAAGGCTTGGAGATGCTTAAGGACAAAATTGGAGAGGCAGACATCAAATACCTGGAAGATATTGTCGATCAATCAACAAAAGTCAATGGGCTGATGCGCGAGTTCGTAGTGCCTGGAGTGAATCCATCTTCCGCAGCCTTGCATGTGGCAAGGACAGTCGTAAGACGGGCGGAAAGAAAAATAACAACCCTTGCCAGGGAGATTCCTGTTCGCGATGAATTACGAAAATATATCAATCGTCTTTCGGATGCATGCTTTGCCATGGCCCGTCTGGAGGAGTCCAGAGCACAGCAGCAGGAAATCGAGGAGCTCAAAGAGGTAGTGCGTAAAGTGGTGAAAGAAACCATGGGAGGCGCCGGCAATAAAGGAGAATGCAAGATGGACATGTCTTTAAAGAGCCTGAAAAAGATGGCTGAATTTGTAGAAGAGAAAGCAAATGAAATTGGTGTGCCGATGGTATTTTCCGCAGTGGATGAGGGAGGCAATCTTCTCTATTTCCAGAGAATGGAAGGCTCTCTTCTGATCAGCGTGAAAGTATCACAGGACAAAGCATATACTGCATGTGCTCTTAAGTGTCCAACCTCAGCTCTTGCCGATGTCACCAAGCCGGGTGACAGCTTATGGAGTCTTCATAACTCCGGAGATGGCAGGATTGTATGTTTTGGTGGTGGATATCCGATTGAAGTTGATGGCAAGATTATCGGTGCCATCGGCGTCAGCGGAGGTACTGCCGAAGAAGATATGGCAGTTGCTACATATGCATTAGAAAAAATGCAAGGAGGAAATGCATAATGAATATTGATGTTCAATTAATTGAAAAAGTTGTGAAAAAGGTTTTGACAGATGTTGAATCCGCTTGCCCTGCTGACGATTATACCTATGGTATTTTTGAGACAATGGATGACGCGATCGAAGCATCTGCAAAAGCGCAGAAAGAATATATGAACTATTCCATGGCAGACAGAGAAAGATTTGTCAATGGAATCAGAGAGGTAGTTTGCCAGAAAGAAAATCTGGAATACATGAGCAAACTGGCCGTAGAAGAAAGCGGTATGGGAGCTTATGAATATAAGCTGATCAAAAACAGACTGGCAGCAGAGAAATCTCCTGGAATCGAAGATCTGACCACAGAAGCTTTATCCGGAGATGACGGACTCACACTGGTTGAGTACTGCCCATTTGGTGTTATCGGAGCAATCGCACCGACAACGAACCCTACAGAGACAGTAATCTGTAACTCCATCGGAATGCTGGCCGGCGGCAATACTGTAGTATTCAGCCCGCATCCACGTTCCAAAGGTGTTTCCATCTGGCTGATCAAAAAGATCAACGCAAAACTGGAAGAACTGGGAGCTCCGAGAAACCTGGTTGTTACTGTAAAAGAACCATCCATCGAGAACACCAATATCATGATGAATCATCCAAAGGTTCGTATGCTGGTTGCTACCGGCGGTCCTGGAATCGTTAAGGCCGTTATGTCCACCGGTAAGAAAGCAATCGGAGCCGGAGCAGGTAACCCTCCTGTTGTTGTTGATGAGACAGCTGATATCGAGAAAGCTGCCGTTGATATCGTAAACGGATGCTCCTTCGATAACAACCTTCCTTGTATCGCAGAGAAAGAAGTTATCGCTGTTGATCAGATCGCAGATTATCTGATTTTCAACATGAAGAACAACGGCGCTTACGAAGTAAAAGATCCTGCTATCATCGAGCAGATGGTTGACATGGTTACAAACGACAGAAAGAAACCGAACGTAAACTTTGTTGGTAAGAGTGCACAGTATATCCTTGACAAGGTAGGTATTAAAGTTGGTCCGGAAGTAAAATGTATCATCATGGAAGCTCCGAAGGATCATCCATTTGTTCAGATCGAGCTGATGATGCCGATTCTTCCTATCGTTCGTGTGGCAAACGTTGATGAAGCAATCGAATTTGCCGTAGAAGTTGAACACGGAAACAGACATACAGCAATGATGCATTCCAGAAATGTAGATAAGCTTACCAAGATGGCAAAAGAAATCGAAACAACTATTTTCGTTAAGAACGGCCCATCTTATGCTGGTATCGGCGTTGGCGGAATGGGATACACCACATTTACCATCGCAGGTCCTACAGGTGAAGGTCTGACATCTGCGAAATCATTCTGCCGTAAGAGAAGATGTGTATTAAAGGATGGTCTCCATATCAGAATGAAATAATTAAGAGGTGAGTAAAATGGAAAAAAACCTTATTGATGTTATCGCTCAGTCCGGTATTGTAGGTGCCGGTGGTGCAGGTTTTCCTACTCATGTAAAAGTAAATGCCAAGGCTGAATATGTCATCCTCAACGGCGCGGAATGTGAACCGTTGCTGAGAGTGGATCAGCAGCTGATGGCAGTCGAGACAAGAAAAATCCTTGAAGGCTTAAAGCTCATCAAAGAAACCGTAGGCGCAGATAAAGTCGTTATTGCATTAAAAGAACATTACACAGCAGCAATCAACAGCTTTAATGAGTTTATTGGGGAGTATGAAGGCTTTAGCCTTCATCTTCTCGAAAACTTTTACCCAGCGGGTGATGAACAGGTTACGGTATACGAAGTGACGGGAAGAATCGTTCCTGAAGGCGGTATTCCATTGAACGTAGGCGTTATCGTTTCTAATGTTGAGACAGTCCTTAACATTTATAACGCTTATTACGAGGACAAACCGGTTACGGATTCCTACGTAACCTTTGCCGGAGAAGTGAAGAATCATGTGACCATGAAGCTTCCTCTCGGTATGACAGTGAAAGAAGCCCTGGATCTGGCGGGCGGCGTCACTGTGGATGGTCCGTATGTTGTCATTAACGGCGGTCCTATGATGGGCAAACATGTTCCTCTGGATTCCAAGATTACCAAGACCACAAAGGGCCTGATCGTATTACCGGAAAGTCATCCGTTGATTCAGGATGTGAAGATGGACATTTCCAAGATGCTTCATATCGCAAAAGCTGCGTGCTGCCACTGCAGCCTTTGTACAGAAGTATGTCCTCGTAATTTGATAGGACATAGAATTGCTCCGCATAAGACTATCAGATTTGCTAGTTATGGCCATTTGTGTGACGGATCCGATACTCCTATGATCGCATTCTTATGTTCAGAATGTCGTCTTTGCCAGTACGCTTGTATCATGAACCTCCAGCCATGGAAGGTAAATCATGAATTAAAAGGCATCATGGCAAAGCAGGGTATCAAAAATACATTGCATAATGCGCCTGAATCAGCACATCCAATGAGAGAATACAAAAAATATCCGATTAAGAAGCTTATCGCAAATCTCGGTCTCTCAAAATACAATGTAGCTGCGCCACTGACAGAGATTCCAAAAGAGATAGATCACGTTTCTATCCCGTGCGGACAGCACATCGGTGCTCCGGCAGTCCCATGTGTAAATGTCGGTGATACAGTTACAAAAGGCGATGTGATCGCTAAACCTGCAGAAGGTAAATTAGGTGCTTGTATTCATGCTAGTATCAGCGGTACAATTAAGGAAATCGCTGACGGTTGTATTTCAATCGAAAAATAAAGGATGGTGTTTACGCAGTGAGAAAAGCAGTTGGATTTGTAGAAATTAAAAGCATTCCTGTTGGTATCCAGACGGCTGATGAGATGGTAAAAGCAGGAAATGTAGAATTATTATTAGCTACACCAATCTGCCCTGGCAAGTATGTGATTATCATCGGCGGACATGTTGGTCCGGTAAAGGCAGCCATGAGCAAAGCAGAGCTCGTGAGCGGCATCTATCTGATCGATACACACATTCTTGATAATGTTCGTGAAGAAGTTCTTCCGGCAATTTCCGGATTTACCAATACAGAGAATATTCAGGCAGTTGGTGCAATTGAGACAATCTCCGCTTTGACAGCAGTTATCGCAGCCGATGTTGCAGTAAAGGCTTCCAAAGTAAGTATTGTTGATTTAAGAATCGCCAGAGGTTTAGGTGGAAAAGGATACCTGGTTATCACCGGCGAAGTATCTTCCGTAAGATCCGCAGTGAATGCCTGTCTTGCGAAGCTGAGCATCAGCGGTGAAGTGACTTCCACATCTATCATTCCACGTCCACATCCGTCAATTGTGGAAAACCTGCTGAAATAACAAGCCATGCACAGATTTCAGGAACTGGGCTGCTCAAGCTTGCTTGAAAGCAGAACTGTTCCTGTAAATCTGTATACGGCGACAAAACACATCGAGATGAAGCGGAACGAAGTGAAGCGGAATCGAGATGCGGATTTGTCGCCGAGCCATCGCGAAGCGAGGGCGGCATGGCGGAAGAAGCCGTGCATAGGCGAAGCGGAATCGAGATGCGGATTTGTCGCCGAGCCATCGCGAAGCGAGGGCGGCATGGCGGAAGAAGCCGTGCATAGGCGAAGCGGAATCGAGATGCGGATTTGTCGCCGAGCCATCGCGAAGCGAGGGCGATATGGCGTGGGAAACCGTGCGAGGTATAATAATAAAAATAAAAAAGGCTGCTCATATGGGCAGCCTTTTTGAAATGAAAAGGAGAGTACTATGGCAGAGACATATATACCAATCGGTGAGAATAACAAAAAAGCAATTTTGAATTTCATCGGAATGTGCCGGATGAACGGCCTGGAAGAAAACGGTGAACCGTCTTTTACCTTTAAAGATCCGAGAGAAGGCATCGGCGTTGTCATGTTTGACCTCTTCTACAGAAGTACAAACGTGCTGGAACCGTGCTGGAGCATGACAGTGAAAGTAGATTCCCAGAAACGTTTCCACGATAACGAGCCGGAAGAAGAGGGAGCAACCTACTGCTACCTGGATTCCTACAAAATTGCCAAAGATTCCCTGGAACTGGAACACAAGACATCAAAGTTTAATGTGTTCTCCTGGCGATAAAAAGAAGACAGCCCTGCGGGAAAAAACGGGATTCATAAATCCTGGAACCTGCAGGGCTGTTTTGTCGGTAACAGGGAACAGACCCATAAATTCCGCTGTCACCTCTTTCAAAAAATTTGAAAGGAGAGATACTTTCGAATCTCTGATGAAGGCTTAGTTAATAATTATTTTAAATCGTTACTCTGCTTTACACAATCTCTCTGCGCTTCTTTAATAATGCGATCATATCGTTGAGCGGTTCATCAATCGTGTTGTAGGTAAACCATTTGCGGAACAGAAGCTCGTCAATCTCCACGGAGAGGAACTTCGCCTGTGTACGCAGATGATTGTCCTTGATGTGGTCAAAGTCCGCGGTCTGCATGGTTCCGCATACCCGGCAGAGATTAGCACAGGCGGCAAAACCAAAGCACTCGCGCAGGATATCAAGGGCAAGAGACTCCTTATACCCCTTGGCCAGCTTGTATTCCAGCTTGGCGTCTTTCTCCCAGTACTCAAAGAAATAAGAAATGTAATCTGTATAAAGCAGATGCATGATCGTGATCAGGTATGACAGGCAGACCTTTCTCTCGCTCTCCTCATCAAACGGACGGAAGGCGGCGGAGCAGAACTGGCTGATGATATTGGCCAGAATGAAACCTAAATCATAAGAAAACGGCGCTCCGAAGGTATATTCCATGTCGATAACCTTCAAATGTGTATCATCCGCAAACATATTGGATGTATGGAAATCACCATGGATCAGAGTCTCTGATTTGCTCATGAACAAATGACGCAGCTTAAAACGCTGGAATGTGATCTCCGTATCCTTGTAAATATTGCGGCAGTATTCTTCAAATTCCGGACCGCAGGCATGATCAAACTCATCGGAGCCGAAGATGCCGAGGAAGATACCGTCCTCCATCACATGCCGGATCTCGGCATTCATAAAATAAGAGAGAAGACTGCGGTATTCTTCGGAATCCAGATAAAACTCTGAAGTATAAAAATGTGTGGCGGCAAGATACTGGGCAGCCTGGCTGGCCAGCTCCGGCAGCCGGTGATTCTCGTTCATCTGATAACGAACCAGCTTCAGATTTGAGACATCTTCCATGATAAAAATATTATTCTCAAAATCACCGTGATAAAGAGACGGTACATACTGAGGAACGATCTTGGAACGAAGCTGCATGATCTCATACTCATACCGGTTCCTCTTTGGTGTGATCGGCTGTCCCCGACGACGCAGATGGCTGGTGGACTGTTTTACGATGTAAGAAGAATGAGCGTCTGCGACACGAAATACAAAGTTACAGTAGCCGTCCCCTTCCACGTCCTCGCTGAGATCCCCTTCGCCGATAACATTTACCGTTACCGGTTCTTCCAGGTGAATAGAAGGGACATTATCATTAATATAAGAAACGATATTTTCCTTGGTCAAAATAATCATAACCGACTCTCCCTCCTACTTTCCAGCCAAATTCTTCTGTGCCTGCTGTTCATCGTACTCTCTTGCGTACCGGCAGTAAATATCCTCCACAGTCCGCATATCGTTGATAAACTCGTCAATCGTGTTGTACTGTTCCCATTTAACCAGCATCTGCCGGTTCAGGATGATAGAATAGCACTTGGCGTTGTGCCGTGCCACATAATCGTCAATGTCGTCATAATCCGGATAAGGAATATCTCCGGCAATCCGTCCCAGCATGGCGGAAGCCGCAAAACCAATGAACTCTCTGAGCGTGGTCAGGCGGAAATCCTGCTGCAGTCCCGGAACATGCTGATACACCGGTTTGGCGTCCTCGTCCCAGTAACGGCAGAAATAATCGCAGAACTTGCAGTACGTTTCTTTGATCATAAACAGGCAGTAATCCTTAAATACCGTGCGGGCCTGTTCTGTCTTGTACGGACGGAACAATGCGGCTGCATACTGAGCGATAAAGTTCGCCAGGAAATAACCCATATCATAAGAAAACGGTCCGCAGAACGTATATTCCATATCAATGATCTTTGCCTCCGTCTGGCTGGCAAAAATATTAGATGTATGTAAGTCGCCGTGGATCAGACATTCTCCCTTGGTCATAAAAAGATGACGAAGCTTCTGTCTGGAGAGAAGCACCGCCGGATCAGCGCAGATCCTCTTGGAAAATGTGACAAAATCCGGATCCAGCGGCCGTCCCACTGTATCTTCCGGGGAAACGCTGGTAAGGAACATGCCCACGTCCATAATCTCTCTCATGGTGGAATTCATGAAATGTACGGACAGATCGCGGAAGGTCTTTCCGTCCAGATAAAATTCCGATGTGTAGAAATTATTGGCAGCCATATAGCGGGCAACCTGTTCGCCCAGAAGTGGATATGTGACACCCTTCAATAATTGAAAACGGGAAATCCGCAGCCGGGATACATCTTCTGTGATAAAAATCCGGTTCTCATCGTCACAATCATATAAATCCGGAATCAGATCCGGAACAATTGCCTTGCGAATCTGCATGGATTCGTATTCCAGTTTGAAACGATTCACATCCAGAACAAAATCCCCCTTGCAGCGGGGCTCGGCGGTGGACTGTTTGACAATCAAATGATACTTTCCGTCAGACACACGAAAAACCATATTGATAAAGCCGTCGCCGTCTTCCTCAACGGAACCTTCCCCGATGGCGGAGACCGTCACCGGACCGCCGTCTGTATTAAAAAAATCAAGCCTTGATTTTACATAATCAGTCACATTCTCTTTAGTCAGTATAATCAAGGTTTCACCTCCTCCTTTTCCATGTCATCCGGCAAAATACGCTGTCCGGGAATCATTAATCAAAATAATCTGCCTCATAGCGCCGGGCATTCTCTTCTTTGTACTTCTCAACCATTTTGTGAAGACTGTCTGAAAGCTCGTCCACACCCTCGCCGGTGTAAGAGCTCACCGCGAAAATATCTCTGCAGCCAGCCAGTTCCAGATAAGAACGGGCCTGCTTCTGATTGGAATCCTCCCGGTCAATCTTCGTGAGAATGCCGACAACCGGCTTTTCAAACTTTGTGGTGAGACCGCCGGAGAACCAGCAGTCTTCACTGGTGGAATCCTGCACGAGACCAATGATATCCGCATCATGGGAAGTGATGGTCAAAGAACCCCAGTAACCGCGCTGCTGCATGTACTCACCGGGCGTATCTATAAAATTCCCCACATATTCCACCGTCTGTGTCTTGTCGTATTTGATCTCCTTATCAATAAGACGCTGAATCAACGTTGTCTTTCCGGCGGCCGAAGGGCCGATTAGCATAATTCTCATAATTAAGATCCCCTGTCACGTCTTGGTGATAGCGACCGTATCAAATCCCAGCTTGTTATAAAAAGTAGTGATGACACTGTTCAGAGCGGACTCCACATTCGCGGTGGAACCCACAATGATCACAGAGCCGGAAAAACGGTCTACAAATCCCAGCTTGATAGAAGCGGCCTTGGTACAGATATCCGCTGCTATGATCGTCGCCTCCGATGGAGTGATCGTCATGATACCGATGGCATCATGGTAATCGTCCGGCAGACCCAGCTTCTTATAGACAGAGGCCTTCGGGCGGGTAACCATATGGGCGAGAGTTATCTGTTTGCCGGGAACGTATTCCTGTATCATACGGGATTTGTCTTCCGCGTTGATCCCGGTGTTTATCAAATAATTTTCCAAACTCGGACCCTTCCACAAAAGCGCATACGTATCCAAATTTTAAACTCTATTGCATATATTATATA
>ERZ1090860.1293-NODE-1297-length-13628-cov-28.104914_pt1 | contig 13628 bp, 11 predicted proteins | sample MGYA00478483_ERZ1090860 | MGnify/ENA primary metagenome ERZ1090860 (study PRJEB33644, sample SAMEA5815741) | chicken gut metagenome | biome: Chicken; feature: Gastrointestinal Tract; material: Caecum | place: Ireland | collected 2019-01-01 | study: A study of...
GCATAGGGGGTTATTTTTCCCAAAAAAACCAACCCCTTGCCGCATTTTTATTTTACGCAAAACCCGGCAAAACCCTTTTTTCCCCCCCGGGGCGCCCCCCCGCCGGGCAACCCGGCGGGGGCGCCTTTCTGCCCGGGAGCGGTTAGAATCCACAAATTCCGGGCAGCAGATCCGGCGAAATAGACAAATAAAGAAAAGTCCGGCGAATTTCTGTTGACTATTCTGTGAAATGTGATTACAATAATATCGTAGCAGTTGGAAACGTTTCCAGAAACGATTCCAGTTGCGCAATCTCATCAAGTTTTCTAGGAGGTCAATGGAAATGAAGAAGATTCTTGCACTGGGCCTCACTGCGGCCCTGTCCCTGTCTCTCCTGGCCGGCTGCGGCGGCGGCACCGGAACGCCCGCCGAGACCGGCTCCGCCGGGACGGATGCCCCTGCCGCTGAGACCGGCTCCGGCTCCGGCGGCTCCGTCTACTACCTGAACTTCAAGCCCGAGCAGGATGCTCAGTGGCAGGAGCTGGCGGAGATCTACACCGAGGAGACCGGCGTACCCGTCAAGGTGGTCACCGCCGCCTCCGGCACCTACGAGACCATGCTGACCAGCGAGATGGCCAAGGACGACGCCCCCACCATGTTCCAGGTCAACGGCCCCGTGGGTCTGAACAGCTGGAAGGACTACTGCTATGACCTGTCCGGCTCCGCCCTCTACGGCGAGCTGACCAGCGACGACTACGCCCTGAAGAACGGGGATGAGGTGGCCGGCATCGCCTACGTCATCGAGTCCTACGGCATCATCGTCAACCAGACCCTGCTGCAGCAGGCCGGCTACACCGTGGAGGACATCCAGTCCTTTGACGATCTGAAGGCCGTGGCCGAGGACATCACCGCCCGCAAGGACGAGCTGGGCTTCTCCGCCTTCACCTCCGCCGGCATGGACAGCTCCTCCGACTGGCGCTTCAAGACCCACCTGGCCAACCTGCCCATCTACTTCGAGTACCAGGACAAGGGCATCACCTCCACCGACGCCATCGAGGGCACCTACCTGGACAACTACCGCAACATCTGGGATCTGTACATCAACAACGCCACCTGCGACCCCGCTGAGCTGACCGCCAAGACCGCCAACGACGCCGTCAACGAGTTCACCTCCGGCCAGGCCGTGTTCTATCAGAACGGCTCCTGGGAGTACGGCAACGTGGTGGGCGAGGGTAAGCTGTCCGACGCGGACGTGACCATGATCCCCATCTACATCGGCGTGGGCGACGAGGCCAACCAGGGCCTGTGCACCGGCTCCGAGAACTACTGGTGCGTCAACAAGAACGCCTCTGCTGAGGACATCCAGGCCACCCTGGACTTCATGTACTGGTGCGTCACCGACGAGACCGCCCTGCAGGCCATGACCGGCGGCGAGGGCGCCATGCCCTCCGGCGGGGCCGGTATGGCGTTCGCCATCCCCTTCAAGGCCGCTCCCGAGTCCAGCAACCCCTTCGTGGCCCTGGACGCCCAGATGACCGCCGACGGCAAGACCCCCGTGTCCTGGAACTTCACCACCATGCCCTCTGAGGAGTGGAAGAACGTGCTGGGTTCCGCCCTGGCCGTCTACGCCGCCGACCAGACCGACGCCAACTGGGACGCCGTGGTGTCCGCCTTCGTGGACAACTGGGCCGCCGAGTACGCCCTGGCCAACGGCTGAGGCTGTGTAAGCTGAACAAGAGAAAGCATTGGCTTTCCGGGGCCGCCGGAATGAGTCCGGCGGCCCCGGTTCTTAAACGCCGCCCGGGCAGGCCGCGCACCTGACTGGAGCGCGGTCTGCCCGGACGGCGCATTTTCAATCCTTTGAGGGGGGATCGGCTGTGCAAAAAGCCATCAGGAAATACTGGCCGATTTTTGTGCTGCCCACGCTGGCCGCCTTTACCATCGGCTTCATCATCCCGTTCATCCAGGGCGTCTACCTGGCCTTCTGCCAGTTCACCACCGTGCGGGACGCCACCTTCATCGGCATCTCCAACTTCATCCGGGCCATCAGCGACTCCACCTTCACCCACGCCTTCTGGTACAACTGCGCCTTCGTGGTGGTGAGCACCCTGGCCATCAACATCGGCGGCCTGGCCGTGGCCCTGATCCTCACCCGCGGCATCCGGGGCACCAACGCTTTCCGCACCGTGTTCTTCATGCCCAACCTGATCGGCGGCATCGTGCTGGGCTACATCTGGCAGATCCTGCTCAACTGCGTGCTCAGCCTGCTGGAGAAGCCCCTGCTCACCCTGGATGCCACCGCCGGCTTCTGGGGCCTGGTGATCCTCATGTGCTGGCAGCAGATCGGCTACATGATGATCATCTACGTGGCCGGGCTGCAGAGCGTGCCCGACACCCTGGTGGAGGCCGCTGAGATCGACGGCGCCACCCGCTGGCAGACCTTCTGGAAGGTGAAGCTGCCCATGCTCATGCCCTCCATCACCATCTGCCTCTTCCTGACCATCACCAACAGCTTCAAGCTCTTTGACCAGAACATGGCCCTCACCGGCGGCCAGCCCGCCCACCAGAGCGAGCTGCTGGCCTACAACATCTACTACACCTTCTACGGCCGCTCCGGGCCCCAGTGGCGCGGCATCGGCCAGGCCAAGGCGGTTATCTTCTGCGTGATCGTGGTGGCCATCGCCCTGATCCAGCTGCGGGCAACCCGCAAGAGGGAGGTACAGCAGTAATGAAACAGAAAACCCTGCGCTCCAACCGGATCTGGAGCATTGTGATGACCATTGTGTGCGTCATCTACATGTACCCCATCTTCATGGTGCTCATGAACTCCCTGAAGGTGGAGAGCGCCATCAGCACCAGCACCGCCTTCGACCTGCCCAACGCGGAGACCTTCGCGGGCCTGGCCAACTATGAGAACGCCATCGGCTCCCAGGGCTTCCTGCTCAGCCTGTTCTACACCGCCTTCATCACCATCACCTCGGTGCTGGCCATCCTGATCTTCTGCTCCATGTTCGCCTGGTACATCACCCGGGTGAACAACCGCTTCACCAAGATCCTCTATCTGCTGTGCGCCTTCTCCATGGTGGTGCCCTTCCAGATGGTCATGTTCACCCTGTCCTCCCTGGCGGACACCCTCCACCTGAACACCCCCTGGGTGCTGTGGATCATCTACCTGGGCTTCGGCGCGGGCCTGGCGGTGTTCATGTTCTGCGGCTTCATGCGCAGCGTGCCCATCGACATGGAGGAGGCCTCCATGATCGACGGGTGCAGCCCCATCCAGACCTACTTCCATATCGTCTTCCCCCTGCTGCGCCCCACCATGATCTCGGTGGCCATCCTGGAGGCCATGTGGATCTGGAACGACTACCTGCTGCCCACCCTGATTCTGGACATCCAGAAGTACCGCACCATCTCCATGCTGATCCAGTTCTTCAAGGGCAGCTACGGCCGGGTGGAGATGGGCCCCATGATGGCGTGCATCATGCTGGCCATCCTGCCCATCATTGTGGTCTATCTGCTGGCCCAGAAGCACATCATCAAGGGCGTCGTGGCCGGCGCGGTCAAGGGCTGAGCCGCCTCCGGGGAGCGGCCCCGCCGCTCCCCCGTCCCCTTCGGCTGTGCATGGATTTTTGAGAGGGATTGGGATGTGGTATGACCATCAAGGACATTGCCCGGCTGTCTGGATACAGCCTGGGCACCGTCTCCCGGGTGCTCAATGACCACCCGGACGTGAGCGAGCAGGCCCGGGAGCGGGTGCTGGCCGTGGTGCGGGAGCACGGCTTTCAGCCCAACTCCAACGCCCGCCACCTGAAAATGCAGGCCCAGTCTGCGGTGGCGGTGCTGGTAAAGGGCACCCAGAACCTGCTCTTCGCGGACATCCTGGAACGGATCCAGTCCCGGCTCCAGGACAACGGCGAGGAGGTGTACGTGGCCTACCTGGACGAGGACGCCGACGAGGTGCAGTACGCCGTCCAGCTCGCCCGCCTCCGCCGGCCCAAGGGCTTTCTCTTCCTGGGGGGCGACCTGGAGTTCTTCCGCACGGAGTTCCGCTCCCTCACCGTGCCCTGCGTGCTGCTGACCAACAGCGCCCGGGGCCTGGGCTATGACAATCTGTCCAGCTTCACCACCGACGACGCGGCGGCGGCGGGCGAGGTGATCGACTATCTGTACACCTGCGGCCACCGGCGCATCGGCGTGCTGGGGGGCAACCTGTCCGGGGAGCAGATCAGCTCCCAGCGCCTGCGGGGCGTCTACGCCGCCATGGCCCGCAACGGCCTGGACTTCGACCCGGCCCGGCAGTACGAGCCCTGCCGCTACTCCATGGCGGAGGGCTACCGGGCGGCCAGGCGCCTGCTGGAGCGGGAGCCGGGCCTGACCGCCCTCTTCGCACTGGGCGACGTGATCGCCCTGGGGGCCATGCGGGCCCTGGCCGACCAGGGCCTGTCCGTGCCCGGCGACATCTCGGTGGTGGGGTATGACGGCACCTCCTCCTCCGCCTACAGCGTGCCCCGCCTGACCACCATCCGGCAGGACACGGCCCAGTTGGCGGAGCGTGGGGTGCAGACCCTGCTGCGGGGCATCCACTATGCCCAGCCCCCCATCCACGAGGCGGTGCCCTTCACCCTCCTCCAGCGGGAGAGCGTGCGGGTGCTGGGCCCGGCCCCCTGAACGTCAAAACCAAGAAAGAGTGTGTTGTGATGATGCGAAGTGCCGGCATTCTGATGCCGCTCACCTCCCTGCCCTCCCCCTGGGGGGTGGGCACCCTGGGGGCGGAGGCCCGCGCCTTTGTGGATTTTCTGGCCCGGGCGGGCCAGACGTACTGGCAGGTGCTGCCCATCGGGCCCACCAGCTACGGCGACTCCCCCTATCAGTCCTTCTCCTCCTTCGCCGGCAGCCCCTACCTCATTGATCTGGACGATCTGTGCGCCGAGGGCCTGCTGAAGCCGGAGGAGTATCAGGGCCTGGACTGGGGGGAGAACCCGGAGCGGGTGGACTACGGCCTGCTGTACCGGCAGCGATTCCCCGTGCTGCGCCAGGCGGTGCGCCGCCTGCGGGCCCGGCGGCTGGAGGAGCTGGCCGCCTTCTGCGCCCGGGAGGCGGACTGGCTGGACGACTACGCCCTGTTCATGGCCCTCAAGGGCCGCCATGACGGCGCGCCCTGGAGCCAGTGGCCCGCCCCCCTCCGCCGGCGGGAGCCGGCGGCCCTGGCCGCCGCGGCCCGGGAGCTGGACGGGGAGCTGTGGTTCTGGAAGGGCGTCCAGTTCCTCTTCTTCCGCCAGTGGGAGGCCCTGAAGGCCCGGGCGGCGGAACAGGGGGTCGCCATCATCGGGGATCTTCCCATCTACGTGGCCGAGGACAGCGCCGATGTGTGGGCCGACCCGTCCCAGTTCCAGATGGACGAGGCCCTCCGCCCCACCGGCGTGGCGGGCTGTCCGCCGGACGGCTTCTCCGCCGACGGCCAGCGGTGGGGCAACCCCCTGTTCGACTGGGAGGCCATGAAGGCCGACGGCTACCGCTGGTGGCTCCGCCGCATCTCCTTCCAGTTCCGCTTCTACGACGTGCTGCGCATCGACCATTTCCGGGGGTTTGAGGCCTACTACACCATCCCCGCCGGGGCGGAGAACGCCAAAAAGGGCTTCTGGAAGCCGGGGCCGGGGCTGGACTTCTTCCGGGCCCTGGAGGCGGCCATCGGAAAGCGGCCCATCATCGCCGAGGATCTGGGCTTCCTCACCCCCGCCGTCCACCAGCTCCTCGCCGACACCGGCTTCCCCGGCATGAAGGTGCTCCAGTTCGCCTTCGACAGCCGGGATGGCGGCGGCCGGGCCTATCAGCCCCACAACTACCCCGCCAACTGCGTGGCCTATGTAGGCACCCACGACAACGACACCGCCCTGGGCTGGCTGGCCGAGGCGGAGCCGGCGGACGTGGCCCTGGCCCGGGAGTACCTCCACCTGGATCCGGCGGAGGGGGAGAACTGGGGCATGATGCGGGCCGTCTGGGCCAGCACGGCGGACTGCGCCGTGGTGCAGATGCAGGACGTGCTGGACCTGGGCAACGAGGCGAGGATGAACACCCCCTCCACCCTGGGGGGCAACTGGCAGTGGCGGGCCCGGCCCGGCTTTGCCGCGCCGGAGCTGGCCGCCCGCCTCCACCGGCAGATGGAGCTCTATGAGCGCCTGCCGGCGGAGCCCGCCGGATAAGGACAAGGGCAGCAAAAAGCGCCTGATGGAGACATCAGGCGCTTCTGTGTGTCGAAAAAGCGGCAAAGCCGCTTTTTCGAGAAAGACCACATGGCGGAAGAGGTTCGTTTTCTTTGAAAAAGTCGGCTCTTCCGCCATGAGAAGTGTCATTTCCGAGGCGCACCCCCCCAGGGGGCCCTCTCTTGCCCCTTCGGGGCAATTCACCTTGTGTCCCCGGAAATGACGGATTTTGATTTGATTCCTGCGGCTGCCTGCGCCCGCAGGCGCGTTTCGAGGCCAACCGCCGTTTGCGGCGGCGCTTAGGCCGAGATGGCCGCAGGCTGCGCAGCCGTAGGCGGCCTTGCCGTCTTACGGATGCGGCGTGCCCCTTGCGGGTAAACTCTGCGAGGCTTTCCTTCGGGGGAGGGTTTTTCGGCAGCCTGACGACGTAAGTCATGTCTTTCTTTTTGGAAGAGTAGGTTAAAACCGATATTTCTTAATGGAGAAAAAAATGCCGCCCGCAGGGCGGCCTACCAGCTACGAGCCCAGCGCAGCGGGTCGCAGTTGGAAAGGGGGAGTAAAGCGGACTTTGCTCCGACGTGGTACGAATGGCGATACAGAACTTTTCAAAAAATCCCGTAATATCAATGGTTTCCGGGCCTGCCAGATAGCAAATAACTTGTATTAGCCCCCCTATCGGGCAGCTGTTTTGATGACAGCCGCCCTTTTTCTATCCCAAAATCAAGTGTACGTTTTAAGGTGGGAAATCCCCTGATTTTTCGTCTGTGGGCGGCGTAAACGAAGCCGCCCATATCCTTTCCCTCATGGGAGGCCAGGCAAAGATAACGCTGTTCGATCAGGAGAAAATCGCCGAGATCCACGACTACAACGTGGCAAAGGCTGCTCGGCAGGAGGGCCGTGAAGAAGGCATTCGTGCCATGGTCAGTACGCTCAGAAGTATGTCTGTGGAGCAAAAGCAGATAGCGCAAAAACTGGAAATCGGCAGATTGTAACACACCTAAGTCGGCAAACAGCCCCGCTTCGTTGACAGCGGAAGCGGGGCTGTTTATATTCACCTTATAACATAGGTATCATACCCCAAAGAGAATTGAGATAAAGCCCTGCCCATAATAATTGTCCGCGATACCAGCGGAACTGACCAGCGACCAACTCAACAGGCATGCATTGATAAAAGCTCCCAGCCAGATAGTATTGGTGATCTTATACATCTTGCGGGTAATATACACGGTGACCGGGACAAACAACAGCATGGAGTAGGAAAGGGTGAAGTCACTAATTGCCGCACCAGTCCAATTGACGAACCACATGATGTAGCAGAACAGGCAGAGGATCCAAACACCACAAGAATTGATGACCACGGTGGCGACCATCTCTTTCTTCCCGGAAAGCACACTATCCGCGCCGTAGTTGATCGACGCACCAATGATGAGGTACATGACGAAAAAGAGGATTACATAGGGGGTACCAACCACCAACCAGTGTTCAATCTTCATATCGCTGAACATCATCTGCCAGAAGCGGAAGTCCTGGTTAAACAGGCGCCCGATGGCCACCAGCTGTGCATTGGCAAACGTGATTGCAATGATACCGATCAGGATTGTTTTCAAAATCACGGAAATGCCAGCCGAAAGATTCAGCTGCTTTAATCCCCAACTGCCCGTATTCTTTTTAGAAATGACTGCTTTTGCGACTAAAAGAATAGCAGATCCACCAGCCAGCCAAACAACAAACCAGTCTGCAATAGCACTTGTGGGTACCAGTCGTAGAACGTTGGGGAGAATCCGTATAGCCCCCGAAGCCCAAGTAGGGCCGCCACTGTTTGCCTGATAAAGCGAAATGATGGTAAAAACCACTGTTACTGCGGCTAGAATCCAATATACCGCCCTGCCGCCGCCCGCTTCTGCCTTATGCGGCGCAACAACACACGGCTTGAAAAATGTGGTCGTCAACAGCAGTCCGACCAGCGGGAACAAGGATGCAATCATGCAGAGCATAGAGATCAGGTTGCATACGGCCCGCAGGAACCAGATGGTGCTGCCCGCCGCAATAGCCTGTGTGGCGCTGTCGGTCAGTTCCCCGTTGTTGTAGGAGAAAGCCTGCTCCAGAATGAGGATGGCGTCCTCGATGCTGTGGCTGGAAAAATACTGCTTGGAGTGGGATTCAGGTGCATAGCAGACCAGTCGTGCAGTGCGGGTGGCAAGGGCGTCCGCAAGCGTCTCGTTGTCGGACACCGTCGTGGCGGCAAAGTCGCCGATCTCCGTATAGGTGGAACCGTCGGTGGAAATTTGATACCAAAACTCGCTCTGCTTGAGCGGCTCGCCCAGAATGGTGGTGGTGCCGTCGTCGTTCCAGGTCGCACCAGCGCCCAGAGAGTCGTACATGCCGGCGATATAAGTGACGTTTACCTGGCATTCCCGCTGCACTTCGTACCCGGCGACGGTAACGGTGGAGGGCGCCGGCCCGCTGGTGGCACCGGTCAGGATCAGGGTGTTGATCCTGGTGTTGTAGGTCTGCTCGGTGTCTGCGGCCAGCTGCTCATAATAGGCCATCTGGTCCGCATTCAGACGCTCCGCCGCCAGCTGATTGGCATCCTGGGTAATCTCGTCGGCGGTGAAGCTCTGCCCGAACACATCGTACAGGATATTGATGAGCCTGTCGTTGAGTGTGTAATAACCGCAGTCCGCAATGGCGGCAGAGCTGCTGCGGCTACTACCGAAGGAGTGGCCCAACATAGCGATGCGCTCCTGGTCGACATAGGCAAGCGTTCGGACATAATTGAGCGTGTCAACCAGGCCAAAGGAGCCATTGCCGAAAGTGAACGATTCTGCGCTGTTTCCGGCCTCATCCCTGACAGGCTGTTCGCTCAATCCCATGCCGTAGGCATTCACGTTGACGACTACATACCCTCGCCTGGAAAACTCTTCCGCAAAGCCGCGCATGACATTCTTGGTCGCGCCGCGGCCATGGGCCAGGATCAGGCAGGGAAGACTGTCGGAATCAGATACCCCGGCGGGCACATAAAGATCCATATCCAGTTCTGCGCCTCTGGAATCCACTTTAAGATGGGAGATTTTGACTTGTCCAAAGTCGGAAGAAATGAGTGTCGCAAAAAAGCTAAATAACAGAACTCCGCACAAAAAAATTGCCAGCAGTCTTAAGCAGCCTATTCTCGTCTGTAAACTAAATTTCTTTTCTTTTCCCTCGGCCTTCATCTGACTCTCCTCCCTGACATTAAAGTTTCCGTTCTCATTATGGTATGGCACACCGGACATATCTGAGTAGCAAAAAGCGTGACATGTCATTTCTGACTGTCACGCCCGTCTCTTTACTCATGAGCAACATATGAACTTGTGCCATTTGACAAAATTAAAATAGCAGATTCACAAATTGCTGTCAATAGCATTTTTTAACTTTATGCATTTCACACAATTATTCGTGCCGTTTTTTGACAGCAAAACTACGGGGCGGGGGCTTGCAATTTTGTAGCGGGGCTGTTATGATAAAAATACCTCAGTGCAGAGAAATGATGAGATGCGCAGAGCGGGGAAATGCCGCTTTGCGCTTTTTCCTGTTGGGGCATCGTTTTCACATCGGGAGGAGAGGCACATGGAAACACCGCAGCTTTTGGAGCTTCTGGCCGCCGGGCCGGTCATTGCGGCGGTTAAGGACGAGGAAGGGCTGGCACAGGCGCTGGAGAGCGACGTCTCCGTGCTGTTTCTCCTCTACGGCGACATCCTGACCATCCGGGACACGGCGGAGCGGGTGCGGGAGGCGGGCAAGCGGGTCTTTGTCCATTTGGATCTGATTGATGGACTGGCCGCCCGGGAGATCTCCGCCGACTTCGTCGCCCGCAGCACCAGTGCCGACGGGGTGATCTCCACCAAGGCGGCCCTGACCCGCCGGGCGCGGGAACTGGGCCTGGTGGCCATCCAGCGGATCTTCCTGCTGGACTCCATGGCGCTGAAAAACGTGGAGCGGCACTTCTCACGCGAGTCCGCCGATCTGGTGGAGGTGCTGCCCGGCCTGATGCCCAAGATTATCCGCCGCCTGTGCGACACCACCGGCAGGCCCATCATCGCCGGGGGACTGATCACCGACAAGGAGGACGTGACCGGCGCCCTGGGCGCCGGGGCGGTGGCTGTTTCCTCCACCAATCCCGCCGTGTGGCGCATGTAGCCCGGCCCAACTGTACATCGTTTGTTTCCGGAGAGTGAGAGCGAAACAGAGCCGCCCCCCTGTGGGGCTGTCCTGTCCCGCTCTTTTTTTCTTCTGTACCGGGGGGAGAGCTCCCCGCACCCTGTCTTGTGGAGGTTTTGCTATGTACGACGTCCTCATCATCGGCTGCGGCATCACGGGCGCGGCCACGGCCTTCGAGCTGTCCAAATACCGGCTCCGGGTGGGCATCCTGGAGCGGGAGAATGACGTGGCCGACGGCACCACCAAGGCCAACTCCGCCATTCTCCACGCCGGCTACGACCCCCTGCCCGGCTCCCTGATGGCCCGGCTCAATGTGCGGGGCGTGGCCCTGGCCCGGCAGCTCTGCACCGCCCTGGACGTGCCCTATTCCCCCTGCGGCTCCCTGGTGCTGGGCTTCACCCCGGCGGATCGGGAGGCCCTGGCGGAGCTGTACCGGCGGGGAACGGCCAACGGCGTGCCCGGTCTGGCCCTGCTCACCGGGGATGAGGCCCGGGCCCTGGAGCCCAGCCTGTCCCCGGCGGTGACCGCCGCCCTCCACGCCCCCTCGGCGGCTATCTGTTCTCCCTGGGAGTACTGCCTGGCCCTGGCGGAGACGGCGGTGCGCAACGGGGCAGAACTCCACCTGGAGACGGCAGTCACCGGCCTGTACCCCACGGAGACAGGCTGGCGGGTGGAGACCAGCCGGGGGGAGCTGGAGAGCCGGTGGGTGGTCAACGCCGCAGGGCTGGAGGCCCAGGCCGTCCACGAGATGGCGGCCCCCCGTACCTTCACCCTGCATCCCTCCCGGGGCCAGTACTTCCTGCTGGACAAGAGCGAGGGGGATCGGGTGGGCCGGGTGATCTTCCAGTGCCCCAACGAACACGGCAAGGGGGTGCTGGTGACCCCCACAGTCCACGGCAACCTGCTGGTAGGCCCCAACGCCGAGCCGGTGGAGGGGGACGACACCGCCACCACCGCCGCCGGCCTGGATTTTGTGCGGGGAACCGCCCTGCGCTCGGTGCCGTCGGTGGACTTCCGGGCCGTCATCCGCAGCTTCGCGGGGGTGCGGGCGGTAGCCGACACCGGGGACTTCGTCATTGAGGAGGCCGCGCCCCGGTTCCTGGATCTGGCAGGTATCTGCTCCCCTGGCCTGTCCGCCGCCCCCGCCGTGGGAGAGTACGCCGCAGAGCTGATGGGGCGGGCGGGCCTGCCCCTTGAGCGGAAGGCCGACTTTCAAGCTTCGCGCCGCCGGGTGCGTTTCAAGGAGCTGCCCGAGGTGGAAAAGGCCCGCCTGGCGGCGGAACGGCCCGACTACGGCCGGATCATCTGCCGGTGCGAGACCGTCACAGAGGGGGAGATCCTGGACGCCCTCCGCGCCCCCATCCCGCCCCGGTCGGTGGACGGGGTGAAGCGCCGGGTGGGCGCCGGGCTGGGCCGCTGCCAGGGCGGCTTCTGCGGCCCCCGGGTGGTGGAGCTGCTCTGCCGGGAGCTGGGCTGCTCCCCGGGGGAGATCGTGCAGGACAGGGCTGGCTCCTGGCTGCTGGCCCGGGAGACGAAGGGAGGAAAGACCGATGTATGATCTCATTGTCATCGGCGGCGGCCCCGCCGGTCTGGCCGCCGCCTGCGCCGCCTGGGAGGCGGGGCTGCATCGGGTTCTGATCGTGGAGCGGGACAGGGAACTGGGGGGGATCCTCAACCAGTGCATCCACAACGGCTTCGGGCTTCACTACTTCAAGGAGGAGCTCACCGGCCCGGAGTACGCCGGACGGTTTGTGAATATGCTCCGTGACACCGGAGTGGAGGTGCGGCTGGATACCATGGTGCTGGAGGTGGGGGCTGACCGCCGGGTTCATATGGTGGGGAAAGCCACCGGCTATCGGGTAGAGGAGGCACGGAGCGTCCTGCTGGCCATGGGCTGCCGGGAGCGCACCCGGGGGGCCATCTCCATCCCCGGCACCCGGCCCGCCGGCATCTTCACCGCCGGAGCCGCCCAGCGGTATGTGAACATGGAGGGGTGGCTGCCCGGGGAGCGGGTGGTGATCCTGGGCAGCGGGGACATCGGCCTCATCATGGCCCGGCGCATGACCCTGGAAGGGGCCAAGGTGCTGGCCTGCGTGGAGGTCATGCCCTATTCCGGCGGCCTGAACCGAAACATCGTCCAGTGCCTCCACGACTATGACATCCCCCTCTATCTCTCCCACACCGTCACCGAGATCCGGGGAAAGAACCGGGTGGAGCAGGTGGTGGTGTCAAAGGTGGACGAGCAGCGGCGGCCCATTCCGGGGAGCGAGATGATCTTTGACTGTGACACCTTGCTGCTGTCGGTGGGGCTGATCCCGGAGAACGAGCTCACCCGCCAGGCGGGCATCGCCATCGACCCCCGCACCAGCGGCGCGGTGGTGTATGAGAATATGGAGACCTCCCTGCCCGGGGTGTTCGCCTGCGGCAATGTGGCCCACGTTCACGATCTGGTGGACTTTGTCACCGCCGAGAGCCAGCGGGCCGGGCGGGCCGCCGCCCGCTATGTGCTGGAGGGGGCGGGCCCGGAGGAGTCCGCACTGGAGGTGGTCAGCGGGGACTGCGTCACCTACACAGTGCCCCAGCACATCCGCCCAGGCCGGGTGGAGCAGGGATGCGAGCTCTTTTTCCGGGTCAACCGGGTGTGCGGGCCCAGCCGGATTGCAGTCACCAGCGGCGGCCGCCAGCTGGCCGCCTTCCGCCGGGACTGCCTGGCCCCCGGCGAGATGGAACACATCACCCTGCCCCGGGCACTGCTGGATAAGGCCGATGGAGCCATTACCATTGCCGTCGAGGAGGTGAAGGCCGGATGAAGGAACTTATCTGCATTGTCTGTCCCAGGGGCTGCCATCTGAAGGTGGACGAGGCCTGCGGCTACACGGTCACGGGCAATGGCTGTCCCCGGGGGGAGGCGTATGGAAAGCGCGAGCTGACCCATCCCACCCGGGTGATCACCTCCACAGTGCGCTGTACCGGCGGCGCATACCCCCGCTGCCCGGTCAAGACCAGCGCCCCCATCCCCAAGGAGCGGATTTTTGACGTGGCGGCGGCGCTGGACGGTATCACGGTGGAGGCGCCTGTCCGGCTGGGGCAGGTAGTGGTAAAGGACGTCTGCGGCACCGGGGCCGACTTTGTGTCCACCCGGGCACTGCCGCAGACAGATGAGACGGCGGGAGGCGCGTAATATGGGCAAGTACATTCTGGCCCTGGATCAGGGCACCACCAGCTCCCGGGCCATTCTCTTCGACCGGGAGC
>ERZ1090860.1295-NODE-1299-length-13614-cov-25.343831_pt1 | contig 13614 bp, 14 predicted proteins | sample MGYA00478483_ERZ1090860 | MGnify/ENA primary metagenome ERZ1090860 (study PRJEB33644, sample SAMEA5815741) | chicken gut metagenome | biome: Chicken; feature: Gastrointestinal Tract; material: Caecum | place: Ireland | collected 2019-01-01 | study: A study of...
AAATCAAAATCCGTCATTTCCGGGGACATGTGCCTCGGAAATGACACTTTTCATGGCAGAAGGGGTGACTTTTTCGCTAGAAAACGAACCCCTTCCGCCATGTGCTCTTTCTCGAAAAAGCGGCTTTGCCGCTTTTTCGACACGCTGAAACACGTCCGCACCCATCTGCGGACGTGTTTCCGGCGGCTATTTGTAAAACCAGTGGCTGCCGATGGTGACCACGTGGGTGCGGTTCTCCATGACCCAGTGGTTGGTAGCCAGGGCCGGGGCCAGGAAGTAGAGGCTCTCCCCCGCCGTGTTCGCCCCCGACAGGCACAGGCGGGCCGCCTCCACGCTCCGGGCGGATGGCTCCTGGTAGATGGTGCCGTTGCGCACCGGGGTGAACTGGCCGCCCCAGCGGTCGTCAAAGATCACCCCATAGATGGTGTCGGGGAAATCGGCGGACGCCACCCGGTTGAGTACCACGTTGCCCACGGCGATCTGCCCCTCCAGGGGCTCCCCCCGGCTCTCGGCGGAGATGATGCGGGAGAGCCAGTAGAGATCGTCTCCCCCCTCTGTCTCTGTGGTGTCGGCAGAGGCTCCGCCCACCACGGAGACCGCGCCGGTGGCGCTGTTCCAGTGCACCGAGGCCCCCATGGCCTCTGCCAGAACCCGCACCGGCACCAGGGTGCGCCCCGCGCTCAGATGCACCCCGTGGGGTGCGGCCAGCGTGCGGCCGTTGGCGCGTATGTAGGTATCCCCCGGCCTGGCGGTCACCTCCAGGCCGTCGGCCCGGATGGCCGCCCGGTCGGTCTCCCAGGCCACAACGGCGTCTGGCCGCAGGGCCTCCGCCACCGCCCGCAGGGGCACATAGGTGGTATTCTGGTGGACATAGCTGCCGGCGGCCTCCACCGGAGCCCCGTTGACGGTCAGGCTTCCCGCCGGGGCGGCTGCCGCCGCCTGGGCGGTCAGAAGGGCGGTCAGGGCCGCCACAGCCAGGATTTTCTTCATAATTCCCACTTCCTTTCTAGGCTTTGTAACCAGATTGTAACCGGCGGGGGTGCAGCCTGGCAAGGCACAATATTTTCCTTTATTCAAACTTTTTTTACTTTCCCCCTTGACGAATCCGAAAAAACTGCTATAATAATCTACGCTGTCCGCCGCGAGGCGGATGAAAGTAGAGCAATCCGCCATGGAGAGATGGCTGAGTTGGTCGAAGGCGCACGATTGGAAATCGTGTAGGCGTTGATAGCGTCTCGAGGGTTCGAATCCCTCTCTCTCCGCCAAATCCGCAGTCCTTTGCTTGCAAGGGACTGCGGTTTTTTATTCTCGAAACTGCATGTGTGGGATCTCCGCAGGCGGGACCGCCCCCCTGGATGGCGTAGCTCTGCTCTCAGGGCGCAAATCCCCGTACAGGCGTCATATACAGAAAGGAAGAGAACGTGATTCCAGATCACGTTCTCTTCCTTAATATGTTATATACATATACTATATTTTTACTTTTTTATGGGTATCAGATCGTCCACTCACTGTGAATCAGCCCGACCAGATACCAGTCCCCCTCACAGGGCGCCAGCACCACCTTCAGGGAGCACCAGTCAAAGCCCTCCTGGCTCTCGTCCAGGCCGGGGAAATGATACTCCACAAAGTGGTCGTCCGGATAGGCGGTCAGAACGTTCTCCAGGGCGTTGCCCTGCATGAGCACCTCGTCCACCCCCTGCTCCGGCGCGGAGGCGTAGTCGGCGTTATAGACATAGCGGTCAAAATACTCCGTCCCGGTGAGTCGGATAGGCTCCCCGATGCCGTCCTCCAGGCCCCAGGTGTATACCTCCTCGTCCGATTCCAGGGAAGACACCTGCTGCGGGAGCAGCACCCGGTCGCAGTCGGAGACCGTGGAATAGGGCGTCAGGGTCACCCCCCGCTCCGGATGAACCAGGCGGGAGAGGGCCTGGAAATCTCTGTCCGCCAGGGTTTCCAACACTCTGGCCGCCCGCTCCAGCAGGCGGTCGGTATCGGGCGCGGGCTGAGTCCCGGGCGTGCTGACGGCGGCAGACGGGGACGCGGGCACGGACGGCGCAGCGGCCAAGATCGCCTCGGCAGGCGTGGCGCCCCGGGCCATGGCCTGGGCGGCGGAGGATATCCCACTGCCGAACAGGGCGCCCAGCGCCAGTCCGCCCAGCAGGGCGATGACCACAAACAGCACCGCTCTCTTCAAGCTCCGTCCCTCCTTTCCCACAGGGTATGCGTTTCCGCCTATCTATTTTAGAGAGATCCGGCGAAAAATGCAACAACAAAAGGTTACAAATTGGCTCCCGCTTTGTCTATCTTGCAAACAGAGCGGAAATCAGCTATAATAGATAGGTACTGCAAGCCAATGGCAAGGAGGATATTATGCACGAGCACGAACGGCAGTTTCATATTCAATGTAAGGCGGGCGACGTGGGGCGGTACTGCTTCCTGCCCGGTGATCCCGGCCGCTGTGAGAAGATCGCGGCCTATTTTGACAACCCGGTGAAGATCCAGAGCAACCGGGAGTACACCACCTATACCGGCACCCTGCTGGGGGAGAAGGTGAGCGTCTGCTCCACCGGCATCGGCGGCCCCTCTGCGGTGATCGCCATGGAGGAGCTGCACAACATCGGCGCGGACACCTTCATCCGGGTGGGCACCTGCGGCGGCATCGCCCTCAAGGTCAAGAGCGACGACGTGGTGATCGCCACCGGCGCCGTCCGCCACGAGGGGGCCAGCCGGGAGTACGCCCCCATCGAGTTCCCCGCCGTCTCCGACTACCAGGTGCAGGAGGCCCTGGTGCAGGCCGCCAAGAATCTGGGCAAGCCCTGGCACGCCGGCGTGGTGCAGTGCAAGGACTCCTTCTACGGCCAGCACAGCCCCGCCCGCATGCCCGTGGCCCAGGAGCTGCTCTACAAGTGGGAGGCATGGAAGCGGCTGGGCGTCCTGGCCTCCGAGATGGAGTCGGCCGCCCTGTTCTGCTGCGCCGCCGCCCTGGGGGTGCGCTGCGGCTCCTGCTTCCACGTGATCTGGAACCAGGAGCGGGAGGCCGCCGGCCTGGATCAGGCCGAGAGCCACGACCTCACCGCCGCCCTGGACGTGGGCATCGAGGCCGTCAAGCTGCTCATCCAGGCCGACCGGGCCAGTCAGAACTGATACGGCAAAAACGCCGGCACAGCTGTGCCGGCGTTTTTGCGTCTTTTTGTAACCTTCCGGCCGGAGCCGACGGATCAGCATCCAACTCGTCATTCCTGCCGGTGCGTTTTCGCATGTCGGTTTTTCGGGAGGGTCTTGGTAAGAATCAGTGCATAAGCGACGGCAACCGCAATCAGCACGAGCTGCATCGCCATGCCCTTTTCCAGCGTAAGTCCCATTTCGTTTGCAAAGATACTGGTGATGTTGATCACAGCATGTGCAAGGATACAGGGCAGAAGGCTTCCGCCGCGGTCAAACAGGATGACAAACAGAAAGCCGAGTGCCACCGCACCGGCCACCTGGAGCAGGGTCTCCGCAAGGCCCGCCCCGCTGCCGTTGACCAGATTCAGCAGGTGTCCCAGGCCAAAGGTAAGGCTGGAAATGACGACAGCCGTGTTCCTGTTATCCTCTGCCATCGCCCGGAACAGAAGCCCTCTGAAAATCACTTCTTCCACAAAGCCGACGCAGAGCATACAGATGATATAGCAGACCGTCTCCGTCAGCGTGGCGTTGAAAGCCGCTCCGTTCCAGAAGTTTCGCGTCATCAGGACAGCCAGGGGGAGGTAATAGAGGAACCGCCGGGCCGGAACGGCGGATTTACAGAGTCCATACTGCTGTAACAGGCCATTTCTTTTGATAAAGCCCAAAAGGAAAACCGCCTGGACAGCGCAGAGGACAGCGCTTGCGGAATATGGAACCCCGATAACCTGGTTGAGGGGATTTGCCAGAGATTGCAGAACGCAGTAGATCCCGATACAGGCCAGCGCAAAGGCCAGCCTGCTTTTCTGATACAGCTTTTCCATGCCGTTCCCCCCTATATGATCAAGCTCGCCCCCGCAGGGCCCGTTTCAGCTTCCTCTCCTGCCACAGCGCAAGGCCGCCGGGAATCCATGCGTTTTATTCATTGTAAGCGACGGATTGATAGGTTGTCAATCTGGTCTGAAAATTTCTTGATATGACAATTGCTCTAAAAAGCGGCAGGGCCCGGAACATAGGTTCCGGGCCCTTTGCGCGCAACACAGGTGTTTATTTCCCCGCCCGCAGCGCCCGCATGGCGTTGAGGATGGCGATCACCGACACGCCCACGTCGGCGAACACCGCTGCCCACATGGACACCAGGCCCACGGCGCTGAGCACCAGCACCAGCAGCTTGACCGCCAGGGCGAAGACGATGTTCTGCCGGACGATGGACAGGGTGCGCCGGGCGATGCGGATGGCGTGGGCGATCTTGGAGGGCTTGTCGTCCATGAGGACGATGTCGGCGGCCTCGATGGCGGCATCGGAGCCCAGGCCGCCCATGGCGATGCCGATGTCCGCCCGGGAGAGGACGGGGGCGTCGTTGATGCCGTCCCCCACGAAGGCCAGGGCCCCCTTGGGGGAGACCTCTTTCAGCAGCTTCTCCACCCGCTCCACCTTATCGGCGGGTAGGAGCTGGGTGTGTACCTCGTCCAGGCCCAGCCGGCTGGCCACGTCCTCCCCCACCGCCTGGGCGTCTCCGGTGAGCATGACGGTCTTGCGCACCCCAGCCGCCTTGAGGGCGGCCACGGCCTCCTTCGCGTCGGGCTTCACCTCGTCGGAGATGACGATGTGGCCCAGGTACACCCCGTCGGAGGCCACGTGGACGGTGGTGCCCACCCGGTGGCAGGGGTGCCAGGACACGCCGATGTCCTCCATCAGCTTGTCGTTGCCGGCGCAGATGGTGTGGCCGTCCACCACGGCCCTCACGCCCCGGCCGGCCACCTCCTCCACGTTGGACACCCGGGAGGAATCCATCTCCCGGCCGTAGGCCTCCTTCAGGGAGCGGGAGATGGGGTGGTCAGACCAGCACTCCGCCAGGGCGGCCAGCTCCAGCAGCTGGCCCTGGTCGCAGTGGTCGGGGTGGATGGCGGTGACGTTGAACACGCCCCGGGTCAGGGTGCCGGTCTTGTCGAAGACCACGATCTCCGTCCTGGCCAGCACCTCCAGGTAGTTGCCGCCCTTGACCAGGATGCCGTCCTTAGAGGCCCCGCCGATGCCGCCGAAGAAGGACAGGGGCACCGAGATCACCAGGGCACAGGGGCAGGACACCACCAGGAAGTTGAGGGCCCGCTGGATGGAGTCCACCCACTGGATGGAGGTGAACAGGGGGGGCAGGAAGGCCAGGGCCACGGCGGCGAGCACCACGATGGGGGTGTAGTACCGGGCGAACTTGGTGATAAAGTTCTCCGCTTTTGCCTTCTTGCTGGCGGAGTTCTCCACCAAGTCCAGGATCTTGGCCACGGTGGACTCCTCAAAGGCCTTGGTGACCCGCACCTTCAACAGGCCGGACAGGTTGACGCAGCCGGAGATGACATCGTCCCCGCTCTCCACCTGCCGGGGCAGGGACTCGCCGGTGAGGGCGGCGGTGTCCACGGTGGAGGAGCCCTCCAGCACCACGCCGTCCAGAGGGATACGCTCCCCGGCCTTGATGACGATGGTGTCCCCCACCGCCACGTCCTCCGGATCCACCTGCTCCAGCTGCCCGTCCGGGCCCTCCATATTGGCGTAGTCGGGGCGTATGTCCATCAGGGCGGTGATGGACTTGCGGGACTGATCCACCGCATAGCTCTGGAACAGCTCCCCTACCTGGTAGAACAGCATGACGAACACCGCCTCGGGGTACTCCCCGATGGCCAGGGCCCCCACGGTGGCCAGGGCCATGAGGAAGTTCTCGTCAAAGACCTGGCCGTGGGCGATGTTGCGCACCGCCCGCCACAGCACGTCCCAGCCGATGATGAGGTAGGGGATCAGGTACAAAACCAGGTAGACCGGCGGAGAGACGGACAGGAAAAAGGCCGCCTCTCCCCCCTCCGTGACCCGGCTGCTGCTGAGGAAGGGCACCGGGCCGGGCAGCATGATATCAGGCAGGAGGTGGAGCAGGCTGATGAGAACAAAGAGGGCCGCGCTGACAAGGATGCGCCTGAGCATCCGCTTCTGCTTCTTGGACATGGTCTTCTCTCTCCTTCCGGGCCTCCGCCGCAGGGTTATTTCAGCACGATGGTGCAGTCGGGCTCCACCTTTTTGCAGATCTTGACCGCCTGCTGGAGAATCTCGTCAAACCGGGCGTCGTCGGCGTCCAGGGTGAGCTTCTGGGTCATGAAGCTGACGGTGGCGGAATTGACCCCGGGCAGCTTCCTGATGGCGTCCTCCATCTTGGCGGCGCAGTTGGCGCAGTCCAGATCCTGGAGCTTGAAGTGCTTTTTCATGGTGATCTCTCCTTTACAAATTATAAAACGTATCCGGATAACCGGGCTGTGTTACAGCACATGGAGGGGCAGCAGCTCCGCCACGTGCTCCATGCCCTGGCTGAGGATGGTGTGGACGTGGTCGTCGGCCAGGGCGTAGAACACCGTCTTCCCCTCCCGGCGGGCCTTCACCAGCTTGCTCTGCTTGAGGGAGCGGAGCTGGTGGGAGATGGCCGACTGGGTCATGCCCAGCAGCCGGGCGATGTCGCACACGCACATCTCCGACTCGTTGAGGACGTACAGGATCTTGATGCGGGTGGAGTCGCCGAAGATCTTGAACAGCTCCGCCAGGTCGTAGAGTACCTCCTCGTCGGGCATGTTCTTCTCAACCTGGGCCACAATATCCTCATGGACGTGCATGAACTCGCACTGCTCCACGTCGCGGGGCTCCGGCATGATACCACTCCTTCCTTCAAACATATAAGCCATCGTTCATTTATTATTATATGCTTATATGTTCAAATGTCAAGAGAAAAATAAAATGGATTGACTACCTTTTTCTCAGAGGGTATGATACCAGTAAAGCATCATGAAGGAGTGTGACAGCCATGACCCCCATTGCGGAGGAGAGTCTGAAGTTCCACTATGAAAAAAAGGGCAAGATTGAGGTGGTCTCCACCGTCCAGGTGCGGGACGCCCACGATCTCTCCCTGGCCTATACCCCCGGCGTGGCCCAGCCCTGCCTGGAGATTCAGAAGGATGTGAACAAGAGCTATGAGCTGACCCGGCGGTGGAACCTGTGCCTGGTGGTCACCGACGGCTCGGCGGTGCTGGGCCTGGGGGACATCGGCCCCGAGGCGGGCATGCCGGTGATGGAGGGCAAATGCGTCCTCTTCAAGCAGTTCGGCGGGGTGGACGCCTTCCCCCTGTGCATCAAGAGCCACGACGTGGACGAGATCGTCCGCACCATCCAGCTCATCTCCGGCTCCTTCGGCGGCGTCAACCTGGAGGACATCTCCGCCCCCCGGTGCTTTGAGATCGAGCAGAAGCTGAAGGAGTGCTGCGACATCCCCATCTTCCACGACGACCAGCACGGCACCGCCGTGATCACCCTGGCGGGGCTCACCAACGCCCTGAAGGTGGTGGGCAAGAAAAAAGAGGACGTGAAGGTGGTCATCAACGGCGCGGGGGCGGCGGGGCTGTCCGTGTGCCGGCTGCTGCTGGCGGCGGGCTTCCGGCACATCACCCTGTGCGACAAGAGCGGCATCCTCTGCCACGGCGTCACCCAGGGGATGAACCCCTACATGGCCCGGATGGCGGAGGTGACCAATCTGGAGCGGAAGACCGGCCTGCTCGCCGACGCCCTGGTTGGCGCCGACGTGTTCCTGGGCTACTCCGCCCCCAACCTGGTCACCGCCGATATGGTGCGCACCATGAACCGGGACGCCGTCATCTTCGCCTGCGCCAATCCCACCCCCGAGATCTTCCCCGAGGAGGCCAAGGCCGGCGGCGCGGCGGTGGTGTCCACCGGCCGGAGCGACTACCCCAACCAGATCAACAACGTGATGGTCTTCCCCGGCATCTTCCGGGGGGCCTTCGACGTGCGGGCCAGCGACATCAACGAGGAGATGAAGATGGCCGCCGCCCGTGCCCTGGCGGGGCTGGTCTCCGACGGGGAGCTCTCCCCCGACCACATCATCCCGCCGGTCTTTGACCCCCGGGCCGCCGCCGCCGTGGCCGCCGCCGTGGCCCAGGCCGCCCGGGATTCCGGCGTGGCCCGCATCTGAGCCGCCGCATGGCGGAGGCCCCGCCGTCCCTTCTGCAGGGGTCTGCGGGTATCGGCAGGGTCAAATTCGGTCGGAATTTTGTAAATTTTGGCCAAATTTAGGATGAATTTAGTTGCAGTGCATTCTTTTCCATGGTATAATTTTACAAGCTTTATGCCTGGCCGGAAGGGAGTGCATCATGAAGGTTAAACGCTCCAAGATCAACCAGTCCCTCGAAAAGACCATCCAGCTTGTGGAGACCATGGCCAGAGGGCAGGGCCCCATGCGCCTCCAGGACATCGCCAACCAGTGCGGCATGCCCCCCAGCACGGCCCTGCGGATGCTCAACACCCTGCTGGTTCACGGATATGTCCTCCAGGATCCGATAACCCAGCAGTATGCCCTCTCCCTGCGCTTTTCCCGTCTGGGCGTCCTGGTGCGGCAGCAGACCGACCTGCTGCAGCTGGCCCGGCCATTCCTGCGTGAGCTGGCCGACCGCTGCCGGGACGCGGTGTGCCTGATCGCGCCGGACGGGGACGACGCCCTCTGCGTGGAGACCGCGCCGGGCCCGGACGGCCTTCTCCTGGTTCACCAGCAGGCCGGAGCCAGGGCCCCCCTGCACACCTCGGCGGCGGGCAAGCTGCTGCTGCTCAATTTCAGCAACCAGAGGCTCAATGAATATCTGAACCGCTGCGGGCAGACCGCGGTCACCCCCCGCACCATCACCGGTCGGGAGGCCTTGCTGGAGGAGCTGGAGCGCACCCGCGCCCGGGGCTACGGCCTGGAGGATGAGGAGCGGGAGCTGGGGGCCCGGACGGTGTCCGCCCCGGTGCGGGACTTCACCGGCCAGATCGCGGCGGGGCTGAGCGTGTCCGCCCCCACCGCCCGGATGCCCGCCCGCCGGATGGAGGAGCTGATTCCCCTCCTGCTGGAGACGGCGGGCCGCCTGTCCCGGATCCTGGCCTGCGATGCGCCGTAGGGCTGCCGCCCACACCAACACGAGTTTGCAAAACAGCCGCCCCGACTGGGGCGGCTGTTTTCGGATTTGGCGCGGTTACCCGGCCCAGTGGAGCACCGCGTCCCGGAGGAAGCGGGCGCAGCCGGGCACGTCCTTGTCGTAGTAGGCGGCAAACCGCTCGTCCGCCACGTACAGCTCCGCAATGCCCCGGTGTTTTGCCGGGTCATAGGGGCCGCCGCTCATGGACAGCCAGCGGCGGTGCAGCTGGGTGACGGTCTGCCCCTCCGCCCCCGCCGGGTCGGCCCCGGAGCGGACGGCGGCCTCCAGCCTCCCCTGGAGCTCCTCCCCCAGGTTCTTCCACGCCTCGTATTTCTCCGGGGTCAGATCCAGCACCGCGTGCTGGGCGGCGTCCACCATTCTGTCCCCGTACTTCTCCCGGGCCTCCCGGCCGTAGATCCGCTCATGCCAGTCCACGGCTCTCTGCTTGAAGGCCTCAAATTTCTCCGCGTCGTTCATGATCTCGCTCCTTTCCTGTTTCCGGATGGTAGTCTTCACCGACCGGATCAGCCCCTCCAGGCGTTCCCGCTCCCCCTCCAGGGCGGCCAGGTGCCCCCGCAGGGCCGTCAGCCGGTCGAAGGACGGGTCGTCCAGGCTGGCCTTGATCTGCTCCAGCGGCACCCCCAGGGCCCGGTAGTACAGGATGTCCTGGAGCCGGTCTACCTGGGCGGGGCCATAGTAGCGGTATCCGTTCTCCCCCACCCGGCCGGGTTTCAGCAGGCCGATGCGGTCGTACCACCGCAGGGTGCGCGGCGTTACCCCCGACAGCTCCGCCAGGGCTTGTACGGTATATTCCATGGCGCTTTCCCTCCTTCGCCTCCAGCATAGCCCTTGACGCCGCGTCAAAGTCAAGCATCTTTTTGCAGATTATGTTATACTAAATTTCAAAGGCGGGGGCAAGCCCCCGCCCTACAGAAGATAGGAAGGAGCTGTGCTATGGAATTTTCTTACTGCAAGCTGGAGATCTTTGTGCCGGAAAGCCACCTGGAGCAGATCCGGGCGGCCCTGCGCTCGGTGGACGCGGGGCACATCGGGAACTATGACAGCTGCCTGTCCTACCACCCGGTCACCGGCTGCTGGCGGCCCCTGGAGGGCACCCACCCCTGGCTGGGACAGGCGGGGGCGCTGTGCACCGCGCCGGAGCTGAAGGTGGAGGTCACCTGCCGGGCGGAACAGGCGGAGGCCGCCATCGCCGCCGTCAAGGCCGCCCACCCCTACGAGGAGCCGGTGATCAACGCCATCCCCCTGTGGCGGACGGGGCTGTAGCCTCTCCCCCGCCTTCGCCTTGACGGGGCGGCGGCGCGGAGGTATGATAGGGGAAAGGAATGGAAGAGGAGGATCCCGCCATGAAACGTGCGTCCCTGGCCGCCCTGGCCGCCCTGCTCCTGCTGCTCCCCGCCTGCGGCTCCCCGGAGCCGGAGCCAACCCCCACACCCACGCCCACCCCCGTGGCCACACCCACGCCGGAACCCACGCCCACGCCCTATAACGGCCCGGTGAGCCCCCTCAGCGGCCTGCCCATGGGGGAGGAGTGGGTCAACCGCCGCCCGGTTGCGGTCATGCTCAACAATTTGAAGGAGGCCCTGCCCCAGCTGGGCCAGTCCATGGCAGATATCATCTACGAGGTGCCCGCCGAGGGGGGCATCACCCGCATGCTGGGGGTGTACCAGTCCCTGGACGGGGTGGGCACCATTGGCTCCATCCGCTCCGCCCGGCCCTATTACCTGGAGCTGGCCCTGGGCCATGACGCCATCTTCCTCCACGCCGGGGGCAGCGTGGACGCCTATGACAAAATCCGCCAGTGGGGGGTGCCCGCCCTGGACGCGGTGAACGGCCCCTATCTGGGCAGCAGCCCGGGCTCCAACCTGATGTGGCGGGATCCGAAGCGCCGCAAGAGCTACAGCCTGGAGCACACGGTGGTCACCACCGGGGAGACCATTATGGAGCTGCTGCCCACCTACAGCCTGCGGCTGGAGCACGAGGAGGGCTACACCTACGACATGGACTTCGTGTCCGACGGCACCCCGGCAAACGGCGCCCCCGCCGGCACCATCACCGTCCCCGTGTCCCACTACAAGACCGGGGTATTTACTTACGACGAGGACAGCGGCCTCTACCTGGTGGAGGAGTACGGCCAGCCTTATCTCGACGGCAACACCGGCGAACAGGTGGGGGTGACCAACGTGGTGGTGCTCAAGACCGCCTGCCGCTATACCGGCGACAGCCTGGGCCACATCACCGTGGATCTGGACGGGGAGGGCACCGGCTATTTCGCCTGCGGCGGCCAGGCCATCGAGATCGCCTGGAGCAAGGACGCCCCCTACGGCCAGCTGCGCTACTACGACCTGGGCGGCTCTCCCCTCTCCTTCGGCGTGGGCCGCACCTATGTGGTGATCGTCCCCCTGGACTGCGACATCTCCTTCTCCTGATTGAAAAAATCCCCCCTGGAGCTCTCTCCAGGGGGGATTGCTGCCTCAGCCGCAGCAGCTCTTGAGATCCCGGCAGTTGTCCGGGATGGGCGCGGGGCTGTTGGGCGGGAAGAACTCGTTGACGGGGAACTTCACGTGGCGGAAGATCTCGCAGGGATCGTCCTCGCAGCCGCCGCAGGTGCACTCCTTCTCCGGCATGCAATAGTCGTACACCGGCATCAGCAGCTGGGCGTCCCGCTCCAGCCGGACGATGGAGAACTGGCCCAGGGTGACGTAGATGCGCTTGCCGTCGCTGCCGAAGCAGAGGTCGCAGCCGAAGCAGGCGCACACGCAGGGGGGCAGCTCGGTGAGCTCGCAGTCGCAGGGGCGGCACTCGCACACATCCACCAGCTTCATGTTGAGCACGATGGGATCCACCGCCTCCACCACCGCGGTGGGCAGGTTGGCGCGGTCAGCGGACTCCTCCTCCCCGCCGTGCCGGGCGTCGGAGGTGAACACCTTGGCGCTGCCCTCGCTGCCGAACAGGATCACCCGCTTGTCAAACACGCACAGGCCGCAGACCTCCACCGGCCGGGCGGCCCCCACGAAGGCGTCCGCCGTCACCTTGTAGTAATAGCGCACGTCCACCGTGTAGAAGCCCCGGTTGAAGCCGATGGGCTCCACGTCGATGTAAACATAGATCAATTCCGCCTTGCCGGCCTTGATGCTGACGGCACGGTCGATCACCGCCTGGCAGTTCTGGGCGGGATAAAAGCGGAGATCCTCAATGCAGTCTTTATCGGAAGATACAGCGTCTTATAAATAATACATCTGGTGTCTCATGGTCGCCGCACCTCCCAGCACAGGACGGGCTGACGCACATCCAGGTGCCGCCGGAACAGGCCCTGTCGCGGCCGTGTCGCCCCTGTGTGCCGCTTTCAGGAAGGTGGTAGAGTAACGCCCCAGACACGCCGATTTTGGGACGTGTTCCGTCTGTACGCCTAGCCCTGCTTCAGGCGGTTTTGGGGCGTTCGATTTTAGTACTAGGATAAAGGACCGACGTCGGTAGCCCGCCGCCGGGCCGGTCACAACGTCCCGCAGTGCGGGGCGTCCCAAGGGGTTGCGGGTTTTCGCCTCAGCTGGAACTTAGGTGGTCGCTGAGGGCGGACACTGCAGTTTTAGGTGGTCGGTACTTCTGAAAAATCCCGTACTCCCAGCGGGTTCCGGCGTTTTTTACCGCCGTCGGTCGAGGTACCTGCCCACGATACTGCGCCCCCGGAGCCCGCAGGCCCCGGGGGTGCTGATATTCTCAATCGCTTGGCAATTTACTCGCTGTTGCTGTCGTCCTGCTCTCCCGTGACGGCCTCCCCGGCCTTGTCCACGCTGCTGCCCAGCACCTTGATGGCCGCGGCCAGCCAGCCGGGGATGGGCGCGCCCAGGGCGCCGGCGTTCTCCACGATGCTGCCCAGCTCGGTGAGGATGTACCACACCAGCACCAGGACGCTGACAAATACGGTATACTCAAAGGGCAGTTCCAATGCGGGGACGTTCTCCAGCACCAGCCTGATCACTCCGTCCAGGATGGCGGCCACCAGCACAGCCACGATGGCCCCCAGCTTGTGCCACAGCCCATCCCTGGCGATCTTGGACGACCATTCCCCGGCCCGCAGGGCGGCGAAGGAGCCGGTGGCGTAGTCCAGCACCATGCAGGCCACCCAGGCCAGCACCAGCCAGCCGAACCAGCCCCACAGAGCCGTCAGGCAGCCCAGCACACCCACCACCGTGGCCTTGATTCCGTTGATGTGTTCCATGGTAACCTCCTAAACCAGCGACGCGGCCCACTTGATGAGCAGGGCCTGCACATTCTCGGCAGAGTAGTCCCCGGCCTTCCAGTAGTCCGGGCTATTGATGAGCCCGGCATCGGCCAGTTTGTCCACGGCGGTGTCCAATTCGGACACATCGTCCGCCGGCTCCTGCCACGCCACCCCCAGCCAGGCGCAGAGCCCCCGGGCGGTGGCCTCTGCCAGTTTGTCCCGGTA
>ERZ1090860.1305-NODE-1309-length-13562-cov-6.633301_pt1 | contig 13562 bp, 10 predicted proteins | sample MGYA00478483_ERZ1090860 | MGnify/ENA primary metagenome ERZ1090860 (study PRJEB33644, sample SAMEA5815741) | chicken gut metagenome | biome: Chicken; feature: Gastrointestinal Tract; material: Caecum | place: Ireland | collected 2019-01-01 | study: A study of...
GCTGGTTGTAACAGCTGGTTATAAAATAAATCTGAGGTAATTATTCAAAAATTACCTGTTGATGGATTTTGCTCAAATCGATAAAATTAGATGGATGTCCGCCGGTATCATGACTGCGGACGGAACATTCAAATTTCACCCGTTTTCCGGTCTGTTCAGCGACAATATCGGACAAAATGCCCAGGTTATGCTGGTGATTTCTCTCGAAATAATTCTTTTCGATATCGTCACGCTCAAAAATCAGCTGAATGATACTGCTGTCTTCTGAAACAGCGATACGCGCTGCCTGAAGAAACTTCTGCATTGGCATAGCAGTTTGTCCCACAATGGTATTCCAGCTGGAAGCGATAGCCTTTAAATCAGCGGCTTCGGCCGGAGAAAAGCGCTCCTCCAGAGCGGCCGCGGCGTTCTCAGAAGCGGCTGCAGAGCTGCCGCCCGGACCTCCCGGGGTGCCATCACCTAAACCAGCGGAACCTCCCGGGCCAAAAGCTGTGCCCATGCCGCCGGTTCCCGGAATGCCTGCCGCACCGTATCCTCCCGGACCGGCTGCCTGGACCGGAATACCCTCAGCCATTTTCTTTTCCAGCATGTGTACCCGTTCCAGAAGGCTTCCGGAATCTGTTTCCATCTGTGGAGTGCACAGGCGGATAAATCCCACTTCCAGAAGAATCCGCTTCTGGGTGGCATTCCGAAGCTGACCGGACAGATCAGACAGAACCCGGATAAAGCGGAGCAAAGTGCTGGTTTCGATCAGAGATGCTTCTTCCTGAAGGGCGGCGATGGATTCTGTGGACAGATCAAGAGTGTCTTCCATGCCGTTTTGATCTTTGATAATCAGAAGATTACGCAGATACCAGAGAAAATCTGCCAGGAATTGGGATAACTCCCTTCCTTCCGTGATCATCTGATCCACAGTATGCAGAACGGCAATGGTATCCTGCGCCAGAATGTTTCGGAGAAGCTGACTGAAAACTGCAGTGTCTACCGTGCCAAGCACTTCAAGAACATTATCATAGGTAAGAGTCTGATTCAAATAGAAGGCAATACACTGATCCAGCAGACTTAATGCGTCACGCATGGAGCCGTCAGCAGCCCGGGCAATGTATCGAAGCGCCTTTTCCTCCGCCGGAATCCCTTCCTTTTCCATCAGATGCACCAGATGATTGGTGATGGTATCGATGGAAATCCGCTTGAAATCATATTTCTGACACCGGGACAGGATCGTCACCGGAATCTTGTGTTTCTCTGTGGTGGCGAGGATAAATATGACGTAGGACGGCGGTTCTTCCAGTGTCTTCAAAAGTGCGTTGAAAGCGCCGGAGGAAAGCATGTGTACCTCGTCGATGATATATACTTTATATTTACCCTCAACTGGAGAGTACTGTACCTGTTCCCGTATTTCCCGGATGTGATCCACGCCGTTGTTGGAGGCGGCGTCAATTTCCAGAACGTCCAGGGAACTTTGATTGTTAATGGCCTGGCAGGACGGACACTGGTTGCACGGATTGCCGTCCACCGGATGCTGGCAGTTCACCGCCTTGGCAAAAAGCTTCGCAATGGATGTCTTTCCGGTTCCCCTTGTGCCGCAGAAAAGGTATGCGTGACCGATTCTGTCGTAAATGATCTCATTGCGCAGGGTCTGCACGATGGCATCCTGACCCTGTACCTCATCAAAATCGTTCGGGCGCCATTTTCGATATAAAGCCATGTAAGCCATGAAAATCACTCTCCCTTGTAAATAGTATCTATACCCGAACATTTTAGCATATTTACATAAGAATGACAATTTTCATTTCAACAAATACCGGGAAAAATACTGTAAAAAATTCTTCCGTTCCTGATTCTGCTCAGGGATTTTCTCCAGTTTTTCCAGCATTTTTGGGGAGATCCAGCTTTTCCTCCGGTTGTAGTATTGATTGGAAATTTTCCAGAATTTCTCCGGATATAAAAAGAGAAGATAGAGAAAGCGCAGACTGCTGCCGTCCAGGGGAAGATATTCAGAATATCCGGCAATTCCCCGCTCAAAAAGCCTGCGGTCATAGTGATTTTTTTCCATGGTTTTCCGCAGGAACAGATAGAGATCCATAAGATAAGGCTGATAACAGATGGATTCAAAACCTACTGTTGCCACAGAACCGTCCGGGAGGATCAGGATATTATGATGATGATAGGCGCCGTGGCAGACGCCGCAGGCAGGAGAGTCATCCTGTATATCCATCTGCTGCAATGTATCAAGAGCGTGAACGGCTTCCTCATAAAAGGCATGGAAATATTTCATGTAGAGGAGCTCAAAAGACTTCTTCTTATTGAGCCGGCCAACATAACGCCGGATCGTCCGCAGTTCCTGATTCCGTCGGGCAAAAAGAACGGCGATGGACTCGGTGCGGGGGTTTTCAAAGGGAATGTCAGAGATGCCGGCAGAGATTTTGTGCAGCCGGGCCAGGTTCCGGCAGGCGGCGTATACATCCGACTCGCTGTGCAGATCGCATTCCCGTCCGGAAAAATAATGTTTTAAGACAAAAGGAGTATGGTAGCGGTCATAAACCACCAGACTGTCTTCTTTAGAAATAAAATACCGGTCTGTCAGCAGAAAACCGGCTTCGGCCAGCTTTTCTTTCCATTCGTATTCGATGGCCAGCTTTCGGAGGGAACTGTGATATTCCTTCAAAAGGGCAAGCCCCTGGTCTGTCTCGCACTGAAAAGTCCCCCGGCTCCGAAAGGTGGAAAGGACCTTCACATCATACTGCTCCAATAATTCACGGTACTTATCGTTCACAACAATCCCTCCAAACAAAAAAGCAGGTTTCCGGTAGCATGGTCTATCCTATGACCGGCACCGGAAGGTTATGACAGAAAGTAAGAAAGGAAAACAGCCCCGCGTTAGCGGAGCTGCTTATAAATCTTAAGGGCAAGTTCCTTAAGATACGAATATTCGTTTAATTCCGGGTGTTCCAGAACCATGGAAAGCAGGGTATTAAGAATAGCGCCGATGACCTTTCCCTCCCGGATACCCAGCGCCTTCAGCTGGTTGCCGTTGATTTTTAAATCCTTTAAGGAGAGGCAGTCCTTTTCTTCCAGAATCTCTTCATAGGCTTCCCAGGTCTCTTTCAGAATGGAAAGCTTTTCGGCCTGATAATACTCACTCTGCGAGCGGACATCTGCTTCCATAACTTTAAGAAGATAAGGAAACAAGGTCGGCCCGATGGAATGCATCACTTTGCGGACATGGCGGCGTCCGTTGGTTTTCGGATCTTTAAAACGGATATCATGGTGAGAGATGAGCTGGTAGACGATCTGAATGGTCTTATTGTCAAACTTGAGACGTTTCAGAATCTCCTTGCTCATGTCTGCCCCCACTTTGTAGTGATTATAAAAATGATCGATACCGTATTCATCGGTGGTCTTTGTGACCGGCTTGCCCACATCATGAAGAAGCATGGTCAGACGAAGCACAGGGTTCGGCTCGATGGTGCGCACGGCATGAAGAGTGTGTTCGCCCACCGAATAACAATGGTGGGGATTCTTCTGTTCTGTTTCCATCATCCGGTCAAACTCCGGAAAGAATATGCCGGTGAGACCAGTGGCATAGGCTTCTTTCAGAATCTCCGGATGATCGGAGATGAGAAGCTTCAGCAGTTCCATCTGAATTCGTTCGGCGCTCACGTCCCGGAGATTTTCATGGCATTCAGCAATGGCCTCCCGGGTGGAATGTTCGATACGGAAGTTCAGCTGCCCGGCAAAGCGGACGGCCCGCAGCATCCGCAGGGCGTCCTCCTCAAAGCGGTCTTTGGCCTGCCCCACACAACGGATCACCTTGTGCTCCAGATCTTCCATACCGCCGAAGAGATCAATGAGACCATCGGTGTCATTGTAAGCCATGGCATTGATGGTAAAGTCTCTGCGCATCAGATCTTCCCAAAGGCTGGTGGTGAAGGTCACATCATTGGGACGGCGGTGATCTTCGTATTCACCGTCGATGCGGTAGGTGGTCACCTCATAACCGGTCTTATCCATCATCACTGTGACCGTACCATGTTTGATTCCCGTATCGATGGTCTTGGAAAACAGCGCTTTCACCTGCTCCGGTCTGGCGGAGGTGGTGATGTCCCAGTCGGAAGGCGTTTTGCCGAGGATGGAATCCCGGACACAGCCTCCCACCACATACGCTTCATATCCGTGGGAAGAGAGGGTCTGTATGATGCTGGCAGCCTGTTTTGGAATATATAATTTCATATGGGAAAACCCTCCTTACATTATAAAATGATCAAAGAAATGTCAGCACTTTGACAACAATCATATCATATTTTCGCATATTTGCTAAGAGGGGATTTTAGATGGTTTCCGATAGATTCTGGCGGTATATTTCCGGAGAAATGTATGAAAACAAAAAATTTCATGAAGAAAACGGAAGATCAGCGCATATACATAAAGGAAGAATCTTATCTGTCAAAATCAATAGAAAACGGGAGGATTCCCATGATCCACAGAAAGTTGACGGAATCCGGGGCTGCACAGAGGGGGCCGGTATGTCGGGCGGTGCTTTTATGTCTGTTGGCCGTCTTCTGCCTGTCTGTGACAGGCTGCGTGAAGAATCTGAATTTCAGCGGGAAAAAAGAACCGGTGGAGTATGTGATCTGCAAAGATACCAGTCTTCCGGAACAATTGCAAACTCTTCTGAAAGAGAAAAAGAAAAAGCCCGTCACCTTCACGTACAGGAACTCTATGTACATTTATCTGGTCGTGTGTTACGGGAAAAAGGATTTCAGTGGGTACAGCGTAAGGATCGAGGAGTGCTGGCGCAGCGGGGAGACTCTCTTTCTGCGAACGCAGCTCATGGGACCGGCCGCCGGGGAGGACAGTATAGAGACGGAGACATATCCATATATTGTGGTACGCTGCCCGCAGATGGATGTATTCTGTGTCATTGATTCCTGATGTATTCTGTACACATGAGATGGGCTGTGATACGTTGGCGAAAGATAGCCATGCATATAATGAAAAGGAGGAGCATATAATGCATAGAAATCAGGAGAAATTGCCGTCTGGCAGTGTGTGCAGGGCAATGGTGTGAGGGAGGATTTTATGAAGGTTGAGAAGAAAACGGTGCAGTCCGGTATTTTAAAGCTGGAAAAAAATGTACAGATTACCATAGATCAGGATATGAATGTGCCGGATACAAAGCCGGACGTGGAAAAAATCGTGGAGAGCCGGGGCGAGGTTCATATCGATGAAATTGAAATTCTGACCGACCGCATCCGTATCCGCGGGATGTTTCTGGTGCAGATTCTGTATCTGAGTGCGGAAAAAGAACAGAGAATTTCCTGTATGGAGCATGAATTTTCTCTGGAAGAGTTTATGAATGTGGAAGGAGCCCAGACTACGGATACAGCGAAAGTAACGGTAGATCTGGAGGATCTGACGGTCTCAGTCATCAATTCCAGAAAATGCGGCGTCCGCTCCGTTTTATTTTTCCACATACATATATCGGAAACGAAGTTTGTGGAATGCAGCGTCGGTGTGGAGAAAAAGGACAATGTACAGTGTCTGTATGAGTCCGCTCCCATGACAGAGATTATGCTCTACAAAAAAGATATCCAGAGGATCCGCGCCGATGTATCGCTGCCGGCCGGCAAGCCGAACATCCGGGAGATTTTGTGGAATTCCATGCAGCTCCGGGATGTGGATGTCCGGATGATGGAGGGAAAGCTTTCGATTCGTGGAGAACTGTTTTTGTTTATCTTATACCGCAGTGAGGAAGAACAGGAGCCGGTGCAGTATTATGACTGGGAGATTCCCTTTACCAACGAGCTGGAATGTTCCGACAGTCAGGAGAATCTCATCGGCAATATAGCGGTGGCTCTGGGCAGCCATCAGTCTGTTATTAAACCCGACGAAGACGGGGAACCGCGCAGTGTGGAAGTGGATGCCGTTTTGGAGCTGGATCTGAAGGCCTACCGGGAATTTCAGATGCCGGTGCTCAAAGATATGTATGCCAATAACCGGAAACTGAAATTGAAAACCCGGCCTGTGAAGTTTGAGAATCTGATTTTCCAGAATAATGCTAAAACAAAAATAAATTACCGGGTGAACTCTGAGGGAGATCCTCATCAGCTGCTGCAGGTATTAAATGTGGAAGGAACGGTAAAAATTGAAGATTTCAGACTGGAAGAGGAAGGGATTGCCACAGAAGGGCTGATTTTCTGTAAGGTACTTTATATTGCCGGGGACGATGGCGCGCCGATCCAGTCAAAGGAAGTGGTCATTCCCTTTGAATATCTGGTGGAGACCCAGTCGGTAAGTCCGTCTGACCGGTGTGAGATCCGGGGAGTTCTGGAACAGATCGGCGGTTATGTGGTGGACGGAAATCAGCTGGAAATCCGTGCGGTGGCAGGAATCTACGTGACCGGATTTGCCCAGGTAAAGATGGATATGATCGATGAAGTAGAAGATCTGCCGTTTGACGAGGAAGAGATTGCCAGGATACCTTCCATTACCGGTTATATTGTCAAAAAAGGTGATACTCTCTGGAACATCGCCAAGCGGTACGGAACGACCATTGATAAGATCAAACAATATAATGAAAATGTGGAGGAACCGTTGGAAAGCGGGCGGAAACTGTTTCTTATCAAAGCCATGGACGCGGTTATCGGAGAATGAATCTTGACGAAACCCTGGAACAGTGCTATGATAAAAATCAGAAAAATCTGTTTCAGGGCGAGGTGTAATTCCTCACTGGTGGTGACAGGCCAAGACCTTAAGTCCACGAGCCAGAAGGGTACAGATACATTTTCACGCAAATGGAGTCAAAGAGAGTTCGAAATATATCGATGCTTTTGAATGTATTTCATGAAGATGCAGTGTACACGGAGGTTGAATGGGTTGGAATCCCATACCAACGGTATAGTCCGGATGAAAGAAACGATGGCTGATCAATGTTTTTTGTGGTCCTGAAATTTATATTTCAGGACTTTTTTATTTCGCAGGAAATGGCATTCCTGTGAAATAAAAAACGCTCCGCGAGGATCGCACTGCGGCGGATAGGAAGATGTCGCTTTTGCGACCCGCCGCAGGCGGAGAATCCTGCCTTGTAGGATTCTTTCCTGTTCCACAGACAATTTCGTGAATATCAGCTCAGCACAATACCTGGCAGATTCTTCGAAAATATTATTTTTGAGGAGGAATTTGCATGTCAGACGAAGTAATGCGCCGCCATCAGGCACGCGCGAAAGCAAAAGCACACCCGCAGACAGGAGCCGGTACACTGGAGGGGATCGGCAGGACCAAGAAGATGGTTACCATGGCCATGATGGTGGCAATTTCCGTTGCACTGGTCTATCTGATTCATTTTCCGATTATGCCGATGGTTCCGTTCCTGGAATATGACCCGGCAGATATCCCGATTCTTATCGGCACCTTTGCCTTCGGCCCGGCGGCTGGTTTGATGCTCACATTTGTGACTGCCATTGTACAGGGTGTGACAGTCAGTGCGGGAAGTGGATTTTACGGCATTCTGATGCACATCATCGCCACAAGCGCGCTGGTTCTGGTGGCAGGAACCGTTTATTACAGCAGAAAGACAAGACGTACCGCACTCATCGGACTTCTCGCGGGAATGGCGGTGATGGCGCTTGTCATGATACCGGCCAATATGATCATCACCCCGGCGTTCATGGGAGTTCCGACAGGAACTGTATGGAGCCTGATGCCGTTTATCATCGCATTCAACATTATCAAAGCGGGAATCAATGGTATCGTAACTTTTTATATTTACAAGAGAATTTCCAATTTCCTGCACAGTTTTCTGAGCAGATAATAGAAAAATGTATTTAAACCATAAAAAGGCATCCGTTATCCGGATATTTCAGAAAATGTATTCTGAACCTTCCGGAAACGGATGCCTTTTTGTCTTAAGGGACATTTCATGGAAATGCCTCCTGAGAGTTTGTATTGCTTGTCTTTTGTCGTATTGCTATTCTTTAATGGCCTGAATAACGCCCTCCTGCTGATTCTTCAGATGGGTCCGCATGATCTGTTTGGCCGTCTCACTGTCATGGTTAAATATGGCGTGGAGAAGATTTTCGTGTTCTGTGACCAGTACAGAATGCTGTTCGATATCCCGGACATATTCCATGCGGTAGCGGTAAAACTGTTCCCGCAGATTATTGATAATGGTAATTAGCTTATCGTTGCTGGTGGCCTGGAAGATGGCGTCGTGAAACTTTTCGTCTTTTTCCACGATATCGAGGATATCGCGGCTCTGCACGGCGTCCACAAACTGCTGATGCGCCTCTTTTAATTTCTCTTTTCCCTCTTCTGTGATCCGTTCGCAGGCCAGAGAAGCGGCGAACTCTTCCAGCACGCAGCGAATCTCAATAACGTCCCGGAGGCTTTTTTCGGTGATCTTTGCCACCTGCGCTCCCTTCCTTGGGATCATGATCACAAGGCCCTCCAGTTCCAGTTTCCGGATGGCTTCCCGCACGGGGGTTCGACTGACGCCCAGACGGTTGGCCAGGGAAATCTCCATCAAACGCTCTCCGGGTGCAAATTCGCCGGTGATAATGGCGCGGCGAAGGGTATTGAAAACCACATCCCGGAGAGGAAGATATTCATTCATAGTATCTTTTAAATGGTCCTGATTCTGATTCATATGAAGTCTCCTGTCATTGTGTGATTTATCTGTTCGTGTGCACGGACGGTTTGGCGTGCAGCGATTTATTAAACGGCCGGACAACTGCGGTCTGCCGTACTGCCGGGTGCCGGCGGCATGCTCTCGCAGCATGTTCTGCCGCTTCCCGGGAAGTAAAGATGCCGAAAACTGTCGGGCCGCTGCCGCTCATCAGAGAATTTAACGCTCCGTTTTTATTCATGATAGTTTTCAGCTCATCGATGGCGGGATAGTGCTGCTTTGTCACCTGCTCCAGTACATTTCCCAGACGGCCGGCCACGCCGTCCAGATCGCGGCGCCCCAGGGCGTCCACCATTCCGTCAATGTCCGGATGCACGGTGTGTTCATCGAGCGTCAGATGTTCGTACACAAACTTTGTGGACATGGAAAAACCTGGTTTCACAATAAGAAACCAACAGCCGGGAACCGGAGGCAGGGGAGTGAGGATCTCTCCGATACCTTCTGAGAGCGCGGTACCCCGCATGATACAGTAAGGAATGTCGGCTCCCAGAGAGACGCCATATTCCATAAGCTTTTCCTGAGTGATATTCAGAGAAAAAAGCTGGTTCATTCCCACAAAGGCGGCGGCGGCATCGGTGCTGCCTCCTGCCATGCCGGCAGCCACGGGAATCCGTTTTATAATATTTGCGCTGACCCCGTCTTTGATACCATACTCCCGCCGTATGATATCAATGGCGCGATAAACAAGATTCTTTTCATTGACAGGAAGATAAGGCAGATTCGTCCGCAGAGAAATTCTGCCGGAATGGTTCCGTTCCAGAATGATCCGGTCATAAAGCTTGACCGTCTGCATGATCATCCGCACTTCGTGATATCCATCTTCCCGTCTTCGGATAACGTCCAGCCCAAGATTCACCTTTCCATAGGCTTTCAAATGTAAGGGTTGTCCCATAAAATTGTTCCTCCCGTGTATCTTGTATACATGAATTATATCTTATTTCAGACAAAAATCAAGAAAAGAAGCATAAGAAGTACAAAAAATTACAGGTATAATTTTTCATTATTGCCGGATACTACAGGAAAACCATTTTTTGTGATAATTTTTGGCTTCGGACGCCGTCAAAAACGGCGGAGGGGACAGATAAAACAGGTGTGGATCAGAGAACGGGCCGGCAGGCGCCGCGCTGTCTGGGACAGGAGGGGACATGGACGCAATATACGGAAGGGATCAGAAAATCAAAGGAAAACTTTTAAACAATTTTGATCTGGACTATGCATTTTTTGAAAATGCCTTGAAAAACTGCGGGGATATGGTAAAAAACATGTTCTATGCAGGAGACGGAAAGACGCGGGCGGTGGTGATTTACGTGGATGGCCTGACAGATTCTCAGACCCTTCAGGATTTCGTCATCCGGCCGCTGCAGGAAAATGTGCTGGCGGACAAGGAAAATCGCTTGTCTTTCGTGGAAAACCATGTGCTGGAGACTGTGGACTGGAAAGCTGTGGAGACTTATGAAGATGCGCTGACGGATATTTTGTCGGGAAACTCTCTGCTGCTGGTGGAGGGATGCGAAAAAGCGGTGTCCCTGTCTACAAAAAATTTCCCCGGCCGGGGTGTGGGAGAAACCCAGCAGGAAATGGTCATGCGGGGGCCGAAGGACAGTTTCACGGAGAATTTCCGGACAAATACGGCGCTGATCCGCCGCCGTATCCGGGACCCCAGATTGAAAATGGAACATACAAAAGTGGGGGAGCGGTCCAAGACGGATCTCGCCATCTGTTATATGGAAGATCTGGTGGAGCCGGCGCTCCTTGATAAAGTCAGGAAAAAAGTGCAGGAAATCAGTCTGGACGGTATTTTTGACGGAGGAATGGTAGAGCAGCTCATGGAAAAAAATCCGTGGACGCCGTTTCCGCAGTTTCAGCACACCGAACGTCCGGACAAGGCGGCCAGCGGGCTGCTGGAAGGACGGATTGTCCTGGTAGTGGATAATTCGCCGGGAGTTTTGCTGCTGCCGGTCACTTATGGCATGTTTTTTCAGTCCGGAGATGATTATTATACCCGCTTTGAGGTGGCGTCCTTTGCCCGCCTTCTCCGGTTTGCGGCGGCAATATTTGCCATCGGATTTCCGGGACTCTACGTGGCTATCGCCGGCTTTCATACAGAAATGCTTCCCACAGCTTTTCTGTTATCGGTGGCACAGGCAAGAACGGGTATCGTTATCCCCGTGGTTTTGGAAGTGCTGTTGATGGAGTTTCAGTTTGAGCTGCTCCGGGAGGCTGGTATCCATATCCCCGGCCAGCTGGGCGGAACCATAGGGATCGTTGGAGGTCTCATCGTGGGACAGGCGGCGGTGGATGCCGGGCTTGTCAGCACCATCGTAGTCATCGTGGTGTCTTTTACGGCCATCGCTTCTTTCATTGTGCCCAATGAATCCTTCGGCGCCGTATTTCGCCTGCTGAAGTTCCTTTTTATCTTTGCCGCGGCTCTGTGGGGGATTTACGGGTATCTGCTTCTGTTTGCGGCGCTTTTGTTCCATCTGGCGCAGCTGGAATCCTTCGGCGTCCCGTATATGCTTCCGTCCGTCTGTGGCGGACATCTTGACTACGATGGCAGGAAAGACGAGTATGTGCGCTATCCTCTGCGCTGTATGAGAAAACGGCCTCTGTTCACCAGGGAAGGACGGAGAATCCGGCAAAAACGCAGTTGGGAAAATCAGAAATGACGAATCTGCCGTATGGCAGAGCGGCGGGTGAAGGACCCGGAGAAAGGAGAAGAGAACCATTGAACGAAAGTAAAATCTCACAGCGGCAGCTGACAAGAATGATTTATATCGAAGGCGTCGGGGCATCAGGTCTCACCTTTCCGGCGGCAGCGGCGCTCTGCAGCCGCTCGGAGGGCCTTTTGCCCCTTGTGGCTTACGCAGGATTCCTGCTGTTATTTGCGGTGTGGCTGCTGTTTCTGATCCGGCGGCTGGAAAGAAGAAATCCCGCCGGAATGTCCGCCGGTTACGGATTTGTCCTGAGCAAGTGGATGGGAGTTTTGTATATGCTCCGCCTGTTTGTCAACGCCCTGGCGCTGTTTTATTTTTTTGGTTTGTCTATTCAGAAGATTTACATGCCGGATACGGGATTATTCATGATTCTCCTGCCCTTTGCCCTGCTGCTTTGGTACTGCACACAGACTACCCTGCAGAAGCGGGCCCGGTTCCTGGAACTTCTCTTTCCGTGGATAATGGCGCTCTTTGTGATTCTGGTATTCTTTGCCATTCTGGGACTGGAAGGAAAATTTCATCTGCCGGAACTGACAGATAACGTTGCCACAGTGTTTGGCAACGGATATCTTCTTCTGCTGTGCTCCACTCCGCTGGAATTTCTCCTGTTCCTGGTCCCTGCGGTGACCGGGAATCTCTGGAAAACTTCAAGCCCGCGGTCGCCGCAGGAAGAGACGCAGGAAAAAATACAGAAACAGTTTCAGGGAAAACAGCAGGGAAGTCCAGCGGCAGGTGGAAGCGCTGGGGCAGGTGTCCATGTAGGGACAGATGTGCCAGAGGATGGAGATCCCGAACAAAAAGTTTCAGGGGCAAAAGATGTGGCAGATTCCGTTGAAGCAGCCGATGCATGGTGGAAGAAAAGAAGAGCCCTTGTCTGGCGGGCTGTGGCAGGCGTCCTCGTCTGGAATGTTCTTCTCTGGTTTGTGACCATTGAAAATCTGGGTGGAGAAATCACGGCCTCCTCCCCGTGGCCGGTCATCAAAGTGATGCAGCTGATCCGGCTGCCGGGCGGTTTTCTGGAGCGTTTTGATATCCTGCTGGCGGTCTTCTGGATTCTCTGCCTGGTGGGGGTATTGAGCGGCTATCTGTATTATGGCAGAAAAATCGGCGAAGAAATCTTCGGCGGCAAAATCTTTGATGGCAGGACCCTGCGCTTTCGGGTATCTGTCATTACCGCCGGAGTGGCGGCACTTCTGCTTCTCATTTCCTGCCTTCTGGCGGGCCAGGAAGAGACGCAGCTTCTTCACTGGTTTGTCCTTTATAAGAAATGGGTGGACTTTCCGTTGCTTGTGCTGCTGCCGTTGCTGGCATTGTTTCGAAAACCTTGCCGGCGTCTGCCCCGGCGAGCAGTGGCGGCAACCGCCGTGTTAGTGGTAATGTTTGCCCTGTCCGGCTGCGGCCGGCAGGCCGATGTGGAAGAAAAAAGTTATGTTCTTTCCCTCTATGTGGAGGACGGTGGAGAAAACTATGAATACTGGGTGTCCACCGCGGAACTGCCTTCCATGAAAGCCCAGGAGGACAGTATTCCCTGCATAACCATTCATTTCACTGCGGAAAACATGGAAGTGATGGAAGAAAAATTCGCCAAAACCCAGGCCGGCATCCTGGAATGGAACCATATCGACACCATTTTCCTGGGACCGAAGCTGGCGGAGAACCCGGAGCGTCTCGACACATTTTTAAAAGAATGGGAAGCCTCCTGGCAGAAGTCGCCAAACGTTCTGCTCTCCGTCTGCCTCCAGACCCCGGAAGAACTCCTTGACATCAAAAATATCCCTGAAGGCGCCGCCGGCCAGGAAGTCAGCCGCCTCATGGAACAGACCGAGCAGGAAGGACGCCACATCTTTGGCTGGAACGACTCCGCCGAAGGAGGCATCTACTGCCGCACGCCCATCGAAGTCCTCAAAGCAAAATCCGAAGGCGAAAAAGACATTTACCTGTACCAGACCAAGATCCAGTGGAAACGGCTGGTGCTGAAGCGGGGATATCGGCTGCCGGAGTGAGAGGATACCCGACGGGCAACGGACAGCGAGCGGCTTCGGCATGAGCCGGGCGGATCGCGTTAATCGGAAGGGGAAGGAGCTTCCCCTGTCCGATTTAAAAATAGATATGCTGATGTGCATTTTATAAAAAAATGTGCGAGCCTCGAATATATATAATAA
>ERZ1090860.1308-NODE-1312-length-13550-cov-10.860467_pt1 | contig 13550 bp, 14 predicted proteins | sample MGYA00478483_ERZ1090860 | MGnify/ENA primary metagenome ERZ1090860 (study PRJEB33644, sample SAMEA5815741) | chicken gut metagenome | biome: Chicken; feature: Gastrointestinal Tract; material: Caecum | place: Ireland | collected 2019-01-01 | study: A study of...
AAAGATCAAAAATCAATAGGCTTGGTTAGGGAACACATTCATGCGTTTGTCGTGGTGCAGTTACGGTATTCTCTTTTCTTTTCGGCAAACAGTGCTATAATAGAAATGTTTGTGATCAACAGGGGAGAAAATCAGTAAAATGAAGAAAACAAATGATTTCGGCAGGGATTCGATTCCCCTGCTTGTATTGAAAATATCGATTCCGTTTATGTTCGCCCAGTTTGTGAACGTGCTCTACAGTATCGTGGACCGGATCTACGTGGGAAACATTCCGGTGACAGGCGCGGACGCCCTTGCCGGCGTCGGCGTATGCGCTCCTGTCGTGACACTGTTATCATCTTTCGGCGCATTGTTCGGGATTGGCGGATCTGTGCTTTTTTCCGTGCGGCTCGGCGCGGAGGATAAGAAAAATGCCCGGAAGATCCTGGCCAACAGTTTTTCCTATCTCATTATTGTGTCGCTGGCGCTTACGCTGATCTTCCTTGTCACGAAAGATCAGCTCTTAAACTGGTTCGGCGCCAGTGAGGTAACGTTTTCTTATGCGGACGCTTACATGACGATCTATACGGCCGGTACATTTTTTGCGCTTCTGGGCACGGGGATGAACTATTTTATTACAGCCCAGGGCTTTCCGCTTCTGGGAATGACGACAACCCTGATCGGGGCGGTCGTCAATATTGTGCTGGATCCGGTGTTTATTTTTCTCTTTGATATGGGCGTGGCGGGCGCAGCAGTGGCGACGGTGCTGGCGCAGATGTGTTCCTGCGCGTTTGTGCTCTGTACCCTGCGCCGGAAGAGGATGCCGGTTTCCCTCGCCATCGTCAGGCCGGACCGGGATACAGGCAAACGGATCGTGAAGATCGGATTTTCACCTTTCCTGATCCTGGCGTCGGACAGTATCATTATCATTGCTCTGAATGCGGTGCTCCAGTATTACGGCGGGCCGGAGTACGGAGACACGCTGATCACCGCGGCGACCATCGTGCAGAGCTATATGCTGCTGATCACTTCGCCGATGCTGGGTATCACGGGCGGATCCCAGCCGTTGATCAGTTTTAACTATGGGGCGAACCGGCCGGACCGGATCCGGAAGACATTTTTCTGGGTGCTTGCGCTCTGTGTATGTTTTACTTCGGTCATGTTCCTGATCTCGCGGATCATGCCCCAGCATTTTGTACGGATCTTTACAGATGAGCCGGAGTATGCGAAGCTGGCTGTGTGGGGGATCAGAGTCTTTACGCTGATGATCATTCCGTTAAGCTTTCAGTATGTGATCGTGGACGGGCTGACGGCGCTGGGTATGACAAAGATATCGTTAAGTCTTTCTCTGACGAGGAAAACCCTTTATTTTGCCGCGACCTGTCTGATCCCGCTTATATGGACGGCGCAGTCCGCTTTTTATGCGGAACCTTTTGCGGACGGCGTGGCGGCATGCCTTTCGTGTGTGACATTTTTCTTTATCTACCGGAAATATCTGCGGGGCGCAGGACGCCTCGGAGAGATCAGACTGTGAATATATCCCCGGGTCAGTATCTGGCCTGGGGATATTATTTTATCCGTAATTCTATAGTGAAGATATAACTTATAAACTTGATTTTTAACATTTGTTAAGTTAAAATGAAATAAATTGAGTTAAAAGGAGACTGAGCAATATGCTTACAAACTTATTTGGAATTTCTATAAAATATGAAGCATGGGATCATCAGGACTCTTTACCTGTTTATATTGCAGGAAGTTACGATTTTCGCACAGCATATATCGCAAAAAAAAGATGTATAATGCTTGTTCCCAAGGAAGAACTTGTAACGACCCCCGCTCTGAAAAAACAAATTGCAAAAATACAGCAGGTTGATAATGTGCCAGTTGTACTTGAACTTGCGACAATATCAAAATACCGGAGAAAAAGCTTTATAGAAAATAACATACCATTTGTTACTGGGAAGCAGGTTTTTCTGCCTTTTATTGGAACAATGCTTACAGATGAGAAGGAACCCCAAAAGCTGACAGGAAAATTTGTTTACTCTACGCAGCAGTTATTTTTATTCTATCTGTATAGTAAGAAAAAGCGACTGTATATTTCGGAAGCAGGAAAGGTGCTTCCATTTACTGCAATGACACTGACCAGAACGGTAAAGCAGTTGGAAGCGACAGACTTGTTTCTTGTGGCAAAAGACGGAGTCAATAAGTTTATTGAGTCCAAATATAGTCGATATGAATTGTTTGAAAAAGCAAAAGGATATTTGTCCACACCCGTCCGCAGAGCAGGATATATAGATAAGACACAAGTTACGGAGAATATGGTTTTTGCGGGGGAAACGGCGCTTGCTGAGAAAACAATGTTAAATCCAAGACGGATTGTAACATATGCAATCAGCGAGAAAGATTATGATAAAACCATGTTGACCGAAGAACTGATAGACCCGTATAAGCAGGTCAGACTTGAATTATGGGCCTATAATCCGAAACAATTTTCCGAGGATAACAATGCTGATGACATTTCTGTTGTTTTATCCCTGGGAGATACAGACGATGAGAGAATTGAAGAAGCAGTAGAGGCATTGATGAAAAGAAGGTTGCAGAAATAATGGTCAACGGATTTAAAAAATTTAAAGAACGATTTCAGGGGTTTGAAAATCAATATGTCATAATCGGCGGGACGGCGTGTGATTTGATCATGGAAAATGAGGAATTATCATTTCGTGCCACGAAAGACATAGATATTGTGTTGATCGTTGAATCCATAACAGCAGAGTTTGGCAGGCAGTTTTGGAATTATATTAAAGAAGCAGGATATGAGCATTTGAATAAAAGTACCGGAAACGCACAGTTTTATCGTTTCATAGCTCCGAAAAGTAAGGAATATCCATATATGATAGAGATATTCTCCAGAAATCCGGATTTTATTATATTAGAAGACGACGCAGTTCTTACACCGCTTCCGATAGATGATGAAATATCCAGTTTGTCGGCAATCCTTCTAGATGAAGCGTATTATGAATTTTTGAAAACCGGGTGGACGATGGTTGATGGCATTCCGGTGTTAAGTCCGACTTGCCTGATACCATTTAAGGCGAAAGCGTGGTTGGATCTGAAAGAACGTAAGTCTAATGGAGAGCAGGTTGACAGCAAAAATATAAAGAAACATAAAAATGATGTATTTCGATTAGCTCAGTTAATTACAGCCAATACAAGGCAGGCTCTCAGTCCGGAAATCTCAGAAGACATGAGAAAATTTTTATCGGAAATAACCGATGAAGCCGTGGATTTAAGATCCTTGGGCATAAGAGGTACAGATAAACAGAAAATGACAGACATGTTGTATCAATGTTATGGTTTAACCGATAATACATAATAAAAGATTTTGATAAGTACTACTATATGGATTCTAAACGAAAAAGCGGACATTGGCGGAGAAAAACTATGTATCAACAGACATCTATTCTGATCGTGGAGGACGATGGAGTTCTGGCGGAGGGGCTTAAAAGAGCCCTGAAAACAGAAGAACGGGAAATCAAGATCTGCGGCAGGCTGAAGGAAGCCCGCCGGATTCTGGAAGACGGCCTGCCGGATCTTATGATCCTGGACGTGAATCTCCCGGACGGAAACGGGTTTGATTTTCTGGAAGAAGTGAAAAGGCAATGGCGCTTTCCGGTAATACTCCTGACGGCTAACGATATGGAGACCGATATTGTGGCGGGGCTGGAAGCCGGCGCGGACGATTATATCACGAAGCCTTTCAGCCTTGCGGTGCTGCGCGCCAGAGTCAATACACAGCTTCGCCGGATGAGGGAGAATGGAGAAAAGCTGGAAACAGCGTGGGTTTATGGCAGGTATCGTTTCTGCTTCGACCGGATGGAGTATTCTGTGGACGGTAAACAGGTGGAACTGAGTAAAAATGAACAGAAGCTGCTCCGTATCCTGGTGGAAAATGAAGGACGTATTCTGAAAAGAGAAACACTGATCGACCGGCTCTGGACAGACGGCGCGGAATACGTGGACGAGAACGCCCTGTCCGTTACTGTAAAAAGACTGAGGAATAAGCTGGATGCGGGAGCGCAGATCGAGACGGTCTACGGATCGGGATACCGGTGGGTGAAGCGGCATGGATAAAATAAGTATACTGTGTATAGCAATCGCGGCGGCGTGTGTGACGGGAAGCATTCTGTTCGTCATATTTCAGAACCGGAAACAGAGACAGATCACAGAACGGCTCCGCCGGATGCTGGAGGCGGCGCAGGCAGGACGCTTCAGCGAGTCCGGTTTTGACGAGAGCGTTTGTTCCGCTCTGGAAAGCGAGATGGCGGATTATCTGAACGCGTCGGAAAAATCCATGAAAGCGGCTGCGGCGGAAAAAGAAAAGATCAAAACTCTGATCGCGGATATTTCCCATCAGACCAAAACGCCCATTGCGAATCTTCTTCTTTACACACAGCTTCTGGCAGAGAGGGAGACGGATCCCGACGCGGAGGAATCTCTGACAGCCATACAGAAGCAGGCGGAAAAACTGAATTTCCTTATCGGATCTCTGATCAAAATGTCGCGACTGGAAACGGGGATCATAACCCTTCATCCCCAGGAGCAGGATATCAGAGAAATGCTGTCGGAGACCATTGCCTCTTACAGAGAAAAGGCAGAGCGGAAAGGGCTGGAGCTGAAAGACCTTTCGGAACCGGTGAGGGTATGTTTTGACAGGAAATGGACGGCGGAAGCCATTGGAAATATTCTGGACAACGCAGTGAAATACACGGACTGGGGAAGCATTACGGTCCGCACGAAACAGTATGAACTGTTTACCGCTGTGGAAGTGGAGGACACCGGCCGGGGCCTGGACGAGGAGGAAATCCCGCTCGTGTTTCAGAGGTTCCGCAGAGGAGAAGAAACACAGGATCAGGACGGCGTGGGGATCGGTCTGTATCTGGCGAGAGAGATTCTGGCGGGAGAAGCCGGATATATCAGGATCTCCTCGGAAAAAGGACGGGGATCCGTGTTCTCGGTTTTTCTGCCTAACAGGACTCCTTTGTAAGAAGTGTCAAAAGTCTCATAGAAAAAAAAGTAAAGATATGTTAAGATGTATTTGAATGAAAGAACAGTGGAACAGGAGGCGATTCTGAATGAGCGAACAGAAAAAAAAGATTGGTTTTACAGTTGCATGTGTAAATGAATTTGCAAAACAGCATAACCTGAGTGCTCAGGAAGCATTTCGCTATCTTTTCCATTTTAAAGGTATTGCCTTTATTAAAGAAAATTATGATATAGAGCATACATTGGATTTTGAAACAATACTGGAAGACCTGGGAGTCTTATGCCGGAGAAATGGAGGCATATTATGAGACTATATCATGGAAGCAATATCTTGATAGACGGTATTAATCTGGCAATGTGCAGACCATATAGCGTTAATGTACAAGGGGCAACACGCTCCAAGCCGCGTGATTTCAGCGATTTTCAGCTTATCCTCAGTCAGCGTACGCCCTGTACGCTTCCATCGTCTGCCTTGTAAATCGCTGAAATTCCTGCGGTTGGAGTCTCTGAGTCGAAAAGGAGTTGATTTCTGCCTCTTTAAGGCACTTGATTGACGCGTACAGGACGTACGCGGAATGAAAGTAACGCAAAAGAGGCAGAAATCAGCCCTTTATCGACCGTATTGTCCCCTTGTACATTAACGCTAAAGATTTCGGAAAAGGATTTTATATGACAGATATTAAAGAGCAGGCAGAAAAAATGGCCTTAAGAGTTGCCAGAATTTATGGGGGAAATCCAGTTGTAAACATTTTTGAAATAGATGACGATTTCAAAAATGTGCCGAACATAAAGATTAAAGATTTTGGAGAGCAGACAACGGAGGAATGGGCAAAATTTGTAATGAATAATCGAGACAGAACATTTGCAGATATACATAATGTTTTGTGTAATATGGACAATAAATATGATATCGTAATAGGACCTGTTGCAGATGATAACATGGCACTGCTATTCCGATAGTATGCGAATGAGATTATTGATTTTTCCACTTTGCTGAAAGGAATGATATACAAGAAAACCTCTTCCCAATATTCTTTTCATACGGAGAGAAGTATTGCGCTTCTGAGAAAGGTGGACGATTAAATGTATGTACAAAATCAGCTGATTGAATATATGATACAGGATATTGTTGATATGCTTGCGACAGATCAGAATATAGAATATGATGAAGCTATGAATAAATTTTATAATTCTGATGTTTTCGAAAAACTTCAGGATCAGGAAACCGGTTTATATTTGGAAAGTTCAGCATATGTATATGATCTTTTAAAGGATGAGCTGAATTTTGGGCATATTGTTCAGGCTGAGATATAAAGAAAATCTTTCAGAATTGTCATAATTGATTTTCCGGCTGAAAGATTCTGGAAAGAATACTGTGAGATAATCTGTATGAACGAAAAATTCATACAGATTTTTCGTTTTACAGGAAAGTATTTTGCTGCGGAAAAAGAAAACAGTCCGGCACTGACGCTGTCAATACCGGGAAATTTAACAGGAGGCGAGAACAATATGGCAGTTCTGAAAGCAGAAAATCTTATTAAGATATACGGAAAGGGAGAAAACCAGGTAAAGGCTCTGAACGGCGTCAGCCTGTCAGTGGAAAAAGGGGAGTTCGTGGCTGTGGTGGGAACTTCCGGATCGGGGAAGTCCACCCTGCTCCATATGCTGGGAGGTCTGGACCGGCCGGATTCGGGAAAAGTCTACATAGAGGATAAGGACATTTTTGCCCTGAAGGAGGAAGAGTTGACGATCTTCCGGCGCAGGAAGATCGGATTTGTCTTCCAGTCCTACAATCTGGTTCCGGTGCTGAGCGTTTATGAGAATGTGGTGCTTCCTGTGGAACTGGACGGAAAGAAAGCGGACAGGGCGTTTGTGAACGATATTCTGGATACCCTGGGTATCCGGGAAAAAGCCGCGAACCTTCCGGGACAGCTTTCCGGAGGGCAGCAGCAGCGCGCTGCCATTGCCAGGGCGCTGGCGGCAAAACCGGCGATCCTTCTGTGTGACGAGCCCACAGGGAACCTGGACAGCCGCACTTCCCAGGATGTACTGGGACTTCTGAAAATATCCGGGCAGAAATTTTCGCAGACCATTGTGATGATCACCCACAATGAAGAGATCGCGCAGATGGCGGACAGGATCATAAGGATCGAGGACGGCCGCATCCTTGCTTCCAGAGGAAGGAGGATGGCGTGATATGAGGGTAAAAAACAGAAAGACCATATGGAATTTAAGCCTTCGTTCTTTCCGGGCGTCGGGAAAAAGAAATGTTATTGCAGCAGCGGCCATCGCGCTGACCACACTTCTTTTTACATCGCTTTTTACCATCGTTATGTCCCTGAACAGCAGCTACCAGACCTATACCTTCCGTCAGATCGGCGGCTACGCTCACGGGACGTTTAAAGATGTAACGGAAGAGCAGGCGCAGGACATCAGCGGACACAGGAAGGTAAAAGCCGCCGGAGAGCGGATCGTGGCGGGGACGATATCGGACGGAGTATTTGCCAAAGTTCCGGCGGAGATCAGCTATATGGATTCCAACAATACGAAATGGAGCTACATTGAACTGGAGGAAGGACGGGAACCGGAAGCGGAGAACGAGATCATCATGGATAAAGCGGCTCTGGAGCTGCTGGGCGTAACGCCGGAGATCGGAGCAGAGATTTCTCTCACTTATCAGATATCCGATAAGAATCAGAACGGCGGTTCAAGAACCGATACCTTTGTGCTTGCCGGATGGTGGGAGTATGATTCCATAAGTCCGGTACATTTTATAAATGTTTCCAGAACCTATGTAAAGAATCTGGAAAAAGAGATGGAAAAGGAAGGCATGGAGCCTTTCCGCACAGACCTTAGTGTGATGCTGCCCTCCAGCATGAATATAGACGGAACCATGGAGGAGATTGAGAAGGACCTGGGATACCAGAGAGAGGATCCTGATGCGGAAAATTACGTCAACTACGGCGTGAACTGGGGATATACTTCCACCCAGGCGGAATCGGAGCTGGATCCGGGAATGGTGATCGCCATGGCGGCGTTTCTGATCCTGGTAATTTTCACCGGATATCTCATCATCTACAATATCTTTCAGATTTCCGTGACAGGAGATATCCGCTATTACGGGCTTTTGAAGACAATCGGGGTGACGCCCCGGCAGCTAAAAAGAATCATCCGCCAGCAGGCGTTACTGCTGTGCGCCATCGGATGTCCGCTGGGTCTGGCTGCCGGCTGGGCGGTGGGATACCTGCTGGTACCCGTAGTGATCGAAAGGTCAAGCCTGGGCGAAATTAGCGCCCGGGTCAGCAGTTCGCCTGTGATCTTTATCGTGTCCGCTTTGTTCGCGGTAGTTACGGTGCTCCTTTCCTGCGGACGCCCCGGCCGGATGGCGGCGAAGGTGTCTCCCGTAGAGGCGGTAAAATATACGGAAAGCGGAAACTTTTCCAGAAGACAGCGCAGGAGCAGGGGAGCCGGGATTGGACGTATGGCTCTTGCGAATCTGGGAAGGAATAAAAAGAAAACCGTTCTGGTGGTGGTATCCTTGTCTCTTTCCGTAGTGCTTCTGGCGGTTACCTTCCAGTTCACCGGAGGGTTCAGCATGGAGAAATACCTGGCGGAAAAAACCTGCGCGGACTTTATCGTGGGAAGCACGGATTATTTCCGCTTCCGCGGCGGCAGTCCGGATTCAGGCATATCTGAAGAAACTGTGGAGACGATACAGGCGAACACAGAAATTGAAAGCGGCGGCCAGGCGTGGGCGGTTTCCGGGGAAGATCCGAAAGTATGGATGAGCGAAGAACAGTTTCGGGAAAATGCCTACGGGGCTTCCGGGGAAATGATCCGTCAGGAACTGTCTTACAGAGAAAGAAGAGGAGAGAAGATCGAGGCGTCCCTGCAGGTGGAAGGGATGGATAACGCCCTTCTGGAGAAGCTGACAGTCCTTGCGGGAGATCTTAAACCTCTTCAGAATCCGGAGGCGAAAGCCATTGCCGTTACTGTAGATACAGATGATTACGGAAATCCCGAAGGCGGGGACGCGGCGCCGCAGCCGGGAGAAAAGCTGACGGTGACTTATGTGGACGAAGGATATTACGAGGATTCCAGAACCGGGGAACCGGTAACGGACGCTACGCCGGAGGAATACATCCGGTATCATATAGAAAAGAGCCATGATGTGGAATACACCGTCTGCGCTGTTGTCACAGTACCGTATCAGATATCTTTCCGCTATGGACTGATGTACAGTATGGGGGCTGTTATGGGAACAGAACAGTTAAGAAAAGACAGCGGAACAGGGCTGGAGTCTCTTCTGTACATGTTTGATACCCCCGATCGGGAGGCGGAAAAGGCGGCGGAAACATTTCTTGCCGGAATGACAGCAGGGGAAACTTCCGGGTTGATGTACGAAAGCAAAGATCTTGCGCGAAAAGACTTCCAGGGATTTCAGCAGATGTTCCTGCTTCTGGGCGGCGCGCTCTGCGCCATTGTAAGCATTGTGGGAATCCTGAATTTCTTTAACGCCATCCTCACCGGGATCCTGGCAAGGAAAAGAGAATTCGCCATGCTGCAGGCGGTGGGAATGACAGGAAAACAGCTCAAAAAGATGCTGATGGAGGAAGGATTGATCTACGCCGGAACGACGATCCTGATATCCCTTGTCCTGATCCTTGCCATGGAACCCCTGACAGGAAGGATGCTGGAATCCATGTTCTGGTTTTTTGAATACCATTTCAGCGTGACGGCGGTATTCGTCACAGCTCCCGTCTTCCTTTTTCTGGGAGTGGCGCTGCCTTTGGCGGTCTACCGGAGTATAGTGAAACTGACGATCGTGGAGAGACTGAGAGAAACGGAGTGAGAAAACATTTCAGCAAACGGACTGATCTGCAAGAAGGAATTTCCTGACCTGGAAGTCCGGCGGATAAAACTGCGTAAGTTTTATGATTGTTTATGATGTGGGAGGATTAAGGAAATTTCCTTGAAATGCCAGCACCAATGTTGTATAATTTATTAAATATTTATTATTTAAGGAGTTAACGATATGGATGCTGAGCTGAGAGACCTGTTTTTTACGATCATAAATCAATTCCGCAGACTGGAGCCTGCTCTGGCGGCGGAGTGTGGGATGCAGATCAATGAAATGGCGGTTCTGTACAGCATTGCCGGAACCTGCTGCAGCGAGTGTCCCTGTATGAATCTCAATGTGCCGAAGATACAGGAGAGGCTTTGCATCTCAAAACCGGCGGTTTCCTACATACTGAACTCCCTGGAGAAAAAGAATTACATTACCAGAGAAATTGATTCCAGAGACCGGCGGAAGGTTTCCATAAGTGTGACCTCCGAGGGCAAATCTGCAGCAGAACAAACCATGGAGAAGTATGAAGAACTCTGGTCAGAGATACTGGAACGTTTTGGAGAAAAGAATATGCAGCAGCTTATCCGTCTCCTTCAGGAGCTGGACGGCTGCGCTTCCGGGATAGCATCGGAAGATAAATAAGAAAAATCCCCCCTCAGTGCTGCATAGCGGCTCTGCAGGGGGGATTTTTGCGGGAAAATTCATTTTTTATGCATATTGTCTGCAAACCTTTCAGATGAATTTGGCACGAAAGATTTTGATATTTATTTATGAAGCATATGCTGTTTCTTCTACCTGTACGGTAATTTCTCCGTCCTTTCCTGTGGCGGTGAGCGTTTCTTCATTTTCTGTATCTGCTGCAGTTTCCAGAAGGCGGTCCGCAATGGCGTTCTGGAGAGTGGACTGGATTGCCCGCTTCAGAGGCCGCGCGCCGTAGGCAGGATCGAAGCCTTTGTCTGCAAGGATGCTGCGGGCGCTTTCGTCTACATTCAGATGGATTCCTTTTGCGGCCATCCTGTCGATCAGTTTCTGGATCTGAATATCTGCAATCCGGCGGACATCCTCCGGTTTCAGCGGATGGAATACCAGAATTTCATCAAGACGGTTCAGGAATTCCGGACGGAAAGTCTGCTTTGCGGCAGCCATAACCCGTTCTCTGATGGATGCGTCTTTCTGAGCATCCGCATTTTCCTCCCCGTGTTTAAATCCCAGAGGCCCTTTCTGTTCTGTGATCTCCCGTGCCCCCACATTGGATGTCATGACGATCACCGTATTCTTAAAGCTTACCGTTCTGCCCTGAGCGTCGGTGAGACGGCCGTCGTCCAGTACCTGGAGGAGAGAATTCCAGATATCCGGATGAGCTTTCTCAATTTCGTCAAAAAGGATGATACTGTAGGGCTTCTTCCTTACAAGCTCCGTCAGTTGGCCGCCTTCTTCGTAGCCTACATATCCGGGCGGTGATCCGATCAGTTTGGAGACAGTATACTGTTCCATATATTCTGACATATCAAGACGGATCATGGCGTTTTCATCATGGAACAGAACTCTGGCAAGCGCCCGACAGAGTTCTGTTTTGCCTACGCCGGTGGGACCGAGAAACAGGAAAGATCCGGTAGGACGGTCGGGATCCGCAACTCCGGTGCGTCCCCGGCGGATTGCCCGGGCGACTGCGGCGACGGCTTCCTCCTGTCCGATCACCTGACTGTGAAGCTGCTCTTCCAGGTTTCGGAGATTTTCCGCTTCACTGGCGGTAAGCATAGTTACCGGTATCTTCGTCCAGGAAGAAACCACCCGGGCGATATCTTCCGCGTCTACGGTGCTGCACTGTTCTTTCTGCCATGCAGCCTGCTTCGCTTCAAGCTCTTTTTCCAGGTCGGCCTGTCTGTCGCGGAGAACAGCGGCCGTTTCATATTCCTGTCTGTCCGCCGCCTCTTTTTTCTGCCGGCGGATATCTTTGATCTCCCGATCCAGTTTCAGCAGTGCCGGCGGAACAGTCAGGCCTTTTGTGCGGACTTTGGACGCGGCCTCGTCTATCAGGTCGATGGCTTTATCCGGCAGAAAACGGTCTGCTACATAGCGCTGAGACAGTTCGACTGCGGCGCGGATGGCTCTGTCGGTAATCTTCAGTCCGTGGAAATCTTCATATTTCGGACGAAGCCCGGTGAGTATATTTACAGCGCTTTCCTCATCCGGTTCAGTAACCTCCACCGGCTGGAACCGCCGTTCAAAGGCGGCGTCCTTTTCTATGTAACGGCGGTACTCTTTCTGAGTGGTGGCGCCGATGACCTGAAGACCGCCTCTGGCGAGAACCGGCTTCAGAATGTTCGCGGCGTCTACGGTGCCGTTTCCTCCGGCTCCGGCGCCCATGATCATATGTAATTCATCAATAAACAGGATTACATCTCCCTCCGCCTCGGCATCCTGGAGGAAGAGCTTCATCCGTTCCTCGAAATCACCCCGGAATTTTGTTCCGGAGAGCATTCCCACCAGATCCAGGGAGATGATTTTTTTATCTTTCAGGTTTGCCGGGATATTTCCGTCGGCAATCCTCTGAGCAAGGCCTTCGGCCACTGCAGTCTTACCGACGCCGGGTTCCCCGGTAAGCACCGGATTATTCTTGGTCCGGCGGGAGAGAATCTGGATCAGGCGTTCGATAACATCTTCCCGTCCGATCATAGGATCGTAAGCACCTTCCCTGGCTTTTTCCGTAATGTCTGTGCCGTATTTTTCCAGGGCAGATTCTTCTGCCTGAGCCACGGCTTCCTCATCTTCCGGTTCAGAGGCCGGAGTGGGAGGAACTGGAGCATAAAGAGCCTGCCGCAGTTCTTCCGGATTCATTTCCAGAGACTGCATCAACTGGCAGGCGGCGCATTCTCCCATGTTCAGGATACCGTGAAGGAGATCTTCAGGCTCCATCTGCCGGGCGTGGTTCTGGGCCAGTTGCTGAGAGACATGGATTACCTGCTCCGCTTCCTGAGAAATCTGAACAGCCGGATAAATTCCGTCTGCTTTGGCATCCCAGTCATACTGCCGGAGGTATTCCTCTACAAGAGCCTGATCCAGACCGCCGGAACGAAGGATCTGTCCTGCGCGCCCCTGATCCTGGAGCAGCGCCCAGAGAAGATGTTCGCTTCCGATAAAGCGGTGTCCCATCCTTATGGCAAAATTCACTGCCGCCAGGAAAAGCCCGGCAGTTCTCTGGCTGAATATTCCCAGATTAATTTCCATGGCTGCACACCTTCCTTTCTATGACTGCGATATCATCCCGCAACCGGGCTGCCTCTTCGTAATTTTCCACTTTTTCTGCTTCATCAAGCTGGAAATGAAGGGCTTTCAGGCGACGTCTGGTACGCAGTCCTTCCACTGCAAGTTCCGGGAACGGCTGGTCGCCCAGATGTCTGGGTTCCTGCTGTCCCGGTCTCCAGCCGGTGCGCTTGTGAAATTCTTCCGCCTGCCCGGCGGCAACCGCCGTCTGCCATCTTTTCTGCAGGCATTGATTGCAGACGGGAATCTGATAAATAGTGCCGGACATATTAATATAGAATATTTTATCAACAGTTTCTTTTTTGCAAAACTGACACTGCATACACATTCACCTCTTTCGGACAAGAAAATTTAATATTAAATAGTTAAGTTTTTAATAATATAAAATAAAAAAATTAAAATGTCAATATATAAA
>ERZ1090860.1311-NODE-1315-length-13535-cov-6.377151_pt1 | contig 13535 bp, 11 predicted proteins | sample MGYA00478483_ERZ1090860 | MGnify/ENA primary metagenome ERZ1090860 (study PRJEB33644, sample SAMEA5815741) | chicken gut metagenome | biome: Chicken; feature: Gastrointestinal Tract; material: Caecum | place: Ireland | collected 2019-01-01 | study: A study of...
CTTTCATATAAGAGAAAGAAGTTGTTGGATAATTATTTGAGTGGCATTGTTGAAAAAGATATTTATGAAGAAACAGATGTAAGCCTTAAGACAGATTTAAGCAATGCAAAAGCTAAGCTGGTGTATTTTCAACAGCAGGTGGATGAAGAAGGTTCTCTTCAAAGGAGAATCGCAGATTTTAAGAAAGCATTGTCTCAAAATGAGGTGTTAGAGGAATTTGACAGAGGTATATTTGAGAGTATAATTGAAAAGGTAATCGTTGGCGGTTACGATGAAAACGGAGAAAAAGATCCCTATAAAATCACTTTCATATATAAAACAGGATTTACAAATGGAATTGGAAATGCAAAGAAGCGGTTTGGAAAATCTGCTGGTGTCGGAGAAAAAGCGAAAAAAATGTGTTCCGATGTCAGTGACAAGGTGAAGAATGTGTATTCCAATATTAGTGACAACACATGTGGAGACTGTGTGCCTCCTGAGCAACCGAAAACCGGATGCGAGAGTAAAGATCGATGTTGATCTGGAAGATTACTACCGTATCAAGGACGAACAGAAAAAGAATAAAGCCTCAGAATAAAATAAAACACCGAACTTAAAGCGAAGAGCTGCTGATGCAAAAAAGCATTAGCGGCTCTTTTCGCATCAAGGGAGGTGGTGCCTATGATCTGACTCACGTGATGACGGAAGGCGAAGACAATCAATGACAATCACGAAATGGAGGAAATCATAATGGCAAAGAAAAGAAGTATTAAGGTATATGGCCAGAGCGGCTATAAGTATCAGGAAACGCCCACGATCATGCTGAAGGGCATGTGGCTCAAAGAGCTGGGCTTTGATATCGGGGATTATATCTCCGTCACCTGCGAGGACGGCAGACTGGTGATCACACCGGATGCCGAGAGGGCGGCAGTGGCTAATGCTGAGAAGATGTTCATGGACAAAGGACTGTCGGATCTTCGAAAGAAATTTCAGAAAGAGAAGGAACAGCTTCGCGCTCAGTTTGTGGCAGAGAGAAGCGCGGAGTACGCTTTAGAGAAGGAGGCTGCTGATGTTTGATGCTAAGGACATGGAATGTCTGAATCCGGAGTATTTCAGCATCATCATGGCAAACGAGTATGATGTCACAGTCATGAGCCGAAATACTGGCCATTACTGGTATGTACATTGTACCGGTGTTCCTGGGGATACGGCATGTATTATATTCCATAAACATAAATATAACCATCCTTACCATCAGCATGGTTATTGTAACAGTCTCCGGCAGGCTATCAGGAGCATTCAGAGTCACGATAAGTGGCAAATGAATGGAAGGAAAAGATGATCACGTAAACATGCGCAAACCTGCAAAAACAAGCGCAAAACATCTAAAACATACAATACATTACAGTAAACATAAAATAAACAGCAAAATCATACAAATAACTTGAAATTTAGACCTGAAACTGTTATAATCATATATTAAAGTAACTGTATGTAGGCGGATGTAGGAGAACTTAAAAATCATGGATAAATGGATGTCAATGAAGCAGGTTTGCGCATACCTTGGTATAAGCAGAGATACTGCGATGAAATGGATCAAGAATAAAGGAATGCCCGCTCATCAGATAGATCGCATCTGGCGTTTTGATAAGGACGAAATAGATGAGTGGATGCGAAATAACGGAAAAAGCCCAGATTAATAATAACGTGCTACCAGTCCGTTTTATGGGACAGCATTTCTGGCATAATATAATTAGCGGTTCTGTGGTGAACTGCGAAGAAAGGGTTATTGACCTATGGTAATAAACAAGCATGGTAGCTTCTATTTGAGAAGTGGCTGGGGAACAAAGATTATCCAGGCAGTGGAAGCTGACAACATGATTTTTTCGCCTGCTAATGAGCAGGAAGCTGTTGATAGAATCGGCTTAGGCCGTGTCATGATAAAGGCGCTCAGATATTGGGCTGATGCATCAGGACTTACTACTGAAGAAAAAGTACAAGGTGGTATTGCTGAAAGAAGAACCGATTTGTTTGATTTACTTGAAGCAAACGACAGGTATTTTCAGAAGCCTGGAAGTCTGCTGCTACTTCATAGAAACATAGCGTTGAATGAGGAAAATGCTACGGCATGGTATTGGGCGTTTAATGAGTTTGATAAGCAAGCCTTTTCCAAGGAAGAATTTGTGGAGGGATTACACTATTTCCTTGCTGTAAATGAAATGTCCATAAAGAAGGCTGCGGTAGACAAGGAGTTTAACTGCTTTAAGAATACTTATTTAGCAGAGAAGAAGTTCGATATCAAAACGGTGATGGATGAGGATACATATCCTTTCTTTGGATCACTGCATCTTCTTAGAGTAAATGAAGATAAAAAGTTCGAAAAGGCTTATCTGACCAAAGCGGAAATGCCGTTGCATATTTTGATTTACGCTATAGCAAAGGATAATCCTGAAGAGAGTAGCCATAGTGGTCAGGTTAGCATAGATAAAATCATGGAAGAAAAGCGACAGGTGGGCAAATATTTCCCGATGAGATATTCAAAACTTATAGATATGCTTCTGGAAGCGGAAAACAAAAAGCTTCTTACACTCAATAACAATTTTGGTAACAGGTTTATTGAGTTTTCGGATGTTCAGTATGACAGATTGCTGAACGAATACTACATGGAATAGAGGATATAACTGATGGATTATACAAAACTGGTTACAAAGAGAGGGCAATATAAGTATTCTGTGAATATCTGCTTTGATCTTCGGGATGAAGAGCGTATTGCGGGATTCATTCCGAACGTAACCACAACGGAGATTTTCAGAGAATATCTCGGGGGGATGATTAGGGGCAATTCTGACATTCATTCCAGAATACTGTATGGCTCATACGGTACCGGTAAATCACATTTGCTGACAGTAATGTGTGCTGTTTTGGGACACATTAATATAAGGGGAGAAGGATTTAGTAATTTCACAAAGCTGATTGCAAAATATGATAAAGAACTTGCGGCAGATATACGTAAGTTTGCAAAAGAGAAAAAGCCTTATCTCGTTGTGCCGATTTATTCAGATTACGATGATTTTGGAAAATGCATTTCTCTCTCACTGAAGAAGGAACTGGACAGAAACAATATCCAGGTCACTTTTAAAGGATTTTTTGATGAAGCGCTTGCTTTGGTTAAGAGATGGAAAACGGGCAAGGAATCATTATCGAGACTGGAAGAGGTATGCAAGAAACAGAAGACAACTGTAGAGGATCTTTTTAAAGGATTGTCCACATATGACTCTTCATACGAAAAGATCTTTAGCAAGGTTTATTCTGGAATGTCTTACGGAGCAGCGTTTAACAGCACTGCAGGAAATCTTATAGACAATATGAATTATGCCAATGAGGCAATTAAGGATAGATATAGAGGCATTGTGCTTGTCTTCGATGAATTTGGTCGTTATGTCGAGGATTACGGTGAGGTATTAAAAGTTAAGGCAGTCCAGGATCTGGCGGAATACTGTGATCATTCGGATTATAACAATCATTTGATTTTGGTATCACATAAGCAATTATCTATGTATACCAACGCTATGAAGAAGAGCATAAGCGATGAGTGGAAGAAGGTAGAGGGAAGATTCAAGGCAACTTCTATCAATATTAAGTATGATCAATGCTTGTCACTTATCGGAAATATTATTCCGAAAAACATGGCACATTGGAGACCTTTCAAGAATAGATTTGACAAGACGTTAAATGACTTGTACAGCCAAGCGTGGGATTTCAAGGGCTTTATGCTTCCGCCGGAAACAGATGGTGGATCTGCATTTGAGGATGGATACCCACTTCATCCAATAACGCTTTTTGCGCTTGATAGGTTATCAAAAAAGGTAGCTCAGAATGAGCGTACATTCTTTACATATTTGGCAGGTGATGAAGAAAATACTCTTTTCTCTCAGCTGCAAAATTATGATACAAAGGAGTTCCATTTCATAGGACTAGATGCTATCTATGATTATTTTGAACTGAACATAAAGTCATTTAAGACGGACGATTCATATGCGATATATAAGAAACTGCAAATTGCATTAAACAAGTTAGGAACTGATAAAAAAGGATATCAGACCAAGATACTTAAAACAATGGCGGTCATAAGCATTATTTCTGATACCGATGTGCTTATTGCTGACAGAGACACTTTGATTTGTGTTGTTGATGGCAATCGACAGGATGTCGAGGCGGCGATTGATAACCTTGAAAAGAAAAAGATCATCAAATATATGCGTCAGTATGGCTACTATGATTATTTCGATAGCAGCATATTTGACCTTGAAAAGATGATCGAGGATAAAGTTCCTGGTATCAACGATGAAATGGTAGTGCGGATTTTGAATGAAAAATTCGCTGATTTTGCGTTGTATCCATACAGATATAACGAGACGTATTTCATTAACCGTGTCTTTGTTCCTGCATTTGCCACTAAGGGAGAACTTACGAAGAAATCCTTTCACAATACGTTACCAAAGTATTATGACGGAACCGTTATTTTCGTTTTGGATGATCAGGCAGATGAAAAAGAGTATGCGGAAATGACGGGATTACCTAAACGCACGTTGCTTGTTGTTAATGGAAAATCAAAGGCTGTAGAGGAAGAAGTAAAGCGTTATATTGCTCTTCAATACTTCTATTCTAAGAAGGATGAGCTTGCAGAGGATGATCCGACTGTCGTTAATGAGCTGACTTTATACTTAAGCGAACAGGTTGCCATTGTCGAAGAACTTATTCGTAAATGGAGATCTCTTCAGGATTCTGGGACTTTTGTAATGAATAACGGGAACCTGATTGATATTGCATCCGAAAAAGAGTTTTCTGATGTGCTTTCCAATATTATGGAGGCTGCTTTTGATAAAACGCCGATGATCAATAACGATCTGTTGACCAAGAATAATTTGACGGGTGCAATCAGGCTGGCGCGGAAGAAGGCGGTTGAGTGTATTATGGGGCAGGATGATATTTATGATGGATGTCCGAACCTGTCTCCTGAATATAACATCTTAAGAGCTTCGTTATCGAAGACGGGAATTGCAGATAATACAAGAATAAGCAAGAAGAATCGTGTATTGGAAGATGAAATGCTTTATCTTCCGGACGAGAAGCATACTTTATCAGGCAAACCGGTGATGAATGCCATACAGAAAAAATTGCGCAAAGCTGAAAGCGAAAGGCTTGCCTTAAGTGAGTTGTATGAAATGATGAAAACGGAGCCTTATGGATTGAGAGATGGAGTGATTCCTGTATTACTTGCGTATGCATTACGGGATTACCAGAATGTATCCCTGTATTTTCATGGAAATGAGCATTCATATACAGAAGAGGAACTGGTTAAGGCATTGTCGGAACCGGAAAACTACACATTGTTTATTTGTAACTGGAAGGAAGAAGAGATTGCTTATATTGAAGGCTTGGAAAAACTTTTTGCAGAGTATCTTCCCAAAGGTGACGGTCTCAACAGATTAGAGGAATTGTTTAAAGCGATAAATACGCATTATGCTTCAATCTCAAAGAGTGCCAGAACGACAGAAGTATATGTGTCTGACCTTGCGAAGCAGTATAGGGATATTTTGAATATTTCTTACAAGGATTACAACGCGTTTTTCTTTGAGGTGCTTCCTAGATTGAATGCTGATTTGCATGAATTGGTAATTCAGATTGGAAACATCAAAGAAGAACTTGAATCCGTAGAAGAAAAACTCTATGTAAGGATTGTGAGGGTAATCAAGCAGATATTCGACTTAGATGATTCGGATGACCTGATGCAGTATATGCAGGATCTGTATCGTGAAGAGTGGGAAGAGAAAAGTCAGAAAGCGTTTGATTATACCACAAACAACGTTCTTGATCTTGTATCAAGGGCTTCTGAGATGGATGAAGAGCATTTCGTCTTGGAATTAGCTAAAGCGACAACGGGATTTGAATTATCATACTGGGCAGATAATAAGATCAACGGCTTTGAAGAAATACTCAGAGATACCGTTAATAAATTGAATGAGTACAATCCTGAGGATGGCTTACAGCAGGGAGAGATGAAGATAACTATTGAGTCTGCTGACGGAGCTCCTTTGATAACACAATTCTCAAATGAGAAGTTATCTACCACAGGAAAAATGATGCTGAAGAAGATGAAAAGCACACTGGGTGATTTTGGAGAGTCAATCAGCTATGAAGAGAAGATCTCTATTTTGACAGAAATCATGAGGGAGATTATTGGTTAGAGGTGACAGTCTATGATTTATTGGTGCAAGAAATGCAAGACACCTGTATTCGATAAGGGATTGCATAGTTGCTCTTGCGATGGAAAGATGAAAAAAATATCTGAAGGTTCCATATGCAATCCGGTATTTAAGCAGGAAAGAAAACTACTGGAAAAAATCATGGACTGTGATTATGGAAATCAGAACATTTGGTATCTGGGAGCAAGCAAGTATTTTATTGATGAGCAGATAGTTAAAGTACCATACAGAGATTGGTACAAAGCTAAGAAACACTTGGAGGTGGCAGAGGAATTACGAAATGACATAGAGGTTGAGAGGAATTACACGCCGTATCTGTCTGTTGTTAAGGCAAATGAAGCATACTTGAATCAGCTGGTATATGAAGCTGAGCATTACATTGTCGAAACTCTGAATAAATACAAGGGGGATAATTATATTCCTACAGTATCTTTTTCAGGCGGGAAAGACTCTACTGTGGTAAGCAGACTTGTGATGGATGCGCTTCAAGATAATGCTGTAATCCATATGTTTGGGGATACGACTCTTGAATTTAAGGAAACATATACATATGTTACAGAGAAGTTTAGGAGAGAGAATCCGAGGGTTCCGATGATTCCAAGTGAAACGGAGAATGATTTCTTTAAGCTCTGTAAGGTATTCGGACCACCAAGCCAGCATGAGCGTTGGTGCTGCACGATTTTTAAGACCAGTAATCTGAACAAAGAGTATGAAAATCTTCCAGGAAACAGCTTAACATTTCTTGGAATAAGGCATAGTGAGTCTGTTGCAAGAGCCGGGTATGACAGAACACAAGAAACATCGAAGATTTCTTCACAAGTAAATGCCATGCCGATTATCGAATGGACTGATTATGATGTTTGGCTCTATATACTGGCAAAAAATCTGTTGATAAACGATTGCTATCAGTATGGTTACAAGAGAGTTGGGTGCTGGTGCTGTCCAAATAATTCTGATTGGTCGATGATGCTGACGGAAATCTACCATCCGGAAGATATGCAGCGCTGGAAGGACATGGTATATGAGTTTGCAGAGCGCACAGGTAAAACGGATCCGGATGATTATTACGAAGAAGGCAGATGGAGAATACGTAGAGGTGCGAGTGGCTTAAAGGTAAAAAATGTCACTATTGCCGATACACCTTGTAATCTGTCAGATCGTGCAAGAAATGTAATCATCGAAAAGAAACTGCAAAAAGATGTATTGGAACTTTTTAAGCCTTTAGGTGATCTGAAGGTTGTCGAAAAGAAAGATGCCACATATGTTCAGATATTTGATGTGGATAAATCCGGTGAGTATAGAAAAATATGTGAACTGATTCTTACATACGGAACCACAGTCATAAAGGTTTTGCCGGAAGAGAGAATAGATGCAACGAACCTTGTGAATAGGATCAAATGCCAGATGCGTAAGTACCAGTTCTGTATCAGATGTTCGGCGTGTGATTCGACTTGCCCGCATGGAGCTATTGATACTATTCATGGACAATATACGATTGATGAAAACAAGTGCCAGCATTGTAAACATTGCATTGCGAAGTTTTATAATGGCTGCATTATGTGTGATGTACTTTCATCAAGGAAGGGTACACAATGATTTATTTTGACAATGCCGCTACAACTAAATACAAACCGGACGAAGTTATTGAGGCATTGAATTATTATCTCAGGGAAATAGGCGTGAGTCCGGGAAGAGGAAGCTATTCGCTTGGAATTAAAGCATCCCGTATGCTTTATAAATCACGGACAGCGGTAGGAAAATACTTTGGCATGAGTAGCCCGGAGAAAGTTGTTTTCACAAAAAACTCAACAGAAGCCATAAATCTTCTGTTTAATGGACTGTTGAAAAAGGGTGATCACATAATAATTTCATGCTACGAGCATAATGCTGTTCTAAGACCATTACATGATCTGAAACAAAAGGGGATTATTGAATACTCTGTTATCAGCCGTGATGATCTGGATATGTGTGCCGAGGATATTTTTGCAAAGTATTCAAAGGATAACACACGTATGCTGGCATTGACTTTAGTAAGTAATTTGACCGGCAGGATTGTTTATAAAGAAGAGTGGATGAAGTATTTCCATAGCAAGGGAATAATTACTTTTATCGACTCTTCACAGGGAGCCGGAAAAATGATCATAAATATGAAGGATGCCGGTGTGGATTTTTTGGCGTTTACAGGGCATAAAGATCTGTATGGCGTTCCGGGCATCGGTGGACTGTGTTGCGAATCGAAAGAGCATTTTATCCCTTTGATTCAAGGCGGTACGGGAATACACGGAGAAAACTTTGTTAATCCGGACATTTTTCCGGAAGGCTACGAAGCGGGAACATTGAATATGCCTGCAATTTGGGCACTTAAAGCAGGAATAGAGTATATTGATTCTCATGCTGATGAGATCAGGACTACGGAAAAAGAATTGATGGCATATCTCCTTCAAGGACTGTCAGAAATAGATGGGCTACGGGTTTACGATGTGGATGAGAAGAGAGTATCCACATGCTGTTTTACTCTTGATGATCTTTCATCGGATAAGACCATATCGCTGCTGGACAGTAAAGGGATATGTGCCCGTGGCGGTATCCATTGTGCGATACTGGCACATGAAGCTATTGGCACTGTAGAAACTGGGGCGGTCAGGATTAGCTTGAATTATAAGAATACAAAAGCTGAGATTGATCAGCTCTTAAATACATTACGAAGCAGGTGATTTTATGCATATCGTTTTTTTCAGTACAAGCGATGTTTTTAAGGCGGAAGAGATTCTGAATGAAAAGAACATAGAATGCAAGGTGGTTCCTACGCCGGTTCAGGATAAGGCATATTGCGGTGTGTGTGTTGAGACGCAAGATCGACAGGCAAAAACTTTTATGGGAGACATGGAATTTGAGGTGTTGGAATAAAGACGGAGGGAGGAACGGGAATGTCGTTTAGGGATATACCGCTGCTAAGGTATTACAAAACGTACAAAAACAATGTTGTTAAAGAATTCTATACACCGGTTCTTAAACAAGCCGTTCTTTACCAACGTGCTGTAGGATTCTTTACTTCGGGAGCCTTGATTGACCTTACAAAGGGCTTAAGAGGTCTTACGAGAAATCATGGAAAAATACAGTTTATTGTATCTCCAAGACTATCGGAGGAAGACATTGCTGCAATAAATAAAGGCTACGAGCAAAAAGAAATTATTGGTCGCGCACTGATGCGGGATTTCAAGGAGCCTGAGAATTATTATGAAGAAGAAAGACTGAACTTTCTGGCATATCTGATTGAAGAAGGTTTTCTTGATATCAAGGTCGCATTCACGCCACCGCAAAAAGCCACCGGTATGTATCACGAGAAGGTGGGAATTGTCACGGATGAAAATGGAAATAAGATTGTGTTTACCGGGTCGCTGAACGAAACGATAAATGCTTTTCATGTTAATTCCGAATCTATTGTGGTGTTTAAGTCTTGGGAGGAATCCAAGGCCTATGTGGATGAAATACAGAGGGATTTTGAGCAACTTTGGGATAAGCAGGACGATGATTTGGAGATACTTGATTTTCCAAAAGTCCTTAAAGAAAAATTCGAGGTTATGAGAAAGCCGGACCTTGATGATTTCTTCAAATCTGAATCCTATGTGGAAGAGGATGATAATCCTGCTGAAGAAGAGAGTATCCCAGATCGCGGCATACCTCATACACCAACGGGATTTGATTTCAGAGAATACCAAAAAGATGCTATTAAAGAATGGGCTCAGCACGAATATCGCGGAATATTCGATATGGCTACCGGAACGGGAAAGACGTATACGGGATTAGGCGCGGTTGTCCATCTGTATGAAGAAAAGAAGAGACTGGCTATTGTCATCGTATGTCCGTATCAGCACTTGGTAGAGCAGTGGGTTGAGGATATTGAGCTGTTCAATATGAATCCTACAATAGGATATTCTGCATCGAAGCAGCATGATTGGAAAAAGCGACTTGAAAACGATGTGCTGGACTTTTCTCTTGGAGTAATTGATACATTCTGCTTCGTAACGACAAATGCAACATACTCATCCAAGTTTGTCTGTGAGCAGATGAAACAATTAGGGAAAGACACATTATTGCTGGTTGATGAGGCACATAATTTTGGCTCGACGAATCTGAGGAATAAATTATATCCGAATATACAGTATCGGCTTGCGTTGTCTGCAACACTGGACAGACATGGAGATGAAGAAGGCACACAGGCTCTAAAGGATTATTTTGGTGATAAGTGTATTGAGTATGATCTGAAAAGGGCGATAGATGAAAAGAAGCTGACACCATATTACTATTATCCTGTTTTGGTGTATCTCGATGATGAAGAATACGAGAGATATAAGGAACTATCCTATCTTGCATCAAAAGAGTGCCATAAAGACAGGCACGGAAAATTGATTATTACTGAAAAAGGAAAGCGCCTCTTGCTTCAAAGAGCACGGGTTGTTGCCGGTGCGAAAAGCAAGCTGACAAAACTCCGTGAACTGATGGAGAAATACAAGGATGATACCCACATACTTGTCTACTGCGGGGCTACACGAACACAGGACTTTTTGAATGATACTTCAGACCGTGATGAGGAAGGCGAGCGTCAGATTGTGTCGGTTTCCAAGATGCTTGGAAATGAACTCGGAATGAAGGTGACACATTTTACTTCCAATGAATCGGCTGAGGAACGTGAAGTTATAAAACAGTGCTTTGCTACGGCATCTCCGTATCAGGCGATAATTGCAATTAAGTGTTTGGATGAAGGTGTAAATATACCGAGCATAAAAACGGCGTTCATTCTTGCGAGCACTACTAATCCAAAGGAATATATACAGAGAAGGGGAAGGGTGCTGAGGTTGGCAAAGAATAAACCGTATGCTGTGATATATGATTTTGTTACACTTACGGAACCGCTTGAAGATGTGAATCCGTACAATCCGGATTTCAACTGTGAAAAAGCACTTGCAAAGCGAGAACTTCAACGAATCATCGAGTTTGGCAAGATCGCCAAGAATGCACGTGATTCAGATGAACTGATAAATGATATTGAAACGACATTTGGTCTCACTCAAAAAGAAACGGAGGTAGCAGTCGATGGAGATGAATTCGAATGAATCCTTGGATGAGAAGAAGGTTGATACCATCAAATTGAGGTTGTTAGAGTTGGAAACCGACAATATTGTTAAGAAGGAATCCAATCCGGCCATGGTGGATAAGATCCAAAGGATGATAATGACGGAGGTGGAGAAGCGATGATCATACAAAGTATCGAAATGAATAATTTTCGACAGTATGTCGGAAAGCAAAAAATCGAGTTCTCCACCGACAAGGAAAAGAATGTCACGGTTCTTATTGGTGTAAATACTTCAGGAAAGACTACGATCATAAGGGCTTTTGAGTGGTGCTTATACGGGAAGAATGGATTTGAGGATCCTGTTCTTCTTAATAGTGATGTGCGTTCAAATATGCATGTTGGTGATACTCAGACCACATATGTTGCTGTAACTTTCATCCACGATGATATGCAGTACATTTTGAAAAGAAGTTTCACCTATGTGTGTAGCGATAGAAGAACAGAGGGGAACGATGTCGTTGTTACACTTAACAAGAAGCCGGATGAGGATCTGACGCTGGAATATTTGTTGCAGGATGGTCAGACCAAAACGAATGTCGAAAGAAACAACATTGAAGAATCCATTGATAGGGTATTACCGACAGATCTGTCTGACTACTTCTTCTTTGGCGGTGAGCGTATTTCTGGTATAGCAAACAGAGCTGATCTCTCCAAGGCTGTTCGCGGACTGATGAGGTTGGATGTGCTTGAACATTCCAGGGATCATCTTCAGGCTGTTGCAAAGAAGTTTAACGGTATGATTGATACTTCTGGAAATGCGGCTGCACAAAAGGCGCGTGACAGCCTTGAAACATATAAAAAGAAGAAAGCTGTATTGCAGGAGAATCTTCAGAATGCAGAGAAGGAAAGGGACTATTGGTACGGAAAAGAAAAAGAATACAGTGCAGAATTATCCAAAAGCAATGTAGAGCAGGTAAAGGCCGCTAAAAAGGAACGCGATCGTATAGAGAGTTCCTTGAAAAGGGAAAAGGAACGCTTGGAAGCCTGCAAAAAAGCAATGGTAGCAGCATTCAATATGAGACCGTATGCCTTTTTCGGAATGCCCGCCATCAAAAAATCTCTTGAAATTCTTGAAGCGGTAAAGGAATCCACAGAGAGCGTTCCGGCAATGGAGCAGGAATCCATTGATTATCTGATTCACAGGGGTATCTGCATTTGTGGTACAAGATTGGATGTCGGTACCAAACCTTATGAGCTGGTAATGGCTGAGAGAAGGAAACTGCCACCGGAGCAGATTGGAACAGTAGTAAACAACTATAAGAACAAAGCCGAAGGCTATTTGGCTGGAAGTGAGTCATATTGTGATACTGTTGGAGAAAAATACAAAGAGTACCGCGAGACTCTTCGCCGGATCGGACAACTTGAAGATGATCTGAAGAAACAGTCTGAAATGATTATTGATGACACGGACGCTAAGGCTATTGAAGATAAAAGAAGAGAAGCTGCTACAAAATATAAGGAGGCGATGGACGATTACAATCAGATTAATGCTGATATCGGTAGCTGCGATGCGAATATAAAGAACTGCGAAAATGCTATAGAGAAATATGCAAAGAGTAGTTCGAAGAATTCTAAGGTAGCACGGTATATTGCATATGCTGAAAAGGTTCTGGAATGGTTGATAGAGACTTACCAGAGTAAGGAAGTTATTGTACGCGAGCAGCTGCAAAAAAGGGTTAATGATAATTTTGCCAAGATGTATCATGGTGAACGTTCAATTCTTATCGATGAAAAGTACAGGGTTAAATATGCAGATGTTACCACTGAGGAATCTGATGGATTGAAGGCTGTTAAGAGCTTTGCCTTCATCGCGGCATTGGTTTCAATGGCAAAGGATAAGATCCTTGATGACAGTGAAATGAAGCTTGGACAGGTTTATCCGCTTGTGATGGATGCTCCGTTCTCTAATGTCGATGAGATTCATATTGATAACATTTGCAAGATTCTTCCAAAGACTGCTAATCAAGTCATTATGGCTGTTATGCAGAAAGACTGGGAATACGCCGCAAAGAATCTAGATCAATATGTGGGAATCAGTTATACCATATTGAAAGACCGTGATGGTGATGGTAAGGAGATAGATACATCCACACACATCAGGAAGTCCAGCTAAGAAATGTCAAGAGGTGATATGAAAAAAGTTAAAATTTTTATAG
>ERZ1090860.1312-NODE-1316-length-13532-cov-40.518884_pt1 | contig 13532 bp, 7 predicted proteins | sample MGYA00478483_ERZ1090860 | MGnify/ENA primary metagenome ERZ1090860 (study PRJEB33644, sample SAMEA5815741) | chicken gut metagenome | biome: Chicken; feature: Gastrointestinal Tract; material: Caecum | place: Ireland | collected 2019-01-01 | study: A study of...
CCAACTTTGCCAAGGAGATCGCCGCCCTGCTGCGGGAGACCTATGGCAGCAAAATCAAGGTGTTCGGGAGCGAAATTCCCCATTCCGTCCGTGCCAAGGAAATCAGCGCCGAGGGCAAGAGCATTTTTGCCCACGACCCCAATGGCAAGGTGGCCGAGGGGTACAAAAATCTGACCCAGGAGGTGATAAAACTTGAAAAGCAGCGCGAAAAAAGTAGAGCTGGCCTCGGTAGATGATTTATTCTCCACCGAAGAAGGCCGTCAGGATGCCAAGCTGGAGAAGATACAGGAAATCCCGCTGTCTGAGCTGCATCCTTTCAAGAACCACCCCTTCAAAGTCAAGGATGACGAGGCCATGATGGAGACCGCCGACAGTGTGCGGCAGTATGAACGCATGATGACACGCAGGCCGGAGGGCGGGAAGAAAACTTCCCGTCCTCCTTCTTTATCTCCCGGCCACCCCTGTTATGGCTGCGGGAATTACCGTGACGGTCAGCCCTGCGTGGGATTCTGCCACCGGCAGCTGACCGCATGGCTGCGGGAAAGGAGGATGAAAAACCATGAAGCTGGTGATCGCTGAGAAACCGTCCGTTGCCCAAAGTCTGGCCGCCGTGATTGGGGCCACCGCCCGCAAGGACGGCTATCTGGAGGGCGGCGGCTGGCGGGTCAGCTGGTGTGTGGGCCATCTGGCTGGTCTGGCCGACGCCGACGCTTATAACCCGGACTACGCCAAGTGGCGCTATGACGATCTGCCCATTCTGCCGGAACCCTGGCAGATGGTGGTGAGCAAGGACAAGAAGAAACAGTTTGATGTGCTGAAGCAGCTGATGAACGCCCCGGATGTGACCGAAGTGGTAAACGCCTGCGACGCCGGACGCGAGGGGGAGCTGATCTTCCGCAGCGTCTATGAGCTGGCGGGCTGCCAGAAGCCCATGAAGCGGCTCTGGATTTCCTCGATGGAGGATTCCGCCATCCGGGAGGGCTTTGCGAACCTGCGCCCCGGCGCGGACTATGACGGTCTGCGAGATGCGGCCCTCTGCCGCGCCAAGGCGGACTGGCTGGTGGGTATCAATGCCACCCGGCTGTTTTCGGTGCTGTACCACCGGACCCTCAACATCGGGCGTGTCATGTCACCGACACTGGCACTCATTGTCCAGCGGGAAGCCGAGATCGACACCTTCAAGCCGGTGCCGTTCTACACGGTCACGCTGGAGCTGCTCGGCTTCACCGTTTCCGGGGAGCGCATGGCGGACAAGGTCACTGCCGAGCAGCTGAAAACTGCCTGTCAGGGTGCGACTGCCGCAGTGAAAAAGGTGGAGCGCAAGGACAAATCCGAGAAGCCGCCCACCCTTTATGACCTGACCACACTCCAAAGAGACGCTAACCGACTGCTGGGATATACGGCTCAGCAAACCCTGGACTACCTGCAAAATCTGTATGAAAAGAAGCTCTGTACCTACCCCCGAACAGACAGCCGCTATTTGACGGGCGATATGGCTGAAAGCCTGCCTGTGCTGGTCAATCTGGTTGCCAATGCCATGCCGTTTGGGAAAGGGATCGCCATTTCCTGCGATGCGGCCCAGGTCATCAACGACAAGAAAGTGACTGACCACCATGCGGTGATCCCTACTCGCAACATCCAGGGCTCGGACCTGTCCGGCCTGCCAGTAGGCGAAAAGGCGGTGCTGGAGCTGGTGGCCCTGCGGCTGCTGTGCGCTGTGGCCCAGCCCTATACCTTTGTGGAAACCGCCGTTGTTGTGGAGTGCACTGGTACGGAGTTTAGCGCCAAGGGCCGCACAGTGAAAAATCACGGCTGGCGGGCGCTGGACGCTGCCTACCGTGCTGGGCTGAAAAATGCGGAGCCGGACAAGGAAACCGAGGACAAGGCTCTTCCGGAGCTGTCTGAAGGTCAGACGCTGCCCCTTTCTGGTGCTGCCGTCAAGGAGGGCAAAACCACCCCGCCCAAGCACTTCACCGAGGATACGCTGCTTTCCGCGATGGAGACTGCCGGAAAGGACGATATGCCGGACAATGCCGAGCGCAAGGGCCTGGGAACCCCGGCCACCCGCGCCGGTATCCTAGAAAAACTGGTGGCCACCGGCTTCCTGGAACGGAAAAAGAGCAAGAAAACCGTACAGCTCATGCCCTCCCATGATGCGGTATCCCTTATCACCGTGCTGCCGGAGCAGCTGCAATCGCCTCTGCTGACCGCTGAATGGGAGTACCGGCTGGGCGAGATCGAGCGCGGCGAGCTGGCCCCAGAGGACTTCATGGCCGGGATCAGCGCCATGCTCCAGGAGCTGGTGAGGACCTATCAGGTCATCAAGGGAACCGAGTATCTGTTCACGCCGCCCCGCGAAGTGGTGGGCAAATGCCCCCGCTGCGGCGGCGATGTGGCGGAGCTGCAAAAGGGGTTCTTCTGCCAGAACGAGGGCTGCAAATTCGCTATTTGGAAAAACAACAAGTGGTGGGAGCTGAAGCGCAAGCAGCCCACCAAGACCATCGTGACGGCGCTGCTCAAGGATGGCCGCGCCCATGTGACCGGCCTGTACTCGGAGAAAACCGGCAAGACCTACGACGCCACCGTGGTGCTGGAGGACGATGGGAAGTACGCCAATTTCAAGCTGGCGTTTGACCGGCAGAAAGGAGGCGGCAAATGAAACTGAGCCTTTATGAACAGGAAACAATCATCCTCTACAACCAGGCCGAGGCCGCCGCCGAGGTCTATACCCATGACCCACGGCTGCTGGAAAAGCTGCGGCGGCTGGCGGAGAAATACCCGGACCAGATCGTAAAAAAGGACCGGCAGACCTTTCTCGTCCCTAAACGCTGCGTATCGGTCCGGGAGCCGTACAGCGCCGAGCGCCGCAAAGCAGCCAGTGAACGGGCCAAAGCTGCTGGTTACAGGCCGCCGGGGAGACACTAATCTCACTCTATTTATCTATATCATCTATATTATTTAGAGAGTTTATGCTATAATAAATTAAAATAATGTGGATGATGTACATATGAAAAGAGATGTCTTAAGAAGGATGAGCCCATTAGCTATTTTGCGAATCGTTCGCTGGCGAATAATCGGAATTTTACTTGCGGGTGCAACACTTTTGGCTGCATTTGTCCCCCCATTAATTGTTGTCAACGAAAATCAGATTTTGTATTATATGTCATGCTTGGCGCAGGTAACCGCAGCACTATTTGCGCTTATTTTGGCAGCATATACAATAGCAGATACACGCCTAAAAAGCATTGCCACTGCTGATGATACTTTGCTCGATTATATTCCAGAAATTCAAAATGAACATTTCCGGCATATAATTACGATTTCAATAAATTGTATCTTCACAATACTTCTATGCCTCATAACAATTAATACATATAGTGTTCTGCCGCAAAAGCTCTTTTCGGTATTGATTGTTGATGTGAGTATATTGGGAGGTATATCCGCTATTTCTCTCATTCTCTTCGTGTGGGTAGTATGTGATCCTAAGGCTTTTCAACAGAAAGGCGAATCTGCAAAAGATGAGATGGATCAAGCTTATGCTGGGGATAAGGGAACTGATGATTTTAGACTGTTTTTAGGGTATTACAATAGACTAGAATCTCTGATTAATAGGTATGCAGTGGAAATATCCGGAGATGATTACGACTACAAATATCAGCGCAAACAACTTCCTATTTTTCAGGCATTAGATATCCTGATGAGCCATCAGATATTTGATGAATATGCCTATATCAAGATCGATGAGTTTAGACGGTACAGAAATGCTCTTGTTCATAGCACTAATCCAGAATCTGTTAATAGTAGGATATATGATGAATTAAAAAAAGTGTATGAGTTACTGGAAAGTGCCTACTCTGCACCAGAAACCGATAAACAAAGATGTATTTTATCATTTAAGGAGTATTGTAAGCAGTATCTTTTAAATGAACTGGATAAGAAAATTATCGGTTATTTGAAATCACATCAAGATACTAAAATTAGCGATATCGCACAGGGAACTGGCATTTCGACGTCGTCTGCGGCAAATATTGTTAAGAAGCTTGTCCAAGCTGGTATAGTACACGTTGAAGGTTCGAGTAGAACGGGCAAAGTTTATAATCTCACAAAATAAATTCTTAATAATTCACATTTTAGCAACCATAGTAAAGCTATGGTTGCTTTTTTATTTCAAATCTCTAGAAGGAGTTAAATTATATGATCGATAATAAGCCCACCAACCGGGAGCGGTTGCAGGAAATCACGGCGGGCATTGAACAGGGTATCAAGGAGCTGTTCGAGAGTGAGAAGTATATGCGCTACCTGTCCGTCATGTCCAAGTTCCACCGCTACTCCGTCAACAACACCATGCTCATCTATATGCAGCGCCCGGACGCCACCCTGGTGGCCGGGTTCAACAAGTGGAAAAACCAATTTGAACGCCATGTGAAAAAGGGCGAGCATGGCATCACGATCATTGCCCCTACGCCCTACAAAAAGAAGATCGAGGAAATGAAGCGCGACCCGGACACCCAGGCCCCCATCCTGGATGCGGACGGCAAGGCGGTCATGGAGGAAAAGGAAATCGAAATCCCCATGTTCCGCCCGGTGAAGGTGTTTGATGTGAGCCAGACCGACGGCAAGCCCCTGCCGGAGCTGGCTTCCAGCCTGTCCGGGACGGTGCCGCACTATGAGGCTTTCATGGAAGCTCTGCGTCGCTCGGCTCCTGTTCCCATCGAGTTTGAGCCGATGGCCGAGAACATGGACGGCTATTTTTCCTCTGACCAGCAGCGGATCGCCATTCGGGAAGGCATGAGTGAGGTGCAGACCGTTTCCGCCGCTGTCCATGAGACCGCGCACAGCAAGCTCCACGACCCCAAAAAGTACGAAGCGGAGCCGACCTGGAAGATCGTGATGGTGAGCGAGGGCGGCACCAAGCATGACTTCCGTCTGGACTTCGCCACCGAAGCAGAGGCGGAACAGGCCGCCGCCGAGGAAGGCTGGCGCTATGTGGACGAGAATCGGTTTGAGTGGCGGTTGGAAGTGGAGGAAGATCTGACGGCGGTGAAACAGGCCGCCAAGAACCGCAACACCGAGGAAGTGGAAGCCGAGAGCATTTCCTATGCGGTCTGCCAGTATTTCGGCATCCAGACCGGCGAGAACAGCTTTGGCTACATCGCTTCCTGGTCCAAGGACAAGGAGCTGAAGGAGCTGCGGGCCAGTCTGGAGACTATCAACAAGACTTCCTGCGAGCTGATTAACGACATCGAGCGCAACTACAAGGAAATCTGCAAGGAGCGCGGCATTGACCTGACTGCCGCCACGGAGCCTGAGCGGGACCCTATCGAGCAGCTGGCAGCAGACATCGACCAGTTCACTTTCGATTATGACCCTTATGAGTATCGGAACAATGCAGATAGCCGTGAGGACGCACTGCACGAACTGACTGCCACACTCCGAAGCGGAGATGCCAGCGGTGTACGCGAATGGCTCCAGAATATCGTGAACGAGGACGAACCGGATGAAACCACCCAAAAAGCTGCCGAGCTTATGGGACGCCTGGATCAGCTGGTGCCGATGACTGAACCGGAACCTGATCCCAACCTTGTGAAGATGGCCGATGAAGCGATGGCGATGGGCGTGGATACTGACTGGAACTCTGATAAGGAATTTCCGTTGTCTTTCGATACTGAAAGTCCCCAGCCCAGCGCCGAGTACCGGGAGGACCTGCTGGTGCTGGATGATACCACCTATCTTCATGTTCAGCCCTGTGATACCGGATGGGATTACACGCTCTACGATGTGGCGACCATGAAACAGTTGGACGGCGGCCAGCTGGATGGAGCAAATATGGGGCGTTCTGAAGCTATCCGCCACATCTGTGAGGACCTGGGCATGGGCAGCAAGTCCATCAAGTATGCCCCGCTGTCCATGATCGAGACTTTGCAGGAGGCCGCCTACCAGCAGACCGCAGAAGCTGTCGCCACCCAGCTGCCGGATACCCAGGAGCAGGCGTTGGACGAGTATCCCATGCCGGACCCGGCACTGACCCAAGATAACCTGGAAAAGTGCGGCTACTTGGATAGTGACCTTTTGCCCCTCTCCAAAGAACGAGCCTATGAGCTGATGGAGAGAGACCTGACCGTTTATATCGTCCAAGAGGGTGAAAACCCTGAAATGGCCTTTGACACCGCCGACCTGGACGCCCATGACGGTATCTTTGCTGTGTCCCGCGAGGAATGGGAAGAAAGCCCGGAGTTTGATAAGCTGGTCAAGGATCGTATGGACCACCAGGAGGAACGGGAGCAGGCTTTTCTCTCCCACAAGGGGGACTGCTTCGCCATTTATCAGGTGAAGCACACCGACGAGCTGCGGGACATCCGCTACGAGGGCCTGGAATGGCTCCAGTCCATCGGGCAGACGGTGCGGCGGGACAACTATGAGCTGGTCTACACCGCTCCGTTGCTGCCCTCTGACCTGAAAGGCGATACAGCCGAACAGCTCTTTTATCGCTTCAACAATGAACATCCCGCCGATTACCACCATCCGTCCATGAGCATCAGCGACATCGTTGCCATCAAGCGGGACGGCAAGGTATCCTGTCATTACTGCGACAGCTTCGGCTTTCAGCAGGTTCTCGGATTTCTGCCAGACAATCCGCTGAAGAACGCAGAAATGGCGGTGGAGGATGACTACGGCATGATCGACGGTATCATCAACAACGGCCCCAAGGAGCCGACGGTGGCCCAGCTGGAACAGCAGGCCCGCAGCGGCCAGCCCATCTCTCTCATGGATTTGGCTGCCGCCGCCCACCGGGAGGACCGGGAAAAGAAAAAGTCCGTCATGGAGCAGCTGAAAAGCCAGCCCAAGGCGGAACACAAAAAGACAGCGCCCAAAAAGAGCGCGGAAAGGGAGATTTGATATGGGAAACTTCACTTTTGAGGAAATGAACCTCATGTGCATCTACAACACCGGCAGCCGCACCGGGCTGATCGACGCTCTGACGGAGATGCGCGGTGAGCTTTCGCCGGAGGAAGCCGAGCTGCGGGAGCTGACCGACAGCGCCCTGAGCAAGCTCCAGGCCATGAGCGACGCCGAGTTTGCCGAGCTGGAGCTGTACCCTGATTTTGATGTGTAAAAAATCAGGAAAATCTTTTAACCTTATCGGGTTCAAATATGATAAAATAAAATAATATCATAGAAAGTTGGGGTTTTATAGAGATAAATTTATTAGTTGAGGAGGAAAATAGGATGGCTCATTTTAATAATAGGGAATATCAAACATTGGCATCTGATTTGATTGGAGATATTTTTTACACCTCAACATCTTACAGAGGTAAAATCTCTACATTAAGGCAATATGCTGAGATAATTGTCCGGAAAATATTAGATATTGATCCACGAAAAGAGATAACTTTGGGAGACGAGGAAATAAGAAAGCGTATATGTACATTACCAAATCATATATTAGTGGAAAAAGCAGTTCGAAAATTGAAAAAGAAGGGGAATAAAACTACACATACTCAGTTTCGCGGAGTGGTTACGGTTGAAGAGTTTGACATAGCAACAGACGGATTATTTGACCTTTTATCTTATCTCCTTATTAATTATTTTGAGAGGTATGAGTTTGGTTCAAATACGAGTGTTATGTTTTCATTTTCTATTTTACCTCCGATAATACGATATAAAGTTTTAATATTCTTATATGAGAAATATCCAAATAATATTTCAATCATTGATAAATTGGTACTATCTATATTAAAAGCTTGTGATATTGAAACCGCAATTGAATGGATTGAAGAACATAAAGAATCTTTGCTACAAATGAAAGCATATCCTGAAGATTTAAATTGTAAGATTGCTTTACAAGATCCTAATCTGGCTGAAGTGTTGAAATATATGGCACCACCCAATATGTACTATCTATGTAAAGACAAGATTGCTCAATTAGGAACAACGATTCGTAGTAATGGTTTAGTATATTCAGATTTTGAAAGCGCATTGCCGTATTATAGACAAATAGGAAAGGTTCAAGGAACTACGCAAGAAGTTCAAGAATTCAATGATATCATGGACTTTTTGTATATGGGGCGAAAAGAACGAGAACGTATATGCTCCGATTCCGATAATTCAATAATGGCATTGGATATAATTGAGTGAATTTCGAAATCCAATAAGTTTTAATTTGTTGGACTGCCTGTTTTTAGCTCAGCCTACCCCCAATTTTGCAGTTGAATATCAGCCAATTACCACCGCCATTCCCTTTGGGCAGGAAATCTATCAAGGTTTCCTGCCTTTCTTTTACCCGAAATGAAAGGAGGACAAATAACCATGCCATCCAAAGCTGAATTTTACCGGCAGATGGCCGAGCAGGTATCGACCCGGCTTGTGGGTAGCTGGAAGGAATGGACGGCCTTTCTCACTACTGCCGCCCGCCTCTACAAATATCCGTTCCATGAGCAGATGATGATTTACGCCCAGCGCCCGGATGCCACCGCCTGCGCCGAGTACGACCTGTGGAACGACAAAATGGGCCGGTATGTGCGCCGTGGCTCCAAGGGTATCGCCCTGGTGGACGATTCCGGCGACAGGCCCCGCCTGCGCTATGTGTTCGATATTTCCGACACCGGCACCCGCGAACATTCCCGCACCCCCTGGCTCTGGCAGCTGGAGGAACAGCACATCGGGCCTGTGTCGGCCATGCTGGAGCGCAACTACGGCGTTGCTGGTGACGATCTTGCCCAGCAGCTCACCGATGTGGCCGGAAAACTGGCGAGTGAGTATTGGGACGAGCATCAGCAGGACTTCCGCTACATCGTTGACGGTTCGTTCCTCGCGGAGTACGATGATTACAACATCGAAGTCCAATTTAAGTCCGCCGCCACCGTCAGTATCGCCTATGCCCTGATGTCTCGCTGTGGGCTGGATACGGAACAATATTTCCAGCATGAGGACTTCATGCCGATTTTCGATTTCAATACCCCGGCCACGGTTGGGGCGTTGGGAGCGGCGGTCAGTCAGATGAACCAGCAGGTGCTGCGGCAGATCGGCGTCACCATCCAGAATTATGAGCGCGAACAACTCGCGGAAAGGAGCAACCACCATGAAGAACAACATGACTTACACGCAGAATGGGGACTATCTGATTCCCAACCTGGAACTGAGCGAGCAGCCGAAGAAGCCCCTGGGCAAGTACGGCAGGATGCGGAAAGCGTACCTGAAGGAACACCGGCCCCTGATTTACAACCAGCTGCTGCTGACCGAAAAGCTGTATCCGTACCTTCTGGAGATCGACGAGACGGCGAACAGCCGTCTGGAGCAGATGATGCCCCAGCTGGCGGAGTCAGCGGGCGCGACGGAGGAGCTGAAAGCCCGCGATCCGATGCGCTGGGTGGGCCTGATGAACACCTGCAAGGCCCAGGCCGAGGAGATTCTGATGGCGGAGCTTATCAACAGCTGACCTTAAACCTGTTCCTCTCCGAAGCGGAACAAATCCAAAGAATAGATGAAGCAGAGAATGTGCAAACATCCTCTGCTTTTTCTTTTGCCCAAGAACAGCCGCAGCCGGAAACTACCGGCCATGAGGCAGAGGCGGCAAAACCTACCCTCCGGGAGCTGCATGAGCAATACAAGCCCATCGTGCTGGAGGCTGTTACCCAGGACATCAGATACCGGAACGCCTGCGGTCACAGTGACTACGAGAACGCCGTGATCGAGGGCAACGCCGCTATTCGCCGTGCTGTCCTGGGGTCTGGTAATATGGGGCTGCTTCGTCTCTATTCTGACACCCCGGAGTTCCGGCAGCGCCTTCATCGGGAAGTCATAGACGAGACCTATCCCAAGCTCCATGAGCTGCTACGCCCACTTTCGGACAATGACATTGACCGAGCTATCCAGGACTGGAATGGCAAAATCGAGAGCAAACACGCCGTTGTCCGCTACATGAAAGACCATGCGCGAGAAAGAGACACCGCAGCATGGCTGGCCCATGAGTTTGACGGCGGCGATGGTAAAACCCCGTTTGCGATCCGACCGGAAAGCCCCGAAGGAACGGCGCTGCCCTGGCCCAAGGTGCAGCGCCGGATTGCCCAGCTCATCAAGGAGGATCGCTTCTACACCCAGGTCGAACAGGACAATCTGGACGATGTAGACCCCATCGCCATCCGGGAGGCCCTGGCCCAGCGCGGCATTGTGGACGGCCATGTGGTGGACCCGGAAAAGCTGGACAACGACCCCTTTATTCAGCAGGTCATGCGGGATGTGGAGGCCATATCCAGGGAGACCGCACAAGCGGACCAGCAGGAACAGCCCGTTCCTGGCAATTCGCGTGTTCCTGTGTCAGATGAAGAATATGCTGCGGCCCGTGGCACGGTCCGAGAGCGAACCTCCTACGATCCAGCAGTTCCTCCCTACAATGTGGGTGATATTGTCTATCTGGATGACCGTCCCCATCAGATCACAGAGCTGCGGGATGACGCGGTGCAGCTGCTGCCCACTGGCATGAGCTATCCCATCTACCGGGCCGAGAGCCGGGAACGGTTCGAGCAGCTTTTGCGTGAGGATAACCGCAACGACTTCTATACTGACTTCCTCCCAGCAAATCTGGATACGGTAGATCAGGACCTGCGGGATGTGCTGGCCCACGGCCTGATTGGTGAGGCGGACAAGGCGGAGCTTTCTGAGCTTCTTGGCAACGGCAAGAGCAATCGAGAGATCGCCCTGTGGCTGAGTCGGACCTATCCCAATATCGTGGAAACGATGGAGCTGGAGACCGGCGAGACCGCCGATTACCGCACGATGCCGGAAGGTATTGAGTTAGAAGTGTTGGATGCAGATGAAAAGCGTTTGGCCATGCTGTTCTTCCAGTGGAGCGAGGTTGCGCCTTTGCTGCGCGGGCTGTACGCCCGTCAGCTGGACGGCTTTGGACAGGAACGCCCGGAACCGGCTGCCGAAACCCCGGCTTACCACACCGAGACCGTGACCGTCTATCCGGGCGATACGAACCATCTGCCCTATGATGTGGTTGTTCAGACCCTGCGGACCAATGAGCCGGAGCCGCCAGCGCCTGCCGCTGAGCCGGAAAAGACCCTGGATGAAGTGCTGGACGAACACCCCATTTCCATCCAGGTCAATGGTGAGTGGCAGACTTTCCGCAACGCCAGGGCTGCCGAAGAAGCTGCCTATGGGGAATACAAGGAGAACCTGCGCCGCAACGCTGAGAATTTCCACATCACGGACGATCACCTGGGCGAAGGCGGCCCCAAAGCCAAGTTCCAGGCCAATGTTGAGGCAATCAAGCTGCTGAAATACCTGGAGAAAACCACCGGGCAGGCAACGCCGGAGCAGCAGCAAGTCCTCTCCCGGTATGTGGGCTGGGGTGGGTTGGCGGATGCTTTTGACCCTGACAAGGAAAGCTGGAGCAAGGAATATGCCCAGCTGAAGGAGCTGCTGACCCCGGAGGAATACGCTGCCGCCAGAGGGTCCACCCTCAATGCCCATTACACCAGCCCCACGGTGATCCGCGCCATCTATGAGGCCGTGGGTCGCATGGGATTTGAGACCGGCAACATCCTGGAGCCATCTTGCGGTGTAGGCAACTTCTTCGGTATGCTGCCGGAGGAAATGAGAAACAGCCGTCTGTACGGCGTGGAGCTGGATTCCATCAGCGGGCGGATTGCCCAGCAGCTCTATCCCAAGGCAGACATCACCGTGGCAGGCTTCGAGACCACCGACAGGCGGGACTTCTATGACCTTGCCATTGGCAATGTTCCTTTCGGCCAGTACCAGGTCCGGGATAAAGCCTACGACAAGCTGAATTTCAACATTCACGACTACTTTTTCGCCAAGGCGTTGGATCAGGTGCGTCCCGGCGGCGTGGTGGCCTTTGTCACCAGCCGCTATACGATGGACGCCAAAGATTCCACCGTGCGCCGGTATCTTGCCCAGCGCGCCGAGCTGCTGGGGGCTATCCGTCTGCCCAATGACGCTTTCAAAAAGAACGCAGGTGCCGAGGTCGTTTCGGACATCATCTTCCTGCAAAAGCGTGACCGTCCGTTGGACATCGTGCCGGAGTGGACGCAGACCGGGCAGACCGAGGACGGCTTTGCCATCAACCGCTATTTCCTGGACCACCCGGAAATGGTGCTGGGCCGACAGGAACCGGAAAGCACCGCCCACGGCATGGACTACACCGTGAACCCCATCGAGGGGCTGGAGCTTGCCGATCAGCTGCATGATGCCGTGAAGTACATTCGCGGCACCTACCAGGAGGCCGAGCTGCCGGAGCTGGGCGAGGGCGAAGCCATCGACACCTCTATCCCCGCTGACCCCAATGTGAAGAACTACTCCTATACCGTGGTGGACGGAGCTGTGTATTTCCGGGAGAACAGCCGCATGGTGCGCCCCGATCTCAACGCCACCGCCGAGGCCCGCATTAAAGGCATGGTGAGGCTGCGGGATTGTGTCCAGGAACTGATCGACCTGCAAATGGACGCAGCTACACCGGACAGCGACATTCGTGAGAAGCAGATGGAGCTGAACCAGCTCTATGACGATTTTTCCGCCAAGTACGGCCTTATCAATGACCGGGGGAACCGGCTGGCCTTTGCTGATGATTCCAGCTACTATCTGCTCTGCGCGCTGGAAGTCATTGACGAGAATGGCCAACTGAAGCACAAAGCAGATATGTTCACAAAGCGGACCATCAAGCCCCATGAGGCGGTGACTTCCGTGGACACCGCAAGCGAAGCTCTGGCCGTATCCATCGCGGAAAAGGCCCGTGTGGACATGGAGTATATGGAACAGCTCACCGGCAAGACCAGTGACGAGCTGGCCGCCGAGCTGCAAGGCGTGATCTTCCGTCTGCCTGGGCCTGTTCCGGAGGGAGAACGGCCCACCTATGTGACCGCCGACGAATACCTTTCCGGCAATGTTCGGCGCAAGCTCCGTCAGGCACAGCGAGCCGCACAGCAGGACCCGGTCTTTGCCATCAATGTGGAGGCCCTGACCGCCGCCCAGCCCAAAGACCTGGACGCTTCGGAGATCGAGGTGCGCCTGGGCGCTACCTGGATTGACAAGAAGTACATCCAGCAGTTCATGTATGAGACTTTCAACACCCCGAACTACCTTCAACGCGCCATCCAGGTCAACTATACCTCCTATACCGCCGAGTGGCAGATTACGGGCAAAAGCTCTGTCTCCGAAAACAATGTGGCGGCCTACACCACTTACGGAACCAGCCGTGCCAACGCCTACAAGATTCTGGAGGACAGCCTTAACCTGCGGGATGTCCGCATTTACGACACTGTGGAGGACGCAGACGGCAAGGAACGCCGGGTGCTAAACGCCAAGGAGACCACTCTGGCCGCCCAAAAGCAGCAGGCCATCCGGGACGCTTTCCGTGATTGGATTTGGAGGGACCCGGAGCGCCGCCAGACCCTGGTGCGCCAGTACAACGAGGAAATGAACTCCACCCGGCCCCGTGAATACGACGGGTCCCACATCACCTTTGGCGGCATGAACCCGTCCATTACCCTGCGGGATCACCAGCTGGGTGC
>ERZ1090860.1315-NODE-1319-length-13521-cov-5.551314_pt1 | contig 13521 bp, 33 predicted proteins | sample MGYA00478483_ERZ1090860 | MGnify/ENA primary metagenome ERZ1090860 (study PRJEB33644, sample SAMEA5815741) | chicken gut metagenome | biome: Chicken; feature: Gastrointestinal Tract; material: Caecum | place: Ireland | collected 2019-01-01 | study: A study of...
ATATTATATAATATACTCTAGTAGAGCTTAAAGAGAGTAAAGAGAAAAGGGATATACTACGTATATCCCCAAAAGAGAAAGAGAGAAAGCCAAGGACAAGGACAAGGACAAGAAAGAAAAGAGAGTAAAGAGAAATACACCCTTACGGGTGTATAAAGAGAAAGCAGAGAAAAGAATACGAACGTATACAATCGAATACGAGCGTATACGAACGTATACGACCGTATAAAGCAAAGACGCCCCGGAGCCGGTAAAGCTCTAGGGCGTCTCTTGCTTATCTCGCCGCATCCGCTCGCGCACCGCTTGGAGTATATACGAGCTTACGGACTGCCCGGCGGCGGCTGCTGCCGCGCGTATCTCTACGCCCTCGGCCTTGCTCGGCAATATACTCATGCGGTCATAGGCCTGGCGAGTATAGTCATTGCGGTACTGCTCGCCCTGCCGCACATCCTTGTAGGCCATATAATCACCTCAACCGTATCATATCACATATTGAGCGGGAGCACAATGTAGCATCTTGCACAAGACGCCAAGTAGAATCTTGTGCAAGATTCCGGTATTGACGCATCTTACACAAGATGCTAAGATATAGCCACAACAAAAAAACAATAACCCGAAAGGAGCCAACACCATGATAAATACGCACGGACTGAAGATGCACGGCCTAAAGAAAGCAAGCGGCCAAACCATCAACTGGAGATCTCGCGGCTGGCACACTCAAGTGTCCTACGACACCGAGACCGGCGACATCTACACTAACGACCACTGCGGCGAAAACTGGAGCGTGTACCCGCCAGAAGTAATTACGGTGTGCCACACAGGCAGGCACATGACCATGCAGCAGATAGCAGACGCCATAGCCGAGAGCATGGCGAGAATGTAAGGCCACAGGCCGGGAGGGAAAGAAAATGAAGAGCTACGCAGAGGAAAGAGGATATCCGGGCTTGACCCGCCCGCCGGATGGAGGTAACAGCATGGACATAATTGACATCCTGGCCCTTGCGCAACTGCAAGAGCTGATATATAATGCAAGCAAGGACGCAGACAACAAAAGCCGAAAGGAGATAGAGCAATGATAAAAATGGTTGTTATCACAGATGTAACCCCCGTTGGCGATCTGTATTTGTGCCGCGGTGAAAAGACCAAGTATCTTCGGCAACACGGGCCCGACGGGTATGTAACCTGGTCTGCCGCTCGGCAATTTGCGGGGGCGTGGGAGGTTGATGAACCCCTCCCGGCAGGCACCGAAATACATATTGTTAACCGCAGCAACGAATTGCTATATTCCGAAACGCTGGAGGCAATTCCCAGCATTGACGCGCCGGTGGCCGAGCAGCGCGCGCCATTTGCCCGTGAAGCTGTCAAAGCTATGTATGACGAGTATAAAGAAAAATACGGCCTTGTAGACCACGACGTTTTGCGAGATTGGCTTATGCCCTACGCCGAACAAAGTGGCTTTGAGGGGAGCGAGGACACCTGGATGCACGCCCCAAAGTATTTGGATGTTGATTATTCGGAACCCGAAAGCCGCGAGCTACTTGGCCACACGCTAAAAGTGGCGCGTTGGGACTATGTTCACCGCGTATGCAACAAGAAGTACAGCGCGTTTGAGGTGCAAACGAACATTGGGTCTTTTGCATGGCCAAGCGGGTATATGATTCAGAAAGACACTTGAATTTAAAGCCGCCCAGCACTACGCCGGGCGGCTCTTTTGTTAGCATTTTTCATTAGCATTTTTGAATGCAAATGCTAATTCGATGTTTTTGAAACGGGCTTAAAAGTTCTAAAAATAAGACTGTCTTGAATTCGCAAAAAGCCCGCAAACCCGCATAAAACAAGGAAAATCCCGCAACCACGCGGGTTACGGGATTTTCACATTTTTGGCGCGGAAGGAGGGATTTGAACCCTCACGAGCCCGCATAAAATCAGACTTTTTCGTCTTTGTTAGCATTTTCGTTAGCAAAATACGCGGCAAGCTCGCCTCTGTACCGCTCAAAATCTGATTGCGCGATATGCGTATATATCCGGCGCATTGTACCGGCGTCTGACCATCCGCCAATCTCCATGGCTATCTGCTCGGGCACTCGCAGATGATAGCACAGCGACGCGAACGAGTGCCGCAGCCCATGTATGCCCACATCTGGCAGCCCTGCCTTTTCGCATATTCTCCCCATCGCCAGCCGCAAGTTGTGCTGATTTACCGGAGACACACACCCAGACGGCCTGCGCTCCCGCTCTATTGCCTCGGCCAATTCGGGGATAATTATAGGCACGTTGCGCGCTGACGTCGCGTTTTTGTTTTCGGCCTTGCGGACATACTTGTGTTCGGCGTTTGGCACCACCGCCCCGGCGACGCGGATAAACTGCGGCTTTTGTGGGATGCCTGACCAGTCAAGCGCGTATATCTCCGAGATACGCAGCGAGGACAGAGCCAGCAGCAGCGGCACGGCGTATTTTGTATCTTTGACCGCCGCCACAAATACAGGGATTTGCTCGGAGGTAAAGAACTCGCGCCGGTTGGGCACGACCTGCGGCAGCCTCACCTTAGGCGGCGTCGCCCCGGCAAACTGTATCGCCGACCGAAGCAGCCCCCAGGCGTTCCTAAGTGTTTTCGCGCCACACGTTTTAGCCTCGGCGTTTACTATGCCCTGCCACTCCGCCGACGCTATGTCCGCCAGCCTGCGCCCGCTGATTGCCTCCCACCGGCTCGCCGCTATGTTGTTATACCCTCGCACCGTGGACGGGCTCACTACCTGGGCACGGCTCTCAATATATTGCTCTATTGCCTCGCCGACCGTCAGCGAGGCTTCTTTTTTCGCCTTCCGTTCCCTCGCCCCGGCCTTATACTCGGCCTTAATCCTCATCGCTTCCCGCGTGACGGCCTTTTCGGTTGCGCCGCTCACCGGTATGCTCTCCCCGCCGAGCCGTAATTGGATGAACCACGTCCCGGAGGCCAGTTTTCTTGCTTTTGGTACGTTCACACGAATTCCTCCTTTATGAGTTATTCATGTAAGTCTCCCCTTTCTTTGTCAGCAATTCCACCCCGCCTGCCGCAGCTTGTCCAGCATTTGCGGCGACGCCCGGGCAACAATGTACTCCATGAGCTGATCGCCGTTGTCGAAAAGCGGGATTTTCTTGCCGTTGTGCATGATGTACTTCTGCGCGGGCTTCTCCTTGAGTTCCACCCACGCAAAGTCTTTGCCAAACCGGACGCCTTTGCCGTTGTCGGCCTCGTCCTCTATTTCTTCGATGGGCTTGTCCTCAGCCCACATATGGTTAAACGCCAAGTGCCGCAGCTCATGCTTTATTGCGCGGCGCTGCCGTATCTCGCTAGCCTTTGAGTTGATGTGTATGCAAGCCGTCCCGTCTGGCAGGATTTTAATGTACCCTATCCAGTCGAACGGCATTTCTCTAAAATACAGAAAATAGTCTACGTCCCTGTAATACCTCATTTTTCGCTCTGCTCGTCCGTAAATAGAATAAAATTGACAATCTGCTTTATTTGTTCAGGCGTAAAGTCTTTGGCTTCCGCGTCTAGCAGCACCCTTATACCGCGCTGCCTCAATATCTCGCGCGCTTCTTCAAGCGTGTTCGGCCCGTCGTCCTCGACGGGCTTTTCTTTTTGGTCGTCCTTACCGGTCAGGTAATCTACAGTGACGCCCAAATATTCCGCTATCTTCTCAAGCGCGTCAAGCTTTGGCTTAGTTTCCCCGCGCCGCCATTTCGTCACGTTACTTCTACTCATACCCAAAGCAAGCATTACCGCCGTTGGCGTTGTCCCTCGGGCTTTGCAGGCTTCTTCAAACCGCCCAAAATCCACAATGCATCCCTCCTTTATGATATGCAATGTGACGAAAGTACACATAAGCGAATTATGGCGTTGACAAATTCCCAAAAGTGTACTATCATGTACATGTAGTTTCCGAAAGCGAATTATTTAATTTGCTTTTCGGTACTCATACAATATCACATTTAAATAAGAAGTGCAAGAAAAATCTAATAGTAGAATTCATTTTGTCAAGTCTATAAGCAACGCGCGCATCAGTTCATCGTAAACAATTTTTGCAATATATTTCTCATTCTTTTGAAGATAATCAGCCGCATTGTTTACGGTCATGCCCCATTTTCCAAGCGATAGAACAAATGCTATTCCGACACCTATCAAATACCCGTATTTAGCCCAATCATTGCCCCAGTGGAAAACAGCCCAGGTTATTGCTGCGGTCAACGCGCCAAGCACTACTACAGAAACAACATATTTTCTGTAAATACCACTCGCGTCAATTCTACCCGGATATTTTCGGTTAATCTGTGCGGTCATAGGGAACGCGCAGAATAAGCAAATCAAAATTTGTAAAGCTCCATACGAAAAAACGAGAAGCCCCAAAATCCACATAGCGGCTCCGATTAATATGTTCCACACCATGTTTTTTACCCCTTTCAAAAAATTTTTCTCCCCGCGTTAAAAAACGCGGAGTAAAGCAAAAATTTACCCTCTCGGCGGATTGCACCGCGAGCACGGCGTGTACCCCGATGCAAGCGCATAGTCAAGTGTCACGGCAATGCTGCTGTTCCAAAGGTACTGGCACCCCCACCGGTGATACTTCTCCCCGGTGTTGGTAATGTAGACGGTGACAGAAGTTTGCGGCTCTGGCGTAGGCTGTGGCGTCGGTTCGGGCGTTGTCTGAACAGTCTGGTCAAACTCTTGAGCTTGTTCATGTAGGTCATCAAAGAAGGCGTCAGCATCGACGTTGTTCGCATCATTTATTGCCGCTTGCTCAAGAGCCTCGTCTATTCGCTCCTGTAATTCTGGAGATATAGAAACCGTGGGCGACGGCTCCGGGTAAGCCAAATCGTTGTACTTCTGCCGCCACTCTTCGGCATCGCCCTGCGCGCTTTCGAGCGCTTCACTCAACTGGCTTACCTGCGCTTCAAGCTCGGCGTTGTCGTTGCTGATGCCCACATAAGCAAACAGAGTGAACACGAGCGCCAGCGCCAGCACAAACGCAGGCACATTTCTTTTGAATTTCATCCCTCTACCCCTTTCAGGAAGTGATTTGTATGTCAAACACACGCCCGCTCACGGCTGACGACTTCGAGCCGATGGACTTTGACGCCATGCCGCCCGATGTCTGCGACTGGCGAAAAGCTGACCTGTGCCTATTCAAGCTCTACTGTGCGACGGAGAACACCCGCGACGCGGATGAAGCATATGAAGCCATCGTTGAGCTTTCGAAAATACTTGTTCGTCGCGGAATAACGCGGTTTGTGTTTGACAAGCCTGTCAAAGCAAACCCGAACGGCTACTATGCCAAACTATTCCGAGAAATGCTTTTCGACGGCGGTGATACATGATAAGCACTCGACGCTGGCGTTGGATTCTTCACAGCCATTGCATCTGACGCCACAGTAGTTGCCGTTGTCATCAAGCTCCACGAACAGCGCGACCTTCCTTTCTCGCCCGTAGTCCTTGCGGCATTTCCAAGGCACATACCTCTGCTCAATATTCATTTCAATACCCCTTTCAAGGAAGTGATTACACGAAAATGGACGATTATAGTTTACGCGGCGCAAAACTTTACTGTGCCAAAGACGAAGACGCAAAGAGATGCAGCGAAGCTTATGAACGAGACGCTTTCAGGTACGCGCAGAATAACGGAACGCGCTGGACACCTACCCGCCAACTGGTAGAAATGTACGAGCACATCAACCAGAACCGATGCAACGAGCTTCGCCGTTCAATTCGCAACCTGACTTATGCGGTCAGCTGCGAAGCGGGCGTTATCGTGGCGTTGCTGGTGAGAATACTGCTTCTTTAAGCCAAGATAACCCGGTGTAATAAAAACAAAGTGTCCCACCACAGACATCGAGAAGGCGTCCACCTCCTCTCAGTAGACTAACCCCATTCTATTACACCGGGTTATCTTTTACAAGAAATAATTTCCGTTCATGGAGCTTTTGACCGGTGCGGCGTGTTCCTGTTGTGCTTCCACTGCCTCTACCACCTTCCTTTCTTACCTCCACGCCGCATCCGTCAAGAGCTTCAACCGCAAAGGAGTTGATAACAATGCCAAAAGCCAGACGCCCCAACCCATATGACAAACTCACGGCACTGATCGCCGGAGCCAAGGCCGTGCAGCGTATGACCATGGACGACGTGTCCGCATCGACCGGCATATCCCGCTCGCGGCTCTTTTACCGGAAGAACAGCCCGCAGGACTACACGCTCGACGAGCTGGGCAGCATCGCCCGGGCGCTGCACATCCCGCGAGAACAGCTGCTAGAGGCCATGCCGTGGTAACAGACAGACACGGCATACGGCTTGTGGACGAGCACTGCCGGGGCTGTAAGTATCTGCAACACTACAGAGGCATCCACTGGGAATACATAGAGTATTGTTCGTTTTGCGCAGATACCGGATTGACACGAAACTGCCCTCCCGGCGCGGATTGTGTCTGCTACATGCCAATGGAAAATGCGGCGCGTGGCAGCGTGTACAAGAAGAAGCTTGCGGAGTATTACGAACTGGAGAAGGAGAGGAAGCGCTATGTCAAAGGGGCGGATTAACCGGCCAAAGCAGATCAGGACGTTCCGGTGCCCAGAGTGCGGCGCAGTTATGAGCGCCCCCAAGTACAAAGCCCGGACAAACGCCGGGCACGTCAAGACCATGTATTGCTACCGCTGCAAGGCGGATAGAGATTTTATCCAAGTTGACAGATTGGAGGATGCAAAATGTACCTCACAGCAAACGATAGATTCTGCCTCGCAGAACGTGACCGCTGGTTGACCCAGCCCGACGACGCGGAACCCGAACCCGACGAAGATTCGATCTTCGCCCCGCCCTATGCCAGCTATGAGACATACGACTAAGTTTGACGAGAACACCCACACCTATTACATAGACGGCGTGGCCGTCCCAAGCGTGACGCAGATTTGCAGCATCCTCACCGCCGGTAAGTACAGCGGCGGGCAAGGTGTCATAGACGCCGCCAGAGCGCGCGGTACTGCCGTACACGAGCTGTGCGAGGCTTACGACTACGGGACGTTAGAGGAAGTCCCCGCCGAGCTTGCGGGCTATGTCAAAGCCTACGCCGACTTCATAAGGGACTACCGTCCCGAATGGCTCTACATCGAACACCAGATGTACAGCCGCCAGCTGAAATACGCCGGGACATGTGACCGAGTAGGAATGATTGACGGCAAGTGGACGGTGGTTGACCTCAAGACGACCGCGAACATGGACAAAGCCAGCAAGCTTTCTCTGCTCGCCCAACTTGCGGCCTATCAGGAGCTTGCCTATACCACCGGTGAGGCTCCAGACATGACAAACGGCCTCGGCGTCCAGCTCAAGCGCGACGGCAGCTACACGGTGCATACGCAGTACGACATCATGCGCCGGTACGACGTGGACGGCTTCACGCTTTTCCGTCACTGCCAACAGATATATTACGCATTGGAGGGTATGCCCAAATGGAACAGCAAGTAACCATCTACGAGCCACAGAAAGCCGTTGCCGTGGCGCATCGCGGCAATTACCTGGTCAATATCGGCAACCGCGACCTCGAGCTCAAGCGCGGCGTGGACTTCGATAACCCGGACACGAGAAACGGCAAAAAGGCTTTCAATCAGCCGATTCTGCTCAAGGCGGGTGCGGAAAAATTGGCCTTCGGCTTCGGCCTGTGCCAGCGTTACACCATTGAGAGCAAGATAGAGCAGCACGACGAGAACGGCATGTTCTTTTATTACCTCGTCCGCTGTGACCTCGTGAAGCCCGGCTCCGACCCCTACAGCGAGACCGTCATCTCGAACAGCTACGGCAGCGCCAACACCGCCGAGAAGCGCAACGGCTTCAATAGCGCCGCCGACGCCGCCAACAGCACATTGAAAATGGCGCAGAAGCGCGCCCTTGTCGGCGCAGCGCTCGCAATCTCCGGCCTCTCAGACATGTTCACACAGGATATCGAGAACGAGACGTTCATGCGGAGTGCCGACGATATCGTCACGGAGAAGCCCGAGAGCCCCGTCACAACAAAACAGATACGCCGCCTGTACGCCATCGCCGCCGAGCACGGCATGAACCAGCAGCAGGCCAAGCAAAAGCTCGCGGCGCTCGGTTACACCAGCACTAAGGACATAAAGCAGAAGGATTATGATTCCGTCTGCGACGCGCTAGGCAAGGAGGAAAAATGAAGATACAGACCAAGACCGGCGCGGTCATCGCCGCCGGGCGGCTCAAGAAGAACGACCCCGTAGAGTATCGGGAAGTTGGGCAGAACGGAACCCCGCTCGCCTCCTTTGGGTTGATGGTAGAGCGCGGCGACCAGCAGCGCGGCACTCAACCCGTGTGGCTCAACTGCAAGGCGTGGCGTGACCTCGCCAAGAAGATAGCCGTCTGCCCCGGCGGCGCTGACGTGCTCGTCGCCGGGCACGTGGAAACCGAGACGTGGACAGGCAGAGACGGCCAGCAACGCAGCAGCGAGGTGTGTACCTGTGAATTTATCGCTATGGCCTCATTTGCCACGGAGAGTAAAACACCCTACGAGAAGCCGCACCCCACCGACGTGTCCGCCCCTGAATGGAGCGACGACCCCGACGACACCGGCGGCGACCTGCCGTTTTAACGCACTATGGCTCTTAACAGCTTCAATGCCTATCACAGCTACTTGAAGTCGATAGAGCCGCTCAATGACGCGGAGCGTGGGCGTTTGTTCACGGCGCTGCTGGAATACAGCAGCACGGGCGCAGAGCCTGAGCTCCGCGGGAATGAGCGATATATCTTCCCGACGATGAAAGAGCAGATAGATAGGGACAAGGCCAGTTATGAGGCCAAATGCGCCAAAAATAGGGAAAGCTCGGCAAAAGGCGGCGCAGCCAATGCGAGAAGATGGAAGCCGAACGGGAGCCGTTCAAAGCCGAACGGAGCCGAACGGGAGCCGAACGGCTCCCAAGGACAAAGACAAGGACAAGGACAAAGACAAGGACAAGGACAGACCCTTTCGGGTAATAGCGCGCGAGGCGCGCAGGAACCCCCAAAAGTCTCCGACTACGGTTTTTCCCCTGAGTTAGAGGCTGCGGTCACCGACTGGCTTACTTACAAGCAGGAACGCCGCGAGAGCTATAAACCGACCGGGTTGAAATCCATGCTCACGCAGGTCAAGAACGCCGCCGCCGAGCACGGAGACGCCGCGGTTGTTGGCATAATCCGCGACAGCATGGCGAGTGGCTACCAGGGTATTATCTTTGACCGCTTGAAGAAAGGAGGCGCAGCCGTTGGAGCTCGCGGAACTGCTACAGAGGGCGCAAAGCCTAAGCGAAACTGGGGCATCACCTACGACGTTTGACCGCGCCGCTGTCGTGAATGGACTTGACGGCGATCTTGGAGAGCTGGATTGCCTCAAGTGCAGGAACAAGGGCTGGGTTGCCTACAACGACGGCGACGGCATTGTGTATGAGAAGTGCGACTGCATGCCGCGCCGGGCAGCTCTCAAGCGCATCCGGGAAAGCGGCCTGTCTGCCCTGCTGGAAGATTACCGGCTCGACAACTACGAGACGCCGGAGCCGTGGCAGGAATCTGCACTGACCAAGGCTCGGCAATATGCAGAAAACCCCGGCGCGCACTGGCTGTATATCTTTGGCCCGCCGGGGACTGGTAAGAGCCACCTGTGCACTGCCGTCTGCGGCGCGCTGCTGGACGCTGGACAGGCTGTACGCTACATGCTGTGGCGTGACGAAAGCCGCGACCTTAAAGCCATTGTGAACGATTCTGCGGCCTACAACAAGGCCATGCACGAACTCAAGGGCGCGGATATCCTGTACATAGACGATTTTTTGAAAGGCGGTACGGGCGACGCGGACAAGCGTCTCGCGTTTGAATTACTCAATTCCCGCTACAACTCCCGCCGCCCGACGCTTATCTCCAGCGAGTTAAGCATAGACGCCGTGCTCGACTGGGACGAGGCCATAGGCAGCAGAATCTACGAAAGGGCCAAAGGCTATGTGATACACGCCAATGGCCAGAACTGGAGGCTAAGATGACGAACGGAAACATGAAGGGCCGCTGCAAGTACAGTCTCGGCGTGCTCTGCGACGCTCTGGAATGTGATATACACTGCGGCTGGAACCCCGGCGAGATGCTGCGCCGCCATACGCAGATTAAGCGCGACGGGCTTACGAACATCGGAAACGAGACTTACAGTCTCATAGTGAAGCGGGAGCGCAATGGCGAAGAACTCACGGGCTAAGGGAAAAAGGGGAGAAATCGAACTCGCACACAAGCTCCGGGAACATGGTTACAGCACCCGCCGCGGGCAGCAGTACAGCGGCACGGAGACCAGTGCCGACGTTGTCGGTCTCCCCGGAATCCATATTGAGTGCAAGCGTGTGGAAGCTTTGAATATCTATACTGCCATTATGCAAGCTGTACACGATACCGGAGAAAGTGGCGACTTGCCCGCCGTGTTTCATCGAAAAAATAACCAGCCATGGCTTGTGACCATGCGGCTGGAAGAATGGCTCGCGCTGTATAGGAGGTGGGCTGATGCAGGGGATGCTGCCGGACAGCACGGTGCCGATGATTGATAAGGCGGGCAAGGACATTTGTCTTAATTGTCCCTACCCTTACTGCTATGGCGGCATTCCCGGAGCGTGCTCTCCAAAACGCTCCAGGAGGCCGTCATATGAAAGGCAGCTATACGAGGACGGAAAGATAGGAGACGACGATGTATACGACGATCAATAAACCCGACGTACCAAGGTTTGAGGGGTACACCGGTAAAAAGCAGTATGTGGTGCGGCATCCGAGCCACGGTATGATAATCATTTGCGCGCCTGACGAATACGGCGCTCTGCGCGTCGCCGCTGAGGAATGGGGCGAGCGCTTTCAGGATTTCAGCTTTTATGGCCCGGCGAGGGTCGCCAAAATTGGGAGGTAAAAACATGACCGTAGTAACGATAGTTATAGGAGTGCTTATGCTCGTGGCCGGGTTCTGTTTTGGCTGGTCGCTCGCCGATTTGACGGCGGCAGACTGGCAGGAGGTGCAGGACGATGATTGATCACATACCGCAGATGCTTTTAATCGTGGCCAGCTACCTCGCTGTCGCCGCTCTCGCTGCATGGTTTGGCTTCAAGGCCGGCGCCGAACTCATGCGCCGCTACTGGGAGGGCAAATGATGAGGTGGAAGAAGGATTCGCCGATGGAACCTGCGCTCAGACAGGGCGCGCATATTTATATCCCATTCAAGGACGGCTGCGCGGTGCTTGATATGAGCTGCAAGCCGCGCATGTTCAAGTCCGCCAAGCGTTTTGCGCAGTGCTATCCAGAACAAACGGACGGGGTGACCATTGTAGAGTACGCGCCCGTCCGCGAGGTGCCAGCGAATGAGAATGTATGATATCAAGCTCGCCCTCCTGGGCGACCACGAGGCGGCGAAGCTGACACATCTCTCCCTGTTTTCTGGCATTGGTGGCCTCGACCTGGCGGCGGAAATGGCTGGGTTTCGAACGGTGGGGCAGTGCGAGTGGGCGGACTACCCGACAAAAGTACTTGAAAAGCACTGGCCGGATGTGCCACGCTGGCGGGATATTCGGACGCTGACAGGAGATGATTTTTACGAACAAACAGGCTTGCGAACAGTTAACGTTATTTCCGGCGGATTCCCCTGCCAGCCGTTCAGCGTTGCCGGGAAGCGACGAGGCAAGGCGGATGACCGTTATCTCTGGCCTGAAATGTTTAGAGTTATATCAGAGATCAGGCCCGCTTGGGTTGTTGGTGAGAACGTTGCTGGAATCATCAATATGGCGCTCGACCAGGCGTACGATGACTTGGAAAACGAAGGTTACTCAGTCCAGGCGTTTGTTATTCCGGCTTGTTCCGTCGACGCACCGCATAGAAGAGACAGATGCGCAATTGTTGCCTACCGTGACGAGATTCGATGCGACTTGCGGCGATCTTCCGGGCAAAGAATTTACGGGGACGCGCCATGCGATGAAACTGATCCAGGCGGCAAAGATGTGGCCAACACCGATTGCAACAGACTGGAAAAACCGTGGATGCAAGGACTACAGGAAAAATCGGCAATTTCAGTTACAGACAATGGTTGGAGGACAACTGAACCCAGACTGGGTGGAGTGGTTGATGGGTTTTCCGATTGGATGGACAGAGGTATGAGCAAACCGGGATTTTGGATGAATGAGCCTGATGTTCCGAGAATTACTAACAAAAAAGAGCACAGAAAAGATCGAATACAATGTCTTGGAAACGCTGTAGTGCCACAGCAGTTTTATCCGGTGTTTCAGGCCATAGCGGACATAGAGAGGGGAATTGTACATGGATGACATCAAATTAGCCATGCTTGGATCGAAAGAGGCTGCGAAGCGGCTGACAGATGCGGGGGTGCTGGTGCCGTGCCCATGCTGTGGCGGTAATGCAAGGGTTAGATATATAGGGAACGGAAGCGGTCCGCTTGGATATGTTAGCAATGTGTATATGCGCAGCAAGCCTGGCTTTGTTATGTGCGATAAATGCGAACTTCAAACAAGCCGAAATATGAGGGCGTGCAGGGCCGTCAGCAAATGGAACACCCGCGCACCGATTCTGAGCGCGGAGGAGATGGAGAGATTGGGGGCAACGACATGAGCATGACGCGCAAAGAGTTAGAGGCTGAGAACGCTTATCTCCGGCGGCAGCTGGACGCGCTTATCTATGAAACCTGCGCCGAATGCGCGTGGGAGAAAGACAGCAGAGACAGAAACCCTTGTAATTACTGCGTCCGCAATTCAGAGCTGTTCTGCGACAACTACACGCATTATACGGAGGTGGACTGATGAGCATGACGCGAGCTGAGGCAATCGAGAGGCTTGAAAAACTGATTGCCTTATATGAAATGGCAAGCACAGAGAACAAAATGATAGATTATTCCGGGATAATTGATGCATTGAAATTTTCCCTCGCCGCCCTCCGCCCCGTCAGCCGGGAGAGGGTGGAGGAGGTGTGGAGGGGTGAGTGGCAAGATACGAGAGAGGCTTACAACGATGTGCCAAAGCGGCGCTGTTCGCGTTGCAAAAGCGTGTTTATTGGGCTTGATACACCATTCTGCGAGGTCTGCGGTGCTCCCATGACGGACGAGGCCGTGGAGATGGTGATGCGGAGATTGGAGGCGTTGTATGAGAGGAACGATGATTGAAAAATGCAGTGAATGCCCACACAAAAAGGATCACCCGATATTAGGAGGATATTTTTGTACCCTTATGAAGCTGTCGTTTTGCGGGTTGGAGCCAGATTCGTTTTTAGACTGTGAGAAGGAGGCGCTGAAAGATGGCAAGGGCGATTGATGCAGACATTTTACTGCAAAACTTTGATGACATGGAGCCTTATGAGGAATACGAAAGCGAACATGATTTATGGCTTGATATGCGGATGGAAGTCATCCATGCACCCACCCTCACCCCGCCGAACGAGTGGGTGAGGGTGGAGGATGCCATGCCGCCAGAACATGAGCCGGTGTTGTGTATTGTGGACGGGA
>ERZ1090860.1316-NODE-1320-length-13508-cov-8.036572_pt1 | contig 13508 bp, 9 predicted proteins | sample MGYA00478483_ERZ1090860 | MGnify/ENA primary metagenome ERZ1090860 (study PRJEB33644, sample SAMEA5815741) | chicken gut metagenome | biome: Chicken; feature: Gastrointestinal Tract; material: Caecum | place: Ireland | collected 2019-01-01 | study: A study of the...
TCTACACCTATTAAGTCGTCGGCAGCGTCAGATGTGTATAAGAGACAGATTTGAATCCGGCAAAATTAACAAGTTTTCGGTAAAAAACACACGATTAAAGGCATATATGAGACTTTACATACAAGATGTGCTATGCTAGAATATGAATGTTGAGAAAGGGATATCGTGAATCAACTAACTTCACGATATCCCTTTTTAATCAGAACTTTCCGGGCGTGGCTGAAAATCCACATCTTCTAATTCCCGTTCATCTGTAACTTCAAAAAACGCTGTATCTTCCAGATGTTGTTTCAGAACTTTCTTACCGCCTCTGTCTCCGGTAAGTGTCATAAGTTCCGGATAATATTTGCTGGCAAAGATACAGGGATTTCCAGGTTGATTTCCCTTAGAAACGCAGGCGATCCCTTTTCCAGACTTCAGGAAAAGTCTTACAAGTCCGGCGACAGCGCCGGAGGTCAGCCATGGCTGATCCGCCACTGCAAAAAGACAGGCGTCGGTATCCTTAAAATATTCCAGTCCGGTTTTTAAGGAGGAAGAAATTCCCTGTTCCGGATGATGGTTTATTAGAACGGTCACCCCCTTGCTTTTCACTGTTTCTTCGATTTCCTGATACTGTGTCACCACAGCTATTTCCAGTTTAGGCGCCTGCTCCAGAGAAACTCTGTTATTTTCTTTGTTATTCTCTTCATTATTCTCTTTGTTTTCGTTTTCTTTTTTATTCCCCCTCAACTTTTTTTTCGCCTGGATAAGCTGGTTCAACACCCTTAAATACATGGGTTGACCATCTATCTCATAAAAAAGTTTATTGGAACCAAACCGGCGGCCGTATCCAGCCGCCAGGAGTATCATACCGATTTTCACTTTTAACCTCTTATTTCTGATAGTTTTATAATTGCTCTTTGTTTCCCGCCGGACATGTCTTTACGGTCTTTCCCACAATCCGATATCTTATTTATCTTTCATTCAGGATGCCATATTTTTCCGGCTTTCAGGCTTCCATATGCCGCACGGATTCCGTGTTCTCCCAGCTTCCGGCAAATTTCCTTTGCAGGCTCCGGGGACGCCAAAACATCCGCTTTATTCAGATACACTCTGTACGCCCGGTTCTCCGTACCTTTTCTCAGACCTTCCCGGGAACATGTGATCTTTATCAGATCTTCTGCCGTTACCGTATCTCTCAATGTTTTCCTCAGGAAACGCGCTGTCTGTCCGCTCCGGTGAGCAATCTCTCCAACGGTTTTCCAAAGAGAATCCAGCCCAATCACTCCTATTACTATATCTGTAAACTCCGGAATCACCGGCTCCCAGGCTTCCGGTACTTTCAGAGGGAACCCCCGGGAACCGTCCGCTTCGATAAGCAGCACATCACAGAAATCCCTTAGACTTTCCAGAACATCTTTCGGAAGGCTGCAAAGCTTCCCGCTTTTCTTTTCCACACAGGCCGCCAGAGTATAGCCATACCGATCAAGATTTTCTCTGATCCGCCCCGAATTGCCGTTTTCCGAGAAGGGGTGTTCCTGTTCTGCCGCCATGTGGGTGGTGGTTGTAATGATCACTTTTTTTCCCGCTTCGGTCAGTTCCTTTGTCAGCCGGAAGATCAGGCTTGTTTTTCCGCCGCCGCCTGTGAATGCGATCACTGTGCAGCCTCCGTCCTGTATATTTATCGCAAGCTTTTCAAGAAATCCGCCGCCTGCTCTGTGTCCGCTTCTTTCTGACTCTGTCATATCTTACCTGCATTTCTTTTTACAATAATCTTACACGTTCAGGATGTTTTCCGCGCCGGAAGCACGCCTTCTACCAGCAGGATCTCCACCACGCTTCCCGCTATGCATCTTGCCTTGTCAGAAATAGTACTGCAGTTTTTTTTCTGTTCCTTCCGGGGATCGATATCGGCAATTTTCATTCCTTTATGGACAATATAGCCGTCACGGATGATTCCTCGCAGCACTCCGGTGATGGACGCCGGCACAGATACCCCTTTCACTTCAGCGATTATCTGCCCTTTTTCTACAAAATCCCCGATCTTCGCCAGATTTTTAATGCTGCCGGATGCCGGAGAATGGATCACTCTTTCCTTTCCCACTCCGGCGATCACGCCGGGAACCCCTGTATTGGGAGCGGCTTCCCCCTCCTCGATGATTCTGCCAAGATCGTGCCCTCTCTGTGTCTCTATCACATAGTCCACATCTTCTCCCGCGGTAAATCCAGGTCCCAGAGCAATGGTAAGCGGCGCCATCTCCTCGCTTGTCCCCAGATTTCTTTTTGCAAGGATCCCGTCGATCACTGCCGCAGGTTTCAGGCAGGATATGGATTCTCCCGTCTCATCTACCAGGAGGGGGATCTCCTTCAGCTTCCATACTTTGTCACATTCGCTGACGTCTTCGATCTTATGGCTGAGAACGCCTTCCACGAAAGCCTCCCCGTCGTACACTGCCTCACAGAAGGATACTTCCCTCCGTATGGCGCTGGGCCTTTCGCTTTCCAGGATAAGCACCTTATATCCGCAGCGGTACAGTCTGTGGATCACTCCGCTTGCCAGATCTCCGCCGCCACGGACGACTATTATATTTTCTTCAGACATAAACTGTTTTCAACCTCCAACCTGACGTTTTCCATCTGCGCTTTTTCAGGATCATTTTTGATCCGCGTTCTCCTTCATAACTTTTTCCACCGCGTTGACAATTTTCTGGTATCCTGTACAGCGGCAGAGGTTCCCGGACATCTGCTTTTTGATGGCCTCTCTGGACAAAACCTCGCCCCGTTCCAGAAGAACGGTAGCGGACATAATAAATCCCGGCGTACAGAAACCGCACTGTACGGCTCCTTCTTCAATAAAAGCCTCCTGGATCCTGGTAAGCTCTCCGTTTTTCTCCAGACCCTCCAGCGTACGGATATGTTTTCCTTCCGCCCAGACTGCCAGATAAATACAGGAGTCAATGGTCTCGCCGTCGACGATCACGGTACACGCGCCGCATTCCCCTACTTCACAGCCTTTCTTCACAGAAGTAAGGCCCAGCCGGTTCCGCAGCATCTCCAGGAGAGATTCTCCGGGATCCACATACTCCGCCACATCTTTCCCGTTCACAGTACACTGTACAAGGACTCTCTCTCTTTTCATTTCCGCTCACCTCCTGCCGCCAGTTCCACTGTCCTCTCAAGAGCTCTCCGGGCGATCTCGCCTCCGATCTGAAGACGGAATTCCCGGGACGCTCTCCAGGAATCTCTGGGATGGATCTCCTCCCGCACTTTATCTTCGATGGCCTGATACAGCTTCTCATTTACCGGAGATCCCTTTAACGCCTCCTCTGTGTTCACGCATCTGAGAGGCACCGGCGCCGCCACGCCGAAAGTGATCCTGATATCTTCCAGAATATTCGTGGACGGGTTGATCCTGCTTACCACACAGCAGCCCAGAGTGGCGATATCCATGGCGCGCCGCATGGAATATTTGATATAATGCCCGTGATATCCGGTATATTCTTTCTCCGGGATCAGGATATGTGTCACCAGTTCCCCCGGCTTAACGTCAACTTTGCCGGGTCCCAGATAAAAATCATGTATGGGAACAGTTCTTCCGCCGGATCCGTCCGCGGTTCTGATCATAGCGTTCAGAGAAAACAGCGCCGGCGCGCTGTCGGCGCTTACCGCCCCGTTGCAGATATTCCCGCCGATGGTACCGATATTCCTGATCTGAGGTCCTCCCACCTGATCCACCGCTTCTCCAAGCACAGGGATATTTTCCTGTATCACAGGATTGGAAGTAATATGTGAAAATGTAGTGCCGGCGCCGATATAGATATCGCCAGAGTCCATTTTTATGATCCCCTTAAGTTCCTTGATGTCACGGATGCATACCAGCGACGTTCCCGCCAGTTTTCCTTCCCGGATCTTGATCAGGACGTCGCTGCCCCCGGAGATGATCCTGGCTTCCGGATGCTCTTTCAGAAGTGTCACAGCTTCTTTTATGGTTTCCGCGTTGTAATAATTCTCAATATCATACATGCTGCTCTCCCTCCTTTCCGATCAGTCCTGCCTCTGTAAACGCTTTGATCAGTCTCTGAGGAGTCAGGGGTATTTCGTTGAAGGCCACTCCTGTGGCGTGGAGGACCGCGTTCCGGATCGCAGGAGCTCCGGGAATGGCCGGAGGTTCTCCCAGGGCCTTGTTGCCGTATGGTCCCACAGGATCATTAAGCTCCACAAACTCCGCCTCCATATCCGGCGTATCCAGAGCCGTCATCAGTTTGTAATCGAGAAGATTGCCGTTCAAAGGTCTTCCGGTTTTTTCGTCCAGGATCAGCTGCTCGGAAAGACCGTATCCCATACCCATGGACATGCCTCCGTGAACCTGCATTTCCGCCAGCTGAGGATTGAGAAGCCTGCCGCTGTCATGAACGTTGATGATATGAAGGATCTTTATCTGTCCCAGTTTCAGATCCACTTCCACCTCCGCGAAACAACATCCCGTAGCGATGGTGTTCTTTTTTACCTGGGTGGAAACCTCCGCGGTTATCACTGAGGAATTCGTCAGACTGTAGTAGCATTCCTGCGCCAGCGCTCCCAGAGATATGGCTTCCTCGTCTCCCGCGAGGATCCAGCCGTGATCCAGGGAAAGTTCCCTGGTCTCCTCTTTAGGAAGAAGGGTCTTCGCATAGGCCAGGATTTTGTCACGGAGCTGCTCCGCGCACTGCTTCACAGCCGTACCGGTGATAAAGGACTGCCTGGACGCGTAGGCTCCGGTGTCGAAAGGAGTTACGTCCGTATCCTGTACCGTTACGATATGAATGTCTTTCATCTCCAGGTGAAGAGTCTCCGCCGCCATCTGGGTAAAAACAGTATCCGCGCCCTGTCCGATCTCCGTTGCCCCAAGCTGGAGCTGTACGCTTCCATCCTGGTTCAGGGACATCCTGGCCCCCGCGATCTCCAAAGATATAGGCCATACTCCCGTCTTGTAACAGAAAAGGGCCACGCCCACGCCGCGACGGATGTTTCCGGTCTGAGCAGCGTATTCTTTTCTTTTTTCTTCCCAGCGGATATATTCCGCTCCTTTTTCCAGACACTGGAAAATACCGTTGCTGTTTGCGGCGATGGGTTTCAGATAGGCGTCCTCGTAATAGCCCCGGATCAGGTTCTTCCGCCGGAATTCCAGCGGATCCATATGGATCTCCGCCGCGATATCGTCCATAAAACATTCAATGGCAAAGGCGGCCTCGGGGATTCCGTATGCGCGCATGGCCCCGCCTACCGGAGTGTTGGTATAGATCGTATAGGCCTCGCCCCGGATATTCGGACAGGCGTACTGCAGTCTCCAGGCAGTGAGACCGTTGGCCGCAATGGCGTGCCCGTGGGAAGCGTAGGCTCCCTGATTGGAATATGCCTCCATATCCTTTGCCAGGAGACGCCCCTCTTTGTCCACTCCGGCTGTAAGGTCGTACTCGATGGCGTGTCTCGTCCTGGTATTGCAGAAAGTTTCCTCTCTGGTAAGCTCAAGCTTCACCGGACGGCCGCCCACCTGCATGGTGAGAAAAGCGTTCAGGGGTTCGTAAAGCACGTCCTGCTTGTTGCCGAATCCGCCGCCGATGTAGGGTTTGATCACGCGCACTCTGCCCCAGGGGATCCCCAGAGCCTGTCCGATCACCCGGCGGACAATATGCGGGATCTGGGTGGATGTGACCACCACAACCCGGTCTTTCTCCATGTAGGCAAAAGAGACGGGATTCTCCAGATGGCAGTGCTGTACCATGGAAGTCTTGTAGCTTCGCTTCACCAACGTATCCGACTGTTCCAGACCCTCGTCCACATTTCCGATAAAAAAGTTCGTTCTGTTCAGCACATTATCCTTCTTGTCAAAATGAATGGGCGGATGGCTCCCGTACATGGATTTCCGGGGATGGATCTCCACCGGGTACTCCTCGTACTCCACTTTGATAAGCCTCAGGGCTCTTGACGCCGTTACCTCGTCCTGGGCCACCACGGCGGCGATATCGTCCCCATAATAGCGGATACGGCCCGTAAGAATATTTCTGTCCGCCACATCCTGATGAGCCGGCTCCACAGACCAGGGATGTCCCGGCGTAGGATAACAGTGATCCGGAACGTCCTTAAAAGTTACCACCTTCACTACGCCGTCTAACGCCTCCGCCTCGCTGGTGTCGATAGATTTTACGATCCCGTTTCCGATCGTGGCATGGTAGACCTTTGCCACAAGACAGTTTTTCGGCGCGATATCATCTGTAAATTTTGCCCTGCCCGTCACTTTTTCGTAAGCGTCGACTCTCGGCACGCTTTTTCCAATCATGTTTTCACCTTCTTTACATTGTTATGCCTTTCTGGAACAAAGAAAGCCGGACGGGTCCGCAGGAATTGTCATTTTCCCTCAGGACTGTCATCCGGCTTCTCTGCCTGTTTGCCAAAGCTGTTTTCAATGCAGCTTGTTCTTACTTCTTTTTCTCATATGGAGTATTGTCAAGGGGGAGAGAGGTTCGGAACCCGCCGTCCAGCTTGTAGTACGCCCCGGCAATGGCGGGCGCTGTAGGAATGGCGGTGATCTCTCCGATACCGATTGCTCCACAGGCTACATTCAGTCCTGCTTTCTCCACAATAATACTTTCCACTTCAGGAATTTTGTTCGCTTTTGGTAATCCCAGTGTACCATATCTGGCAGTAGGTTTGCAATCTTTTATGGGATAATTTTCTGTCAGCGCAAAGCCGTAGGACATGATCACGCCGCCCTCGATCTGGCCTTCTACTGAAAGAGGATTCACTGCTTTTCCTACGTCGTGGGCCGCCGCTATTTTCTTCACTGTGCCGTCTTCATTCAAAACACAGACCTGCGTCGCGTAGCCATATGCCACATGGGACACCGGATTCTTAATATCGGAGCCCATAGCGTCTGTCTTTGCCAGGTATTCTCCCAGATATTCCTTTCCTTCCAGATCGGATAAGCTTGAAGCTTCCAGATCCTTTTTCAGTTTTTCGCAGGCGCGGCGCGCCGCTTCTCCAGTGATCAGCGTCTGTCTGGAACCGGAGGTGGTTCCGGAATCCGGCGCGTCATAGGTATTGGAAGCGTCGTAGTATACCTGCTCCCGCTTGAGATCCAGTTCTGTACACACCATCTGTACCAGCACGGTTCCCAGGCCCTGGCCAATGCAGGAAGCGCCGGAATGGATCTCCACTCTTCCGTCGTGGACATAGAGTCGGCAGCGGCCCCAGTCCGGTAGCCCCACTCCAACTCCCGCGTTTTTCATCGCGCAGGCAATTCCCGCATATGGACTGCTCTCATAGATATCCTTCACAGCTTCCAGGGTCTCCGCAAGACCTGTAGACTCATCAACGATCTGTCCGTTGGGAAGCTCCTGCCCCGGACGGATAGCGTTCCGGTAGCGGATCTCCCAGGGAGAAATTCCCACCACGCCCGCCATCTTCGTAAGAAGCATCTCCACGGCGAAGCAGGTCTGAGTAACGCCGAATCCCCGGAAGGCTCCCGCAGGAGGATTGTTTGTATAATACGCCTTTCCGTCAATGTCAAAATTCTGGTAATTATAAGGACCGGAAGCATGGGTGCAGGCTCTCTGGAGCACCGGGCCGCCCAACGAAGCATACGCCCCCGTATCGGCGATGACAGTAGCTTTGACCCCCTGTATGATCCCGTTCTCATCACAGCCCATGGTAAATTCCATATCCATAGGATGGCGCTTGGGATGGATCAGGATACTCTCCGCCCTGGTAAGCTTTACCTTCACCGGACGCTTTGTAAGATAGGCGATCATAGCCGCATGATGCTGCACTGTCACGTCCTCTTTCCCTCCGAAACCGCCGCCGACCAGCTTGTTGCGGACTTTCACCTTCTCTGCGGGAAGTCCCAGGAGCATCATGCATTCATGCTGGGTGTCGTAAACGCCCTGATCTGCTGAATATATAAGGACTCCGTCCTCTCCGTCCGGCATTGCCACCGCGCATTCCGGTTCCAGAAAAGCATGTTCCGTCCAGGGAGTATGGAATTTCTCCGTCAGCACATGAGCGGAATTACGGATCGCCTCATCGGCGTCTCCTCTGTGCACATGCCAGTGCGCCATCAGATTGCCGTCGCTGTGTACTTTGGGCGCGTTTTCCTTCATGGCCTCCCATGGATCCCGGACCATTTCCAGTTCTTCGTATTCCACTTCCACAAGAGTTTTGGCCTCTTCCAGGATTTCCGGCGTCTCAGCGGCCACAAGGGCGATGGCGTCGCCTAGGTAATGGGTGATCTTTCCCACCGGGATCATACCGTCCCAGTCCTGTTTCAGATGTCCCACCTTCACGTCTCCCGGGATATCTTCTGCGGTAAACACCGCGACTACTCCGGGAAGCGCTTTGGCTTTCTCTGTGTGTACAGCTTTTACAAGGGCTCTCGGATACCTGGAGCGGACAGCGCTTCCGTAGATCATACCCTCCACTTCCACATCGTCCGGATATTCGCCGTATCCCAGCACTTTTTCCCTTACATCCACTCTGGGAACCCTCTCTCCCAGCTTCCACTCATACTCTTTTTCAGGCGGAAGCCCTTCCCTTTTATATTTTGCCGCCAGAAGGATCCCGTCAATGATCTTCTTATAGCCGGTACACCGGCAGATGTTGTTCTTTATGGCATTGGCCGCCTCCGCCCTGGTGGGATCCGGATTCTGGTCTATCAGGCCTTTGGCGCTGATCACCATGCCCGGAATACAGAAACCGCACTGCACGGCTCCCGCTTCCCCGAAAGCCCGGACAAAAATCTCCTTCTCTTCTTCCGGAAATCCTTCAATAGTCAGAATCTGTTTCCCTTCCAGCTTTGAAAGCTTCGGTACACATGCTTTCGTTGCCTTTCCGTCGATCAGGACATGGCAGGTGCCGCACGCTCCCTCGCTGCATCCGTCCTTCACCGATTTCAGGTGACATTTATCGCGGAGGAAACGGAGCAGTTTCATATCCTGTTCTTCCTGATAAGTTTTGCCATTTACCGTAATTGTATACAAGAAGGATCCGCCTCCTTTCTGAAAGGGATCCGGTTTTTCCGGATCCCGCCTCTTATGCCCGCTTTTGCAGGCGTTATATTTTTGAGATTTCTACATGATCAGATAGCTGTAATCCCTGATCACTGCCAGGATCAGTCTGCGCAGTCCTTCCAGAACCGCGTCGTTGGGATCGTCCGGCCTGCAGTCGTACATCCTGCCCAGGAAACGTACCTTACATTCTCCGGTTTCTTTATTGACCACCGCGAATCCGTCGTTGGTGCTCTCATTCATATCCTCCGGCTTCGCAAAGAGTGTAAATTTATCTTTATACGGCGCGCTTGCATACGGACAGAAGGTCCGGCAGTTGCCGCACTCGTTGCACATGTAGTCCACATGGATCACCTGCGCCATATCCATTCCCGGAACCTTAATGGAGATATTCGCACGGTTCGGACATACGTCCACACAGTTTTCACAGACTTTGCTGCAGTTCAGACATCTCTCCGCCTCGCATTCCGCGTCTTTTTCTTCTCTGAGGACGCCCTTCTTTCCGTAGCATTCTTCCTCTGTTCCTGTCACGGCGCGGTCGGAAACCACCTTTTCTCCGATAATGGCCTTTGCCGCCTTCTGTGCGTCACGGATGGCTTCCACGATCGTGGCGGCTCCGCCTGCTCCGTCTCCGATGAGATATACGTTATCCACGCTGGATTCCATTGTTTCCGGATTCAGTTTCGCTTTGCCCCGTTCGTTTACATTGATATCCATGGACTGGTAGAATTCGGTGGGAACTTTTTCGCCCACAGCCACGATCACGGTATCAGCCGGAACTTCCACGGTCTCTTCCGTTTCTGTCACGCCGGCTCTTCCGGATGCGTCCATCTCGCCCAGAACCATCTTCCTGCAAAGGAGTTTTCCGTCTCTGAGACTTACGGGAGAGAGAAGTTCTCTGAACTCCACGCCTTCTTCCAGAACTTCCAGAAGCTCGTCCTCCGCCGCAGGCATGTAGCGTTTCGTTCTTCTGTATACCAGATATACGTTCTCCACGCCTTCGGTTCTCTTCGCGGCTCTGGCGGTATCCATGGCGGTATTTCCTCCGCCTACCACCACAACATTTCTGCCCAGATCCACTTTGCCGTTCTTTTCCTTGAAGTCTGCAAGGAATTTAAGCGCGTTTACTGTCTCCCCTTCCCTGAGTTTCAGGATTCCCGGTTTATTCGCTCCCACTGCCAGGATCACTGCGTCGTAGCCCTGCGCCTTTACATCGGCTACAGATGTGATCTCTGTATTGGTGCGGATCTCCACGCCCATTTTCTCAATGAAGGAAATATCTTTATCGATCGCCTGGTCTGATATACGGAATCCGGGGATCACATAGCGGATCACGCCGCCCGGTTTCGCCTCTTTTTCAAAAATGGTTACCGCGGCTCCTGCTCTCGCGAGGAAATAGGACGCGGCGATTCCTGCCGGACCTCCGCCCACCACTGCAACTTTCTTTCCTACGCTTTCTCCCGGACGGATCTCTCCGATCACCCCGTCGTAACCCTTCTCAGCCGCCAGAAGCTTCGTTCCTCTGATATTTACAGATTCCTCATAGAAGTTTCTGGTGCACTTGTACATACAGTTGTGGGCGCAGAGAGTTCCTGTGATAAACGGAAGTGCGTTTTTATCCAGGATCACCCTGAGAGCTCCCGCGTAATCGCCCTTTCCTGCCAGAGAAACATATTCCGGAATATCCTGATGGATCGGACATCCTTCCTGACAGGGCGCGAAATAGCAGTTCAGAAGAGGAACCTCCTCGCTGCTCTTCCGGTTGGGAAGCGGTTTGATGCTCTTTAAATGATGTTTATCCTTCTTCGCGTCTTCCGCCAGTTTTTCCAGGGCGTCCACATCAATGCCCGTCCAGGGCTTCACGCCTTTGGCCATGATCTTTTCCGCCATCTGGGAAAATCTCTGGTAGCCTCCTGTCTTCAGGATCGTTGTGGCAACCGTTACCGGCCATACGCCGCAGTCTACGATCCGGTCGATGTTGAAATAATCTGCTCCGCCGGAATAAGCGATCCTGAGTTTTCCGTCAAATTCCCGGGACAGCTTCGCCGCCAGAGATATGGACAGAGGGAACAGGGCCTTCCCGGACATATACATTTCTTCGCTGGGAAGCTCGTTTCTGGTCACGTCCACCGGGAAGGTATTGGTGATCTTCACACCGAAGGCAAGACCCAGTTCATCAGCCAGCGCCATCAGACGGCGGAACATGGGTATGGCGTCTTTGTACTGGAGGTCGTCCAGGAAGTGGAAATCTCCGAACTTCATATAATCGTAACCCATATCGTCCATGGTCTTTCTGGCGAATTCATAACCCAGAAGCGTAGGATTACACTTGATAAAAGTATTCAGGTGCTTCTCTTTATACAGGTGGTTGGCAATGCTCTCGATCTCATTGGGCGGACATCCGTGAAGCGTGGATATCGTGGCGGAATTACAGATATTGGAAGGGATCGCTTCAATATCCTCTCTGGTCACGTTTTTAAATCTGTCCAGATGATCCAGAAGCCACTGGCGGCACTCCTGGAATATTTCCGTATCCTTCGCTTCCTTCATGCTTTCGATAAAAGTATCGATCTTCTCTTCTTTAATTCCCGCCAGATCGTAACCCACGGAGATATTAAACTGGAAGCCGTCGGCTGATCCCAGTCCGAATTCCTTCGCCATCACATGGAGCATAAACCAGGCTTTGATATATTCTCCCATAGCCTGGGGAACATAAAGCTCTGTAGACCACTCGCAATTATAACATTCGTCTTCCGCAAGAATACAGGGACGGTTGATACAGGCGGCAAGCTCGTCGCCGTCCATCTTCTGCACAGTCTTCAGCTCAAAGAAACGTGCTCCCGCATAGTAAGACGCCGCTATATTCTGTGCAAGCTGGGTATTGGGACCTGCGGCAGGTCCGATGGGAGTCTCCAGATTTCTTCCGAAGATCTCCATATCTCTGGCCGGATCGGCCTTATAGGATCTGTGTACGCCGAATACGGTGCCTTTTGTCTCATGCTCTGTCAGAACCCAGTCCATCAGCTGCCCGAAAGGCATACAGGTCATTTTTTCGCTCATAATATCCTCCTTATTTTCCGGAATTGATGTCGTCCGCAAGCTCTTTTGCCGCCTGACGGCAGTCCGCCATAATCTTCGCCTCGTCGCATACCAGAAGTTCTCTGTCCTTCATCAGCACTTCGCCGTTGCAGACAGTGGTCTGCACCATGCTGCCGTTCACGCCGAACAGAAGGTGTCCGTTGGTGTTGTCCGCTCTCATGGGAGTCAGCGGATCATAGTCGATCACGATCACATCCGCGGCCGCTCCCGGTTCCAGTACACCCAGTTTCTTCTTAAAGTAACGGTTCGCGATCGTCCTGTTCCCCTCGAAGAGCATCTGGGGAACCTCGCCCCAGGCTGCGTTGGGATCGCAGAGATGATGCTTGTGGAGAATATTGGCCACTTTCCAGGATTCCATCATGTCGTGGGTGTAGCCGTCTGTTCCCAGGCCGGTAACGATTCCCTTATGTACCAGCGCCATGGTCGGCGGGCATCCGCAGGCGTTGCCCATGTTGGATTCCGGATTATGCACTACCATGGTGTCTGTATCTTTAATCAGATCCATTTCGTGCTCGTTGATATAGATGCAGTGTCCCAGAAGGGTCTTCGGTCCCAGGATGTTCCAGTCGTACAGACGGTCAACGATCCTCTTGCCGTGCTCTTTCAGGCACTGGTGGAGGTCATAAATCCCCTCGGCCACATGGATATGGTATCCCACGCCCTCCGGCTTCAGCTCATTGCAGAGTTCCATGGTTTCATCGGAGATCGTGAAGGATGCGTGCATTCCCATCATTGCGGCGATCATATCGCTGTCGTCCGCAAGGGCGTGTTTGATAAAGTTTACGTTTTCCATTACAGATTCTTTTGATTTGTCCATGCCGTCCCTGTCTGAGATCTCATAGCAGAGACAGGTACGGATGCCAAGATCCCGCGCGGCCTCTTCGATGGCGTTCAGAGAACCGGTGATATGCCCGAAGCTGGCGTGATGGTCGAATACAGTAGTTACGCCGTTTTTGATGGAATCAATGTAGGTGGCGTAAGCAGAAAGCTTCGTCTGCTCCAGCGTCAGGTGCCGGTCAATGGTCCACCACTGCCCGTCCAGGATATCCAGGAATCCCTGTGGATTATAGCCTTTGATACTCAGTCCTCTGGCAAAAGCGCTGTAGATGTGCTCGTGGGCGTTGATAAACGCCGGCATGATCACTCCGCCTTTTGCGTCGATGAACTCTGCGTCAGGATATGCTTTCCTGACCTCTTCCGTAGTTCCTGTCTGAACGATCACGCTTCCGTCCATAGCCACCGCACCGTTCTCAATAAAGGTGTTGGAAGCGTCTCTTGTGATCATCCTGCCGTTTCCGATTATCCGCATATGTCATCCTCCTTTTCTTGTAAAAATCATATAATTTCAGGCGCACTTCCCCTGTTTCTTTTGGGAATTTTATACTATTAATG
>ERZ1090860.1317-NODE-1321-length-13503-cov-10.154670_pt1 | contig 13503 bp, 12 predicted proteins | sample MGYA00478483_ERZ1090860 | MGnify/ENA primary metagenome ERZ1090860 (study PRJEB33644, sample SAMEA5815741) | chicken gut metagenome | biome: Chicken; feature: Gastrointestinal Tract; material: Caecum | place: Ireland | collected 2019-01-01 | study: A study of...
AATATATGTCCGTCTCCGAAAAAAATGTAAATTGGTGCGGGGATATGCCGCAATTACTGCGGCCTGAGCTTATTTAAAACGGCCGTGAAATAGTCGGGAAGAGGCGCCGTGAATACCATTCTTTCGCCAGTTTTGGGGTGCGTGAGCTCCAGCCGCGCGGCGTGCAGAAGCTGACCTTCAAGGGAAAATTTCTGCTTTTTTATGCCGTATACGGGGTCGCCCACGACGGGGTGTCCCATATACTTTGCGTGCACCCTTATCTGATGGGTGCGGCCCGTATGCAAATCGAATCTGCACAGCGTATAGCCCTGATACCTCTTTTCCACGCAGAAATCGGTTATGGCAAGCTTGCCCTTGTCCGCGGGCACCACCGCCATTTTAAGTCTGTCCTTGGGGTCGCGGCCTATGTATGTGGTCACCGTGCCGCTGTCCTGCTTCAATACGCCTTCAAGCAGGGCAAGATATGTGCGGCGGCAGGTCTTTTCGGCTATCTGCTGCGAAAGGCTTAAATGCGCCGCATCGTTTTTTGCAACCACCAGAAGGCCCGACGTATCCTTGTCTATGCGGTGCACAATGCCGGGGCGTATTACGCCGTTTATGCCGCTGAGGCTGTCCAGATTGTACAAAAGCGCGTTGACCAGAGTGCCCTCTTTATTGCCGTTGCCCATATGCACCGTCATGCCCTGCGGCTTGTTGATTACGGCGATGTCCGCGTCCTGATAGACGATGTCCAGGGGGATATTTTCCGCCTTTACCGAATATTCCTGGGCGGGCGGCACGATTATTTTTACTTCGTCCCCGCTCTTTACGCCCTGCGAGGCCTTGGCCGCCTTTCCGTTTATCGTCACGCCGCCGCTTTCAAATATTTTTTTGAGCGCGGAACGCGTAAGCTGCGGCATATTTCCGCTGAGAAAGACGTCCGCACGGGCAGAGGTTGCCTCGGCGACAAAGGTAAATTCGCCGCTTTCACTCATCTCTTTCATCCCCTTTGTTCACGTCAGATTGGCTCTGCCCCTCCAAAGAGGGCGCGGAGTTGTTTTCAGCGGCATTTTCAGAGGAAGGCTGAACGCTCGCCTGCTTTTTTTCCTGCTCCTCCTTTCTGCGCTCTGCCTGGGCGGCTTTTGCCGAGGCCGTCAGCGGGAACACGGAAACTTCGTTCAGGAACAGCATATCTATGACGGCAAGTATGCCGCCGATTACTATCCAGAAGTCGGCAAAATTGCAGTAGGCGTTGACTATCAGCAGCCACACAAAGTCGCGCACTTCGCCGAACATTATTCTGTCCACAAGGTTGCCCAACGCGCCCGCGAGAATCATGTACAGGCTGAGTTTCAATATGGTGAACTTTTCGGGCAGGGCGAGAATTATGCAGATTACCGCCACAATCATGACAACGGTAAGACCTATGAGAAATGGCTGACCCCACGCCTTGTCCGCCAGCCACGAAAAGCCCGCGCCGGGGTTGCGTACGCCGCTTTCCACCTCGATAAAGCCGGGGATTACGGTGAACTTCCAGTTTTCCGCCTCCTCAAAGTGCTTTGTGACGAGGTCAACGACCAGCAGCGCGACAAATACGCCTATGAGTATGCAGCTTTTAAGCCCGAAATTGGACTTTATTTTGTTGCCGATTTTTATAAAGAAGTCTTTTACTGTTTTCAATTTTTCCGTACCTTAAAATTACTTTAAAGCGGTAGCGCCCAAAAAGACGCCGCTTTCTTTCAGTATATCACACATCTGAAAAAAACTTAAACATTTTTGCACAAAAAAAATAGACGCCGACAAATTGACGCATAAGCCGACACGCGCTTTACTTTTTGTGCGGCATATGATAGAATATGCAGAAACAAAAAATTATTTACGGAGCAAATTGCAGGTAAAAAATGAGCGAACTGCTTTTGAAACTTTTTGTGCCAAAGGGCAGCCCCGATGACCCCGAAGTGCGCTCGCGCTGCGGACTGCTTTCCGGCCTTACGGGAATTATTCTGAACATTCTGCTTGTCGCGGGCAAACTTACGGTGGGACTTATTGCGGGGTCGGTGGCAATTATTGCCGACGCCGTGAACAACTTTTCGGACGCCGCCTCCTCCGTCATTACGCTGATAGGCTTTAAGCTTGCGGGTCAGAAACCCGACAAGGAACACCCCTTCGGTCACGGCAGGATAGAGAACATTGCGGGACTTATAGTTTCCGTGCTGATTATTTTTATGGGCTTTGAACTGGCGTGGTCCTCCATAGAAAAGATTATCACGCCCGAACCCGCGGCCTTTTCCTACGCCGCAATGGGCGTGCTGATTGCCGCGATACTCGTAAAAGTATGGCTGTTCTACTTTAACCGCAAGATTTCCAAGAGGATAAATTCCGCATCCATAGCCGCAACCGCAACCGACTCCCTTTCGGACGTGGTGGCGACAACGGTCGTTTTAATCGCGCTGATTGCGGGACAGTACACCGACTGGCCGATAGACGGCATTGCGGGCGTGATTGTGGCGATATTCATATTCAAGTCTGGCTGGGGCGCGGTAAAGAGCACCCAGGCGCCGCTGCTGGGAAGGCCCATGAGCAAGGAACTTGCAGACGCCATTGACAAACTTGCCCTTGAACACGAAAACATACTCGGCATACACGACCTTGTTTACCACGATTACGGTCCGGGCAGAGCGATAGTTACATTCCACGCAGAGGTGCCCGCAGACGGCAACCTTATGGAAACGCACGAGATGATTGACCACGTGGAGCGAGAAATACACGAAAAGTTCGGCATTGAAGCAGTCATACATATGGACCCCATAGTTGTGGACGGCGACACCGAGGAGATGCGCGAGCTTGTGGAAAGCGTTGTAAATGAAATTTCGCCCGAGGCAACCGTACACGATTTGCGCATTGCCGAATGGGATAAAATTCACAACGTATACTTCGACGTGATTCTGCCCTACGGCCTGGGTTCAACGGACGAGGAGATTGCGCAGAAAATAAAGGACGAAATAAAGGAAAAGAGCGGTTTCAACGCCGTTCTGCACATAGACCACCCCTTTATAGAGGGCTGATTGCACTTCACCCAAGGCTTGGTACCTTAAAGCAGGTTTGCATAAAAATGCGCGGGAGCGGGCGGCATAAGCCGTCCGCGGCCGCGCGGTATATTCCCCGCATTTTTTATTGGCCGCAATGCGAACCCGCGGGGGTTATTCATAAAAGCGCGCCGCGCGGCTTTTACAAGCCGCGCGGCGCGCATATTTTTTTGCAATCAGTTTTACGCTGACCGCACTGCGACGGAATTACTCCGCCTCAGCATTATTCTTTTCATCAGCGTCAACGTAGCCGACGCGCATTTTAGAGCGGCGCAAGGCTTTGAGCTCCTCTTCCTGTGCAAGAAGAGCATTTTCGTACTCTTCCGCGGAGATTGTGCCCTCGCTTAAAAGACTCTTTGAGTATCCGCCCACCGTGAGCAGGGAATACCCCTCTCCGCGCAGCGTGCGGAACAGCCACACAAACACCCTGGCAATGTCGGAAAAAAGTCCGTGCTTTTTTGCATATTCGCAGTCCGAGGCGAACATTTCGTCATACGCGGGACGGGAGGCAAACTCGCCGTGCGCCTGACTTAAAATTCCGGGACGCACCGCAAAGCGGCCTTCGTACTCCTCGGGAAGGAGCGTACAGTCCGCGGGCGTGAGCGGAGCAGGTCCCACAAGCGACATTCTGCCCGCTATGACGTCTGTGAGCATGGGCAGAAATTTAAGCGCGGAGTGCGATATTGCACAGCTTTCGCCGCCACATTCTGCGAACACGCGCACCTGAATCGGTCTGCCGCCCTTGCCGCATATCCATACTTTTTCGCAGACCTTTCTGTGCTTTGCCTTTAAAATAATCGCGCACACCGCCGTGCAGGGCGAAGTTATTATAAACGCAAGCAGTCCGAAGACAAAGTCCAGTACGTTTTTTGTGAAAAAGCGGTAGTTGACCGCAAGAAAAAATATTACGATGGCCGCGGCAACAATGCAGAATATTGCTATGCCCGCGGGGGAGGTTATGAATTCCGTAAAACCCATATCATTCCTCCGAGCCATCCTCAGATGTATTCATATCACTCTCTTCCCCCGTCTGCGCAAACACTTCAAGTATGCCTTCAAGGCGTTCGAATACCTTTTCCAGGCCGTACCTCGTCTGCGAGGACGTTAAAATAATATCCGCCGTGCCGCACTTCAAGTCGGCGGCGATTGTCCTTACGCCGTTCATTGCCGCCATGCGCGAAACTTTATCCGCCTTAGTGGCTATTACGGTGAAAGGTATGATGCCCGCGTACAAAAAATTTACCATATTCACGTCGTCCGCGGTAGGTCTGTGGCGCACGTCCACAAGCGAAAAAGCGTGGAAACAGTTGGCCCTGTCGGAGAAGAAGTCCTCCATAAGCCGCGCCCAGCGCTGTTTTTCTTCCTTGGAGACCTTCGCAAAGCCGTAGCCCGGCAGGTCGGCGAGAATGAACGGGCCGAAGTCGAAATAATTGACAAGACGCGTCCTGCCCGGGTCCTTGGAGACCCTGGCAAGTTTTTTGCGGTTTGCAAGCATGTTTATGAAACTGGATTTGCCCACGTTGGACTTTCCGCATACGGCGATAATCGGCTTGTCCGCGCGGATAAACTGCGATTTGTTTGCCGCGCTGGTCATGAAACTTACGTCGGTTATTTTAAGCATATGTGCCGCCCTTTTGCCTTAAAGACCAACTATGGCGTTGCGGAAAACGGTACCCACATCGCTGACGGGAATGAAGTTGATTTTCTCGCGGATGTTCTTGGGTATCTCTTCAAGGTCCTTTTTGTTTTCTTCGGGAATTATTACGTTTTTAACGCCCGTGCGGTATGCCGCAAGCGCCTTTTCCTTGAGTCCGCCGATAGGCAGAACGTTGCCGAGCAGCGTTATTTCACCCGTCATTGCAACGTCGCCGCGCACGGGTTTTTTGGTGAATGCCGAAAGTATGGCCGTCGCCATTGTTATGCCCGCGCTGGGACCGTCCTTGGGGGTGGCGCCTTCGGGTACGTGTATGTGAATATCGGTATTTTCAAACGCCGAATCGGCTATGCCGTACTCCGCGCTGTTGGAGCGGATATAGCTTATGGCCGCGCGGGCGCTCTCCTTCATTACGTCGCCGAGCTTGCCCGTAAGCTGAATTTCGCCCTTGCCGTGCATTGCGGAGACTTCTATGGTGAGCGTTGTGCCGCCAACCGCCGTCCACGCAAGACCCGTTGCCGCGCCTACTTCGTCGCGGCGGGGAGAAGATTCGTCCTGTCTGAAACGAGCCGCACCCAGAAGAGCGTGCAGACTTTCGGCCGTGACCTTCTTCTTTGCAGACGCGCCCTCCGCTACCTTTACGGCTATCTTGCGGCAGACGGCGTCTATGTTGCGTTCGAGCGAGCGCACGCCCGCCTCCCTGGTATACCCTTCGATTATGGCGCGTATGGCGCCCTCGGTGAAGGTGACGTCACCCTCGCTAAGACCGTTGGCCTTGAGCCGCTTGGGAATTAAATAGCGGATTGCTATCTGCAACTTCTCCTCTTCGGTGTAGCCGCTTATTTCAATGAGCTCCATTCTGTCGAGAAGAGGGCCGGGAATGGTGTCCACGCTGTTGGCCGTGGTTATGAAGAGCACCTTTGAAAGGTCGTAAGGAACTTCGAGATATCTGTCGCGGAAGGTGTTGTTCTGCGCGGGGTCAAGCACCTCCAGAAGGGCGCTGGCAGGGTCGCCGCGCATATCGGAGGACAGCTTGTCTATTTCGTCCAGAAGGAACACGGGGTTTATCGTGCCCGCGTTCTTGAGGCCGTAGATTATGCGGCCGGGCATAGAGCCGATGTAGGTGCGTCTGTGACCCCTTATTTCCGCCTCGTCCTTAACGCCGCCCAGACTCATGCGGACAAACTTTCTGCCGAGGGCGCGCGCAACCGAGGTGGCGATGGACGTCTTGCCCACGCCGGGAGGGCCTACAAAGCACAATATGGGCGCGTTGAGCGTGCCCGTGAGCTTGAGCACGGCCAGATATTCGGTTATGCGCTCCTTTATCTTTTCAAGGCCGTAGTGGTCCTCGTTGAGTATCTTGACTGCGTCTTTGAGGTCGGCGGTGTCCTCCGTCTGCTCCTTCCAGGGAAGGTCGACAAGCCAGTCCAGATAGTTGCGTATGACGGTGTACTCGGGCGAGGAGGAGGGCATTTTGTCCATCTTGGCAATCTCTTTAAGCGCCTTTTCCTCCACCTCCTGCGGCATGCCCTTGGCCTTTATCTTTTCGGCAAGCGCCTCGCGCTCGTCATCGTCGTCGCCGAGCTCCGCGTGTATGGCTTTCAGCTGTTCGCGAAGGTAATATTCGCGCTGGTTCTTATCTATGCTCTGACGCACCGCCGCGTTGATTTTGCGCCCCAGACGCATTATTTCAAGCTCGTCGTTGAGGCACTTTTCCAGCATGCGCAGCCTTTCCGTTACGTTGTCACATTCCAGAATCTGCTGCTTTATCTCGTCGCGCAGAGGCAGACTGTTGGCCGCCACGTTGATATATTCGTCGGGGTCGCCGCACCTGTCAAGACGGGCAATGGCGTCCTTGGTGAAACGGTTTTCTGAGGAGGATATGTCGCGCATTATGTCCTTTGCCGTACGGAAATAGGCCTCTTCCAGCACGGGGTCGCCGTGGGTGACCTTTATTTCGTCCGCCTCGGCGCAGAAACATTCTTCAAAGGAAAAACTGCGCACGCGCACGCGGCAAAGCCCCTCGCAGAGTATGCGCACGCTGTCCGAGGGAAGGCGGGTTATCTGTTTGATTTTTACTACCGTACCCACTTTGCAGATGTCGTCTGCCGTTATCTCGTCCTTTTCGGAGTCGGGCTGGGCGCAGACGAGCAGCTGCATATCCGTATCGGTTGCGCGCTTGACTGCGCTGAGCGATATGAGTCTGCCCGCATCGAAGGATACCACGGTATCGGGAAATATTACCCTGCCGCGAAGCGGAATTACGGGAATCTGACTGAAATATTTTACTGCCATAACTGTTTTCCTGTATTTAAAACACAGGTGAAGGAGTCTTACCACTCCTCCACCCGTTCAGCTCTGTATAGTTTTTTCCGCGCAGAAAACGGAACGCTCCGCCGCGGCGCGTTTTGCACCGTCTGCGCAGACTTTTTTTGTTGCAAAATGCAGCATTCGTAAAAATTTTACGCTGAAAATTTTACGCCCTGCCGCGACCACACTTTATGCGGACTTTTTATAGATGAGCGTAGGCTCCGCATTGTTCGTTACGCACTCGGGCGTGACGACTACCTCCTCCACGTTGGGTTCGGAAGGTATTTTGTACATTACGGGAGTCATGAAACTCTCTATTATGGTGCGGAGTCCGCGCGCGCCAGTCTTGAGGCGGATGGCCGTGTTGGCTATCTCCCTTATGGCCGCATCCTCCACGGTGAGCTTTACGCCGTCCATTGCAACCAGTTTCTGGTACTGCTTGATGATGGCGTTTTTAGGCTGCGTGAGAATGTTTACAAGCGCCGTTTCGTCCAGGGGGTGCAGACTTACCACAATGGGTACCCTGCCCACGAACTCGGGAATGAGGCCGTACTTTGTAAGGTCCTGGGGCTTTACGTCGGACAGCATCTCGTAGGAAACTTCGCCTTCGGGCTGTTTTACCTGCCCGCCGAAGCCGAGAGAGGTCGTGTCCTTGCGCTTCTGCACTATCTTGTCAAGTCCGACGAACGCGCCGCCGCATATGAACAGAATATCGGTGGTGTCTATTCTGAGGCACTCCTGCTGGGGGTGCTTTCTGCCGCCCTGAGGAGGTACGTTGGCAACCGTGCTTTCAATTATCTTGAGAAGCGCCTGCTGCACGCCCTCGCCCGATACATCGCGCGTGATGGACATATTTTCGCCCTTTCTGGCGATTTTGTCTATCTCGTCGATGTAGATTATGCCGCGCTGCGCGCGTTCTATGTTGTAATCTGCGTTCTGGATGAGTTTTAAAAGTATGTTTTCAACGTCCTCGCCCACGTATCCCGCCTCCGTGAGAGTGGTGGCGTCGGTCGTGGCGAAAGGTACGTTGAGTATTTTGGCCAGCGTGCGGGCAAGCAGCGTTTTGCCGCAACCCGTGGGGCCGAGCAGAAGTATGTTGCTCTTTTCTATTTCTATATCGTCTTTGCCTTTTTCTGCGGTCGCGGCGTTGTTGATGCGCTTGTAGTGGTTGTATACCGCCACGGAGAGCACCTTTTTCGCCTCGTCCTGTCCGACGATGTATTTATCGAGTTCCGCCTTTATTTCAGCGGGTTTTTTGAGGGGAACGGGCTCGAATTTGTCCGAAACCTCCTCCTTTATCATATCATAGCCTATTTCAAGGCATTCATCGCAGATACAGGCGCCGTTCTGCCCCGTGATGAGCTTTTTTACGAGGTCTTCAGGCTTTCCGCAGAAGGAACAGTATCTTTTTTCTTTCATTTATACCTCCGCGCCGCAATGCAGGTGCAAAGCGGCGTTATGTACGGCCGCGGCCGCGCCTTGCGCGCTTTGCCCCGACCGATTTGCCCGCGCCGCATTATCCGGCTTTTCAGCGCTTGGTGAACACTTTGTCTATAAGGCCGTAGGCAAGCGCTTCGTCCGCGGAGAGATAGTTATCCCTGTCGGTGTCGCGTTCAAGCTGCTCTACGGGCTTGCCGGTATTCATTGCAAGAATTTTGTTCAGCTTTGCCCTGGTGCGCAGTATATGCTCGGCCGCAATCTTTATGTCGCTGGCCTGACCCTGCGCTCCGCCGAGGGGCTGGTGAATCATTATCTCGCTGTTGGGAAGGGCAAACCTCTTGCCCTTTGCGCCGCTCGAAAGAAGGAATGCGCCCATCGAAGCCGCCATGCCTATGCAGATGGTGGATACGTCGCACTTGATGTAGTTCATCGTGTCGTATATCGCAAGTCCCGCGGACACGCTGCCGCCGGGGCTGTTTATATACAGCGATATATCCTTGGAGGGGTCCTTGGCCTCGAGATAGATGAGCTGTGCCACTACCGTGTTGGCGGTGGCGTCGTCTATCTCGCCGCTCAAAAAGATTATTCTGTCTTCAAGCAGTCTGCTGTAAATATCGTAGGAGCGCTCCCCGCGGGAAGTCTGCTCCACTATATAGGGCACGAGCGCGCCCTTTATGTTTTTTTCCATATTTGCTCCTTTGCCCGCACAGATTATGCGCGGACGGCCGCACTTATGCCGCTTTTGCGGCTCAGTCGGTGTAGAGTTCGTTGTTGGCCTTGAGGAAGTCGAACAGCTTGGTTATGATTATATCGTTTTCGATGTACTCAAGCTGCCTGGGGTCCATACCCTTCTTGTACTCTTCCGCAGTCTTGCCCACGGACTTGGCCTGCTCTGCAACCTTTACGTCTATCTCTTCGGGCTCGGCCTTTATCTTTTCGGTGCGTACAATCTTTTCGATTACGAGGGTGGACATAACCCTTTCGGTTGCGCTGGCTCTGAACTGGGAACGGAACTGCTCCATGGAGGTGTGCATGTACTGAAGGTACTCTTCAAGCTTGATGCCCTGGTACATGAGCCTGTAGGAGAAGTCCTGAACCATCTTGTCTATTTCAGACTCTATCATGGCGTCGGGAATTTCAGCTTTTGCCGTTGCGCTTATGGCCTTTATTATGCTGTTTTCAGTCTCGTTGAGGCTGCGGGTAGCCGCCTGGCGCTCAAGTCTTTCGCGGCACTTTGCCTTGTAATCTGCAACCGTTTCGCTGCCTGCGTTGGCCTTTACGAATTCATCGGTGAGTTCGGGGTACTTCTTCTCCTTTATGGAGTGAAGCTTTACGGTGAACACGGCGTCCTTGCCCTTTAAGTCTGCGGCCTGGTAGTCCTCGGGGAACTTGACGTTGATGTCCTTCTCCTCGTCTATCTTCATGCCCTCAACCTGCTCTTCGAAGCCGGGTATGAATGCGCCGCTGCCGAGCTCGAGGTCGTAACCTTCTGCCGTGCCGCCGGGGAACTTCACGCCGTCAACGCTGCCGGAAAAGTCAATGTTTACGGTGTCGCCGCTCTTGCAGGGACGGTCGGTCACGTCAACGGTTTCAGCCTTGGCAAGAAGAATCTTGTTTGCCTCCTTGTCCACGTCCTCATCCGTTACATTATACTCATATTTTTTGATTTTTAAACCCTTGTAAGAACCAATTTCCACATCAGGCTTTACGGGAACGACCGCGGTGAGCGTTACGCCCTTCTCTTCGGAAATTTCGTCCACGGAGAGCGAAGGGTCGCCGACTGAGGTAAAGTTTGCCTTCTCCTTTTCGAGTATCGAAGGATAGCTGTCGGAAAAGAGTATATTGAAAGCTTCGTCAAAGAATACTCCCTTGCCGTAGAAGTTTTCAAGCACGGGCTTGGGTACCTTGCCCTTTCTGAATCCGGGTACGCTGTACTTGCTCTTGGTGCGTGCGTATGCCTTGTTTATTGCGTCATCCCACTCTTCCTTGGAATAGCTGATGGTAACTTTTACCGTACTTTTTTCTGCGGGTGCTGTTTTGTAGTTCATTTTTCACTCTCCGTTTTATGTTTACATTTAATTATTTTTTATTTTTGCGCCCGGACGCGCCCTTTCTATATAATATAGATAAGTTTCCGTTCAGGCACAACACATTTTAACACATAAGTTGTCTTTTGAAAAGCGTTTTAAACGCATATCCTTCAAATAATTATTTTACTTTTTGCGCCGCTTGCTGTATACTTTTTACCGTATCAGCGGAAGGCGGCTCCCTTTCAGGCGCAACCTGCCGCATAAAATCAAGGCAGGAAAGGTTATGCCTCAGGACGCGTTCACATTAAGATATGTCATAAAGGAACTTGATAATAAGCTGCGCGGCGGCAAGGTTTCAAGGATAAACCAACCCGAAAAGGATGAGCTTACGTTTTTTATATACACCGCAAACGGCACGGTTAAACTTGAAATATGCGCGCATGCGCAGAATTGCAGGCTGAACATAGGCGAAAACGAGAAAAAACCGCCAAAAGAGGCGCAGAGTTTTTGCATGCTTTTGAGAAAACATCTGCAAAACGCCGAAATAACGGGCGTCTCGCAGCCGGGGTTCGAGAGGATTGCCGCCATCGAATTTGACTGCAAAAGCGACTTCGAACAGGCGCGGCGGGTGCTGTACTGCGAGATTATGGGCAAGTACAGCAACGTAATTTTAACAGAGGAGGGCAGAATACTCGGCGCAATGAAGACGGCCACGCTCGAAAGCGGCGCAAAGCGCATACTCTTTACGGGAGCGACGTACAGATTGCCCGAACCGCAGGACAAGGCCGACCCCACCGACCTTGCCGCGCTGGAAAAGACTATGGAGGGCGCGGCCTGCTCCGACGCCGACTTCATCGCCTCGCGCATCACGGGCATAAGCTACACAACCGCGCTGGACATGGAGGAAACCTTTTCCTCCTCCGCCACCGCCGAGGACATCTTCGGTTACGTTGCGGGGCAGTACTTCCGCCCGTGCGTTACAGTAAGAAACGGCGTGCCCGACGACTTCAAGGTGTACAGCACGAGGCCTGAGCGAAATGACTATACCTGCCTTCTGGACGCGCAGAGCGCGTATTACAGATACGTGCTGCAGAAAAAGGCCTTTGAGGACAAAAAGAGAAAGCTGGAACACGCCCTCCACGCCGCCGAAAAGAAGTGCGAAAAGAGGCTGGGAATAATTCTTTTCAGGCTGGAAGAGACGCGCGACATTGAGGACGTAAAACTCAAAGGCGAACTGATTACCGCCAACATATATGCGATTGAACGCGGTGCAAAGCAGTTGAAGGCGGTAAATTATTACGACGAAAACATGCCCGAGATTACCATTGCCCTGGACGAGCGGCTCACCCCCGCGCAGAACGCGCAGAAATACTACAAAAGGTACGCAAAATTAAAGCGCACGGCGGCCGCGCTTGCCGTTCAGAGAAAGGATACCGAGGACGAGCAGGCCTACCTTGCAAGCATACGCTGCAGTCTTGAACGCGCCGACGACATACTCGACTTCGAGGAGGCCGAAACGGAGCTTGCCTCTCTCGGACTTATAAAGACAGAAAATCAGCCGAAGAACAAGAAAAAGGAATCGCCCAAAGCGCCTTTCAGAAGGTACGAATGCGAGGGCTTCACCATAATTGCGGGCAGAAACAATATGCAGAACGAAAGGCTGACAAAGGGACTTTCGGAAAGGGATATATGGCTGCATACGCAGAAATACCACTCCTCCCACGTGGCTATACTGTCCGGCGGACGCGAAGTGCCCGAAAGCGTTATAAAGGTCGCCGCGGAAATCTGCGCTTACTACTCGGAGGCGCGCGGCGGCAACAAGGTGCCCGTAGACTACACCTTTAAAAAGTTTGTGAAAAAGCCCTCAGGCGCAAAGCCAGGGTTTGTTGTATACACCGATTACAAGACGGCGCTTGCCCTGCCCGAAAAGCACAGCGAGCTTGCCGCCGAAGAATAAAAAATATCGCCGCCCCGCTCGGGGCGGTTTTTTTGCCGTCCGAAATGTTTGTCCGACGCAACAAGCTTACTTTTTACTATTTTTTCCTATACTGCGTTCAGGGCTGAATTTTCGTCCGCGCAGAAAGGTAAATTTTTGCCTTGCGCTGCATAATTTTTCCTTTTGCGGGCACGTTAAGAGTATGGACGCATTGGTTGAAGGCGTACTGAAGGAAGTAAAGCGTCAGTGCGCCGCGGGAAGCGCAATAGTTTCGGCGGACGACATACGCGACGGGCTTGACGAGGGTCTGCGTGCAGACGACAAGGAGATTGCCGCCGCATTGGAAAGGCTTAAGGCGCGCAGAATAATAGAGATAAATTTTGCGCGCGGAAACGTTTACTGCCTTTCGCTCAGCGAAGAAAAACAGGAAAGCGAGCCTTTGGAAGAGAGCGCCCCTTATAAGGCAGAAGAGGACAAACCAGAGGGCGAAAAAAATAAAAAGACCGCGGGATATGCCGCAATTATTGCGCTTTGTGCATTCCTGGGCGGGCTTGCGGGAGGGGCGGCGGCAGGCGCCGTTATGGCGGTTTTATGATACTTTCCAAGAGGGAAAACGCGGTTATGAATGCCGTGTACGAACTGTGCGACGGAACAGATTATTGCTTTGTTTCGCGCGAGGACATACTTTCCGTTATGCGCGGCAGGGAGCGCGGCGACATTGACGACATACTCTACGCCCTGCACTGCGACGGCTTTTTTGAACTTATCCCCTCCCAGCGGCGGGGAGAAAAAATGTACGTGATAGCGCTTAAAGAGAGCGGACTTGCATTCAGACGGGCGCGCACGCAGAGGCGGCGGGACGTAACTTTCAAACTTGCCCTGGCCGCCGCGGGCGCAGTGACCACGTTCGTGTTCGGCCTTATTCTGCGCAGTCTTTTCGGCTGACGGGCACAAAAAAATTGTTTTTTGCTTCTTTCACGTCTTTAAAGAATTGCAATGCTCCGCAAAATCTGCTAAAATTGTTTCAACAAAAAAAATAAAAAAATTTCGAGAAATTTTTGTTTAGTG
>ERZ1090860.1327-NODE-1331-length-13416-cov-5.371529_pt1 | contig 13416 bp, 17 predicted proteins | sample MGYA00478483_ERZ1090860 | MGnify/ENA primary metagenome ERZ1090860 (study PRJEB33644, sample SAMEA5815741) | chicken gut metagenome | biome: Chicken; feature: Gastrointestinal Tract; material: Caecum | place: Ireland | collected 2019-01-01 | study: A study of...
CGATTGCCTGTCAACATATTTACTCCGGTACTACTTCATTTTTTCCAGTATCTCATTTTTCACTTCATCAGTAAGTTCGCCGACATGCCATCCAAGTCCGACGTTATCCCCTTTGTATCGGGGAATCATGTGCATGTGAAAATGAAATACTGTCTGTCCGGCAGGCTCCTCATTATTCTGTACGATATTGTATCCATCGCATCCGAGGACATCTTTCATTTTGTTGACCATCTTCTTTGCAAGAACAATCGCTTTTGCCGCGAGTTCATCATCGATGTCATACAGATTTCTGTAATGCTCTTTCGGTATAATCAGAGCATGTCCTTTTGATGCCGGACCGAGGTCCAGTATAACCCTGAAGTCGTCATCCTCATAAAGTGTTGTAGAGGGGATCTCTCCTGAGGCTATCTTACAGAAAATACAATCCTTGTCTTTCATAATACATCCCTCTTTTCCATAAATTGCTATGTACTATAGTATAGACTATTTTTCAAAAAAAGAGAAGGTATTTATAAATGATGTCGAAATATGTCTTGCTGATTTTATTGAACCGCATCCACCCCCATGCTAGACTTTATGGTGAATAATAATAAAAAGATGCCCGGGGTAAAATACATTTTGATCCTGATATCACAATATGTTTGAAAGCGAGGAACCATGACATGCTCAGAAATATAGATATCAACACGATGAACCGTCTGATGGAGGAAAATGAGGACGCCAAGAATATCATTACACAACTTTTGAAAAACTATCACGCTTCTGTCTCCATGATTGCTCATGAGATCCGTAATCCGCTCACCCTTGTCTCATCTTCTCTGCAGGTCATGGAAGTCCAGCATCCTGAAGTAAAAGACTTTTCCAGCTGGAAACAGACCATGGACGACGTTCAGTTTATGTGCGGGCTGCTCAATGATCTTACGGATTATAATAACGGACATTCTCTGCACTACTCTGTATTTCAGATTGAGCGGCTGATCCGGAATGTAGCGGTATCTTTTGCCCTTTCCCTTGATGCGGAAAACTCTGAAATTGAATTCTCCTCCCAGATCATTCCCGGAATGGGCGATTTTACCGGCGATAAGATTAAACTGGAACAGGTGATGCTGAATCTGCTGAAAAATGCGAAGGAAGCGATATCCGGAAACGGAACTATATTTCTGAAAGCCGAACGGATCAATGACGATATCGTTATTGAATGCCGCGACAATGGATGCGGTATCCGGGAAGACATCATCGATAAGATCTTCGAGCCGTTTTTCAGTCAAAAAGAAAATGGAACCGGTCTCGGACTCTCTGTTGCCAGGCAGATCGTGACAGCCCACGGCGGGACCATATCCGCCTCTTCCTCTCAGGAAAGCGGAACGGTATTTACAATAACACTTCCCGTGTAACAAGGAACCCGATCCCGTATCATTCTCCCTGTTTATATTTATCTGAAATATGCTGTTTCACCGCTGGATTTTTTCCTGCGGTAAAGAAGCACTGCCAGGATAAATCCGAAGACAAGGCCTCCGATATGCGCCCAGTTATCTACTCCGCTGCTCGTCAGTCCGAAATACAGACTTAAAATTACCAGGATCAGCATTCCTCTTCCTGAGAGTCTTCCCAGTCTGCCGCGATTGGCGATCACCACGTAGACGAGAGCCCCCATAAGACCGAATATGGCTCCGGAGGCCCCTGCGGAGACAACCTGCTCGTCATGAATGATATTCAGATACATTGACAGTATATTTCCGGCGATCCCGCTGACAAAATATATGACAAGGAATCTTATCTTTCCGATCTCCCTTTCCAGATTCCAGCCAAGGGCGCCCAGCATGACCATATTGTTCAGGAGATGCTGAATTCCAAAGTGAAGAAATATCGATGTGATGATCCTGTAATACTGATGCATCTCGATCACCAGAGGTTCATACATTGCCCCGTGCCGCAGCATGAAGTAAGCATCCTCTGTCTGTCCGAATAAAGACAGTATGAGAAATACAGCCACATTTATAACGATCAGACCTGTTGTACAGACTGCTTCCGGTCTTTTTTTCAATATTGACGCCTCTCTTCCGATACAGTTTTCGTGACCTTTTTCGTCATCGTTATGTTAAATTATATCTTTCCTGTATCGTCCTGTCCATCAATTTCTGTTATCAGATCCTGCCAGTTTCCCCATCTGCCTGTCCGTATCTTGCCAATCACTTTCCGCATCGGTCCGTATCGTTCCTTTTCCTCCATGGCGTATGCGGTGTCTGATCTGATTTGATACATGTTTTCGCTGATATCTGCGTCCTCTTCTTCCTCCATATTAAAAATACCGTCAGAGGGAAAACTGTTTTCCTCCTTTTTTCTTTCCTCTTCTCTTTCTCTCTCTCCATTCAGATATTCCTCCAGTATTTTTTCCAGGTCGTAATCTTCCTGCAGCGTTGCCTTATGCAGCATATATGCCAGATAAATGCCTTCCATATCCCGGTAATCCAGCTTTCTCACGAAAAATTCTGTTATCTCATGAAACGCCTGATACAGATCCTTTTCCAACGGAGGAACATAACAGAAACTGTAAATTCCCTCCTTCTCCCAGATACAGGATGGATCCAGACAAAGTTTTCCCGGATCCAGCATATAATTTTTTAAGTTTTCCACAATTTTCATGAACTGACAGGTAAAATTCATAATAGAATCTCTCTCCATGGTCTCCTTATCAAACTTTTTCTCCATGGATACTCCGCCGCCTGTGTAAAAGGTATACCTGCTTTCCCCGTCTCTCCCGCAGCCTGTCACCTTCATGATCCCTGGTATCTCATTATTCTCAAGCATCCTCATCTGGTAATCTTCCTCATAAGGAACCGGGACATCGATATGGATGCGGGGCTGATTCCACTCGTTTTCAAATGTGATCCCGGTCTTTATTTCTTCCATCTGATCATCTCCTCCGGTCTCGCCGTCACTGCCTTCTGACATATTCTCATACTCATCCCGCCTCTTTTTGCTGTAACCTCCACTGTAACCTCTTTTTTTCCTTCAAAAACTGAAACACTTACATCTGACATCCGGATCATCTTTCCTTTTATCCGTTCCATAAAGAAGCCTTCCAAGTCTGCTTCTTCTTTTTCCTTCATGCGGGCCCTCTGGGTTCCCAGCACCGCGGTCTCGCACGCCGCACCGTTCAGTATCACCTTATCGTGAAAAAAGAATACGGTGTTTATGACAAGAACAAACAGCAGAAGGAATATCGGCATGATATAAGCCATCTCTACGACAGTACTTCCTCTGACCTTTTTTCTTCTTTTCATCCATAAGCTCCGATCACCACTCCGCCAAGATATGCGGCGGCAAGAAATGGAACAAATGGAAAGGAAGATTTCCTCGTATATATCTTTTGTGACAGCATGATTCCTGAAAAAACCGCTGCCAGAAAAAAGGCGGTTACCAGCATCGCCAGAAGATCCCATATTCCCAGAAATATCCCTGTTATCGTGATCAGAATACTGTCTCCGTACCCGAACGCTTCCTCCGTCATCCTGCTCACGATCACAAAGAGCGCTCCCGAGGCGCCTCCGGCGATCACCAGAGCCGCAGGAATGTTTCCAAGTGTGATCCTTCCGGCAACTGCCAGCGGAAATCCCAGGAGCAGGACCCCGAGATGCAGCCGTCTTGTCCGGATATCCATAACAGTCAAAATCAAAAGATATATGGCAAAGAGCATCCTGAACAGGATTCCTGCATTTTCTGAAAGCCATATCCTTATCACTCCTTCCCCGTACATTTTGAACATCCTCCTCTCCATCCCGCGTCAGACTTTTCAATTGCCCGGATCGTTCTTTTCAATCCGCTGCAGTTCAGCGAATTATGATACCTGTTTCCATGATCTGTAATATATACACCGGCCATAGGCGGTCCGTAAACACATTTCTCGCATGCATAATATTTTCCTCCGCTTCCGTTTCGCATCCTCTCTGCTTCCGTATAGGGAACATAATTTATGGATAACTGCAGATAAGTACACTGATAATCTTCATGATAGACTGTTCCATAATCTGTAATATAAACGATCTCCGAACCTTCTTCTCCTGCTTTCCGGTCGTTATATCCTGTCCAGGAACTCATTTTAAACTCTTCACTTAAACTGACAGAAGGACTTCCGAACATGGGAACCGGAAGTTTTATCTTATATTCCACAACTATGTTCATCTCCCCCGTCACCGGGGAGACATAAGATTTCCAACAGCTTATCCCTGAGCTTCCTCCGTCGATGATACTGTTTTCCAGTCTTTCTTCCCCGATCAGTTCCACAATGTCTGATTTCAGTTTTATACTGTTCAGGACAGATACCAGAGCAGTCTGTTCCGTTGCTTTTTTTGCCGCGTTCTGTGCTGCTCCGGCAATACTGATCCTTATGCTCTGGATCTCGATCATCCAGATCAGACACAGGACAGCAAACAGAAACATTGGTATGGCAAATGACGCCTCGATCGTAACGCTTGCCCTTGTCCCCGGTGCAGATGCCCTTTCTTTGTCTGGATTGGGTGTGTATTTATTCTTTTTGTGCATAGCAGCAGTTTTGTCCTTTCTTAAGATTTGAGGGGTTGCAATGAGGAATTGCATGATGCGGAAAGGGCATCTGCACCGGAGACAAGATTCCGCTTTTGTTAGTTCTGTTTGTTTTTTATTCCGGGTTTACTCATATCCGAACTGAACGGGAAACTGATAGGTAAGACTGTCATAGAGAGTGACCGTATTATCCATTTTCAGGCTGGTCACACAGTGATCTGCACGGAAGTGATCAAGCTGCTGCTCTGATCTTAAATTTTCTTCAGTCCTGTCAAGAGCACGCATCGTAGCATCATCGGTATCCTTGAGAAAAAGAAGCATCCTCAGATAATCTTTGTAGCAGATTCCTTCCTGATCGTCTCTTCCCTCAGTACCTCCGCTCTCTCCCAGTTTGAACAGGGAGGTCAGAGAAGTCTGCCAGTTCTCCGACGTCTTTACAAGAGCCGCTCTTTTTCCGGACAGGAGCGCTCTGATATCCGTGACGCTCTCTCCTGCAGCCCATGCTATGATCACCAGTTGTTTTATCCCTTCGGCAGCCTCCGGCATCAGAATGAGCGCCGACACAGTCAGAGCCAGAAGTTCTGCCTCTCCCTGCCGTTCCGTATCCGTAAGCAGAAATGCATAGTTGAGAGCCATCCGGATCAGAAAAATACGAAACAGTACAGATTCCAGATTTTCTTCATCCGAATTTTTTCCCGAAAGGATATATTCCACCTCATAATCCAACGATCTGTTCCTCTCCTTATTTTCTTCTTCCCCAGGCACAGCATTTGTATACTGATCCAGCACATACTCATTAAAGAGCAGCCTTTCCTCTATCCCGTCCATTCCGCTCCTGACCGGAAAGCTTCCTCTCCCTGTAGTCAGACTTCTGCAGGATACCTGCGTCTCAAGCCGGATTTCTTTCTCAGATATCTCCATATCCTCAGGCAGGACCACAGACACGATCCCATACTGCTTTATCTTTTCCAGAAAGGAAAACGGATTTTCTGACATGTCTTCTGCTGCTCCTGATATTTCTCCTTCTGTACTGTCTCCGGCTGCCTGTTGTTCCTCCGTACTTTCCAGAAGACCGTTGAGATTTTCAATCTCACCCATGCTCTCCGTCTGTATCTCTTCCATCTCCTGTCCCTGTATTTCCTGTTCCTCCCACTCTGATGTGAGTCCTGTAAATTCTCTGACTATCCCGATTCCGTTTACCTGCTCCATGTAAGCAAGTACCTGTTCCCGGAAAGCCTGTCCTCTGTTGTCCGTCAGATATTGGATCCCCGTAATCTTATGCTCTGTTCCTTCGGTCCCGTAATAGTGCAGCCGGCTTATCAGATTTTCTTCCGAATAGCTCCCGGTCCCATAGCTTCCCTCCAGACCGAACACATGGTACTCTTCCAGCAGTTCTTTCTGATATTCTCCGAAAACAGAATAAACAACCCGGTCCGTTTCCAGACGCCCCATGTTTTTAGCTGCCTGGATCACAGCAGCCTGAAGGATTCCGGAAACAAAAGAAATCATGAGCACAAATACGATACTCAGAAATACAGTGATTTCTCCTCTTTTCATATCAGATTTTTGAGCTCTCGCTTGTGATCTTCTCAAAGATCGTATTGATCAGACTGGTCAGCTGATTCTTAAAGATCAGCAGCAGAGCGATAATGATGACAAGGATCAGTACCATCTCGATCACCGTAACTCCGGAAACATATCTGTGACTGATGAGATAGGCCTCTCCTCTGCGTATGAGACCGACAATATTGTTTTTTACTCTGACTACTTTTGATTTCATACCGATTCCCCTTTCTCTTCTTCTGATATCTTATTCTCTTCCGTTCAAATAGTTCCTCATATCTGGATTGAAAAGAATGCCGGAACAATAACGATGATAAAAACTACTGCAAGCATGATGAACATGGGAATCATCATCTTTGTTCCTGCCTCCTCCCCCAGTTTCTTTGCCAGGTTCTTCCTGTCCTCAAAGGCCTCCTCCGCCTCACTCGACACAAGCTGCGTGATCCCTCTCGAGCCTTTTCTCAGGTTCTGAGAAAGCAGGGTGCCGAATTTTCTGTATCCGGATATTCCGCACCGTATCCCGTATTTCTCATAGCACTCTCCTTCCGGAGCTCCTCCCTGTATCTCATGCATCGTATAGACCATCTCTTCATAGGCTGCTCTCGTCCCGAAATTCTTCCGCTTCTTCTCATAATCTCCCGCGATACAGAACCATGCTCTCCGGATCGTCATCCCTGCACTGATATACAGATTAAATTTATTGATGATCTGCGGATAATCCAGTTTCATCTCCCGGATCCGGCGCTTTTCCTCTTTTTTCACCGACTGTTTTTCAGACACACAGATCATAGCGGCACATCCTGCCCCCAGGAAAAGAATGCCGAACGCCCTCGTATCCTCTGCATAATCCCATTCTACCGGCTCTCCTCCGATCTGATCAGGAAGTACAAGATACTCTTCTGTTCTGGTAACCTCATCGGATTCAATGAGTCCCTCCTCCAGTTTCTTTCTCATCCGCTCTGATGAACTTCTCAACGGCGGATATACTCTTGCATAAAATTCGTACACAGCCTTTTTGTCTTCATAGAGAAGGGATGCGCTAAGTTTTACCATTGTCCCGTCCTCCGGGATTTTCTCCGGTATAAGATTTCCCTGAAGATCCATCACATCATATCGATCCAGTTCCCACGAAACCGAGATTCCCGTATCCGGAATCTCCTGTATCAGTGAAAGACCTGTCCTGATCTCATCCAGGCTCTTATTCTCTCCCAGGATCATATCCTCCAGTATTACAGAAGCCTCCTGAAATACAGCTTCAAGTTCTTCTTCCGTATAGGCCTGTTCCGAAACTGTAACGCTGATATCCTCTTTCTCTTCTCCTACTTCCGCCCTGATCTGTACAGAACTGTCACCCTGTCCAGGCTGATTTCTCTGAAGGATCTTCTGTCCTGATTCGTTTTTTTCTATCTCTTTTGCGTTGTCCCACAGAAAGACCCCTGTAAAACATACTGCTGATACTGCAACAGCTATTCCTGCCTTTATGTAAACCGGATCTTTCATTTTCTTTTTCACAATCTTCCAGCCCATGATAGCATCATCCCTTTTCATATTCTGTCATTTCGAAGTGCCATGATTTTTTATACCTCTATCCTGATCAGTTTTCTTCCGAGAAGATATGCCCCTGTATAAAGGATAAGGCATATGGTCATCACTGCCGCCCCCGCCGCGTTGCCATACAGGGCATCTAGAAATCCGCCGAATGTCATCTTTATGTAGAGTATGATCACAAGCGGAACTGCACACATGATGTCAAATTCCAGCTTTTTTGAGGCGAGCATAGTCTGGATTTCTTTTTCCGTGTCTATCTTTTCACTGATCACCCGGACTGCTCTTCTGATCATGGAGATACTGTCCCCTCCGCTTTTCTTTGCCGCGTTAAATACATGGACAAAATTCTCCACATCTTCCTGTCCTGCTCTTTCCGAAAATTCCTCCAGTACCTGTCCAACCGGTCTGTTCATCTCGATCTGATGCACCATCAGTCTCAGTTCTTTCATGATCCTTTTATCCGGAGAATACATCGGAGCGATATCCCTCTTTGTCTCCCTTATCGCATTTTCCGCGGAGTAGCCTGCCTTCAGCGCCGCGGACATTGCCTGGATACAATCCCTGAACTGATTTCTGAATTCCGCTTCTTTTTTCGACGTCATATCCTCCGCCCACTGTTTCATATAGACGCCCCAGAGAGGGATCAGGAACAGCGCCGGAAGAGCGGATCCGTAAAACAGATAGATCACCGCCCCGTAAAGGAGTATCCCTTTTATGATCCCCGCAGCGTACTCACGCTTCCCGATATCCTGCAGCCAGGAGCTTCCCCTGATCCGCGATTTCATTAACCTTCATAAGTTTTCCCTGAATCTTTTCATCTTTCATCCCCTCCTCCTGAAATTCATAGAGTGTCCTCGTCTGTACCGTATCCCCTTCGTATCCTGTCACTTCTGCGATCTGCAGTACTTTCCTGCTCCGGTCTCTGAGCCTTCCGAGATGAATGATGATATCCAGCGCCGACGCAATCTGTCTCTGGATCGCTGTCAGAGGAAGATCTATCCCCATCATCATCATGGTCTCCAGCCGATGTATCATATCTGACGGATTGTTCGCATGACCTGTGGACATGGAACCGCTGTGGCCATTCAGCATGGCGGAAGAGATCATATCTACTGTCTCTTCTCCTCTTACCTCTCCCACAATGATCCGGTCTGGTCTCATCCTCAGTGCGGCCCGGATCAGGTCTCTAATAGTCACTGCCCCGTCCCCTTCCAGATTGGCGCTGCGCGCCTCAAGGCTGACCAGATTTTCCACCCCCTGTATCCTGAGTTCCGCATTGTCCTCAATAGTGATGATCCGCTCATCCTTGGGGATAAAATCAGACATCGCATTCAGGAATGTGGTCTTGCCGGCGCCGGTTCCGCCGCTGACGAAAATGTTATATTTCGCTCTTACAAGTTTCCCGATAAACTCCGCCGCTTCCGGCGTCAGACTTCCCATTCTCACCAGGTCAGCCATTGTCACCGCCCCGGACGGAAATTTTCTGATGGTCATGATCGGTCCGTTTACCGCCACCGGTCTGAGTACCACGTTCACTCTGGAACCATCCCGCAGCCTTGCGTCGACCACCGGTGATGACTCATTTACATAGCGGTTTGTCTCCCCCACGATCTGCTGGATCACATCACACAGTCTCTCTTCCGAAAGGAATCTGCGTTCAGAGCGGTACAGTCTTCCTCCTTTCTCATAAAAGATATTTTCCGTACCGTTTACCATGATCTCTGTGATCTCTTCATCCTCGATCATCTCCTGAAGAATATCCAGCTTGCGGAACGCATTGAACAGTTCTCTGCTCATCCGGATCTTTTCATTCAGGGGAATATATTCCTCCCGTCCTGCCTCCTCCAGTACGGAGTGGATCATCTCCTGCAGTTCTTCATCCTCTGTGTTCCTTGTCATATCAAGCCGTAGCATGATCCGTTCATAAAACTGTTCTGTCCTTGTCATACTGCTTCCGCCTGTTTTCCTTCTGTGCGGCGTACTCTTCCGACTCTGCGTTTCACTGTTTTGCCCAGTACATCCGAATATCCGGCCGCTCTCAGGTTCTTCTCGTACTGTTCCATCTTTGCCAGCGCGGTCTCTTCATCGATATACAGGGTATACACTCTCTCGCACTTTCTCAGGATGTCGTACAATCCGTCAATGCAGTCTCCGAGATCAAGGATGACCGCCTCATAGATGCACTTTTCCAGGATGATGTCCAGAAGATCCAACCATTCTTCTTTCTTTACTGTTTTTATATCCTGCTCATATTTCATGGGCATGATATAATCCATCCCGTCTGACTGACCTGCCATTGTGCTGATCTTCATCCCCGGATTGATCCCGTCCTGCCTCATGTAGTAGAGCAGATCACCAATATCCTGTCCCGGATCTTCCGGAAAATAATATCCTCCTCCGGCATTCCCTTCCAGGTTCAGATAAAGGACGGGAAACTTCTGCGAAAGCTGTTTTCCCAGACGGATCGAAAATCTGGTCTTTCCGATCCTGTGGACCGGAGAATAGACACCGATCACTCCCTTCAATGACGTTGTGGTAAGCACGCGAGGTTCCTTTCTCTTCTCCACGGAATCCGGCTTCCCAGTTCCCGTCGTCCCTGTTTTCTCATCCTCCGTCAGTTTATCCTTTTCCTGAATTTCACTTTCACGACCTTCGCTTTTCCTTACTTCACTTTCCCGGATTTCCTCCATGATCTTCTCCGCAGACTGATATCTGAATACAGGGATTTCTCCTGCCCTCACATTTCTCCCCCGGGTTCCACACAGAAGGAATCTTCTTCCGGCGGCCACTTTTCTCCTGTCTTCTTTATCAAACTCTTCTGCCGCCACAAGGATATCCACGTTTACTTTCCGTGAAAGATCAGACGCCTTCCCTATATCGTGAAAAAGATGAAAACGGTATTCTCCCTGAAACTTTTCGATCAGTACATTCAGCAGGTTTTCTGAATACTCTCTCTGAACGTCACACAGAACGAAATGTCCCGGCGCACTTCTTCCCTCCTTCTTTTTTTCACTCTGCATAATCTGAAATATTGCTGCGATGCTGCAGCCTGAATAAAAACACATGATGTCCGGTATCTATAACACCGGCTCCAAGACACATCCGCCTTTTCCTCAGAAGACGAATGCTCCGGCAGGTGACCCCTGCCGTGTAAGACGCATTATAAAACAATGGATTTGAATTTGTCCAGCCCCGAATTAAAAATTTTTCCGTTTTGTGAAATCCTCACAAAATTCTGTAGCACATGATCCCGTAAAGAAGGCAGACCCCAGGAATTCCAAGGGTTCCGGATGTCAAAAAAGAGACCGCGTTCAATCCCTCATTTTTTGAATAATCAGAGGTGAGCACATACTGGTTTATGAAAAATATGAGAGCCATTCCTATGATCGCCCTTATAAAAAAATTGATCACGGCAGTTGTAATTTTATTCTCCACTTTCCCTGCTCCCCTCCCTGGATCCAAGACTCGCCCATCTGTTATACTCTATTCTATTCCACGGCGATTCCATTTATTCCGGCAGTTTCCTTCCACATTTCCGCCGTGTCAAGAGCGCTGCTCCTCGATAAATTCCATGTCCGCAGCGACATGTCGCCGTACCTTGTCTGGATCTCATTAAAATAATAATTTACTTCCTGAAAAGCCTGTATTTCCAGAAGATTGTCCATATCGATCTCCATCAGTTCCGGCGCCGCGTCCTCCGACAGCCCGTAAAGGAGATACATCACATCCTCATAGTTCATGGATTCTGTATTTGCGATATTGTATTCCGCTATAAGTCCGTCCGGACGGAGAAGTGAAAATCCGATGTACATCACAGAGATCACTGCCATGATGTATCGGAACAGTCGGAACTGCCTTCGGAATATGCTGTATATCACTCCGAAAAAAATGACCATAAGAACTGCCAGAAACCACAGGACCAGCACTCTCAGAAAAGTCAGGTCATATTCTCCCACATACAGCATCATCCGGTATGCGGCGGAAAGGATCATCACACAGGTACACACGGAAACAGTACACAGCAGGATACTTAAGATCCTGTTTTCCCCGAACACCTGGATGCAGATGACCACAGCAGCGAAATTGATCACACTTACGAACAGAAGCTGCCAGAATCCCTCATGGGCATACTGTGAATAAGTCATTCCGTCCGGCAGACCGGTATCCAGTCTGAGAAATAGGTAAATGATCTGTATCGCCGAGTAAAATACATACACTGCCGCAAGGATCCCGGTAAATGTGATTCCGGTGAGAGTATCCGCTTTTTTTCTGTTTTCCTCCACATCATCTCCCTGTTTCATGCGGAAAACACCGGAAAAAAAGGCATAAATACCAGTCATCCCTATGAGAAAAGTGATAAGGATCCCGATCAGATTTCCCAGATTGAATTCATCAAATATCTCCCCCAGATCGAAGAGGCTGAAAAAATCTGTGAAAAACCTGGAAAATATCCTGTCAGACATCATCAGAAGCGGGAGGACAACACAGAGGAAAAGTACTGCGACCAAAATTCCCACACCGACTGCTCTTGTTTTCTTATTTTTCAACATTCCGCCTTTGTTATCCACATCTTTTTCTTCCTCTTGTCTTCGGAATGGTTCCACAAATGAAATGATCCACATTCCCGCCAGTGAAAAGAACTTTTTCACATACTGGATGAATCCCCACCTTCTGTCATCCTGAACCTGATGGAGCGCCGCCCCGCAGAAGAGCAGCAGTATCCCGACATAGTTGAAAAAGTGAAGAAATCCGCTTGCCGTACGGCATGTGGATATTCCAAGCAGCATGATCCCGATTCCATACGGAATCATGTCTTTTGAAAAAGTTATCCCCATTCTTCTCAGGAACGCTGTGGAAAAACATATCATAACAGCAGTCAGCAGAGGAAACGTGATCCCCGACATATTCCTGTAGATACAAAATACGAATATAATTCCGAAGATCAGGCTCATCCGTAAAAACCAGCCGTGATCCTTCCTCATTTTTTCTATATAGGTCTCATTCATCCGAATCATCCTCCACATATTCCAGAATATCTCCGGGCTGGCATTTCAGAGCTTTGCATATCGCGTCCAGCGTAGTAAACCTGACCGCCTTTGCCTTATTATTTTTCAGGATAGACAGATTCGCCATCGTGATATCAATCTCGCCCGCCAGTTCCGTGAGACTCATTTTACGCTTTGCCATCATCACATCAAGATTTACGATTATTGCCATTGCTGTCCCTCCTATATCGTCAGATCATTTTCTTCTTTGAAACGCACCGCTTCCTCAAACACCAGGCTGAGCACATGGCTGAACATTCCCGCTATGAAAAAAGTGAGCACGATGACAAATGACGCCGGAGTAGGGATCAGTATACTTTTGATCAGAAAAAGTACGGCGATGACCAGACTTACTCTCCCCATAACTTTAAGGCTTCTCGTGTTGTCGCTGACAAAGCAGTTTCTCTCTATCACTGTCCGCATCATCCTTCTCAGACTGAAGACTATGATAAGACCGCATATTCCCGATATCCCAAAGATGACCAGCATCGGAATATACTGCCTCCCTATTTCCGCCGAATAGTATCTTCCCGCCAGTTTCAGCATATAGGGAAGAGTGACCTCGACCAGTATGCCTGAAAAAAACATAAAATCAAGAAAAAATTTTGTAAATGAAACAAATCCGTTTCTCTTCATGACGTCCTCCTTTGATAAAAATCCATATTCTGAGTTTCCTTTATCTGGATTATATGAGCGTATATATTAAATGTCAATATAT
>ERZ1090860.1328-NODE-1332-length-13402-cov-15.922380_pt1 | contig 13402 bp, 12 predicted proteins | sample MGYA00478483_ERZ1090860 | MGnify/ENA primary metagenome ERZ1090860 (study PRJEB33644, sample SAMEA5815741) | chicken gut metagenome | biome: Chicken; feature: Gastrointestinal Tract; material: Caecum | place: Ireland | collected 2019-01-01 | study: A study of...
CTTCTGGCGCAAGGTGTTGGATGGATTGCCGTCCGTCCAGCACCTGTGATTGCGTATAGATTTTGCTTGCACTCATATTATACCTCTGATTGGAAGAAAAGAAAGTAAAATTTTTAAGGCTGCTTCGGTTGAAGCAGCTTTTTTGTTTAAATTGATAACTTATGTGGCTTATTAAGAACGCACGATCTGTTATCAGGCTTTTTAGGTGCTATTGGTTAAAATAAATCACTATGAGATCCCGTCCGAATCAATTTCAAAATAAGAGTGTCCCGAATAATTTTATAAACCAGCAGCCAGTTTGGCTCAATATGGCATTCCCTCATACCCTGATAATTTTTGGAGTTTACCAGAGCGTGATCGCAATACGACGGCGGTAGAGGTTCTTCACTGCATAGGATAGAAATAATCATTTCAAGTTTTTTCGGATCACACCCCCTTTTAATGGCGAGTTTGTAGTCTTTTTTGAATTGTCCTGTAAAAGCCAACCTAAGCATTAAGAGCATCCATCAAATCTTTCACGTTATCATAGGGGCCATGCATATCTTCATCTTTTTCTGCCGCTTCCATAGCAGCGTAGGTGGTTTGATTCGGTTCATCAAGTTTCACTTCAAAAGGGAGCCCGTGACATCTAAGCGCCTGCCGAAAGAAAAGTCCAGTCGCGGTACTTAAATCAAGGCCGAGAGACTTGAAAAGGGCAGAAGCTTGGGCTTTTAATTCAGGTTCTATTCTTAAGGTCATGTTTTCTTTGTTTGAGGCCATGCGAATATTCTCCTTTCATCGCTTGCAGTTCTTAATATGATTATAGCACAAATTAATTTGCTTTGCACGTGCAATGCAAATATGCTATCTTGAAACTGACGTTTTAGCTATTAATATTGTGTGCTGTTTGGTTAGCAAAGGGAACTGGTTCACCCTTTTAGGATATTGACCAGAGGAAAGGCCTTTGTGGCAGATAAAAATTACTGCAAATGGAAAAAGAAAAAACTCCTCAAATTACAACAAATAACTTGATGTAAAACGAAATAAGTGATATAATAAAAATATAGTAAAGATTACAGAAAAGAAGGCCGGAAGATGATGAAATATGAGATAACATATAGTTGCCACCAAAACGGTGGTGGAATACCTTTTCTGAAAAAGATGCGCCTGCGGAAATGAAAAAGTGGCAGAACCGCGGCACAAAAATCGAAAACCACGTCACGCGTGTTTCCTATGAAACAATCAAATTTATTCCTTATATATCTATGAATGTCTTATGCAAGGAGGATCGAGCTTTTGAAGGTATTGGAGCAGTTGCGGATGGAAGAAGCCGTCAAATATAAAGGCGGCCTCTATCATCTGACGCAGATCAAATTTGCTTTCAATTCGAATCACATTGAGGGAAGCCGTCTCACCGAAGAACAGACGCGCTATCTTTACGAAACAAAAACGATTCTTGCAGATGGGGAGGCCGTCCGGGCTGATGACATCGTAGAGGCACAAAATCATTTTGCCCTGTTTCGGTATATGCTCAAAACGGCTGATAAACCATTGAGCGAGGACATGATTAAGACCTATCACCGCATCTTGAAGGCAGCAACGACGGATGCACAGCAAGATTGGTTTGCAGTAGGGGAGTATAAACGCCTGGAAAATATCGTCGGCGGGATCGAGACGACCCCACCGGAACGGGTAGCTGGCGAAATGCAGCGGCTGCTTGCTTCATATTTGGCAAAGCAAAAAATCGTATTTTCTGACCTTATTGATTTTCACTACCGTTTCGAATGTATTCACCCATTCCAAGATGGTAATGGCAGAGTTGGCAGGATGATTCTTTTCAAAGAAGCACTGAAGAATAATATCATGCCGTTCATCATTGAGGACGCCAAAAAAGCTTTTTATTATCGCGGCTTGCAGATGTACCGAGAGGAACCGGGATATTTGATGGACACGTGTCTGGACGCGCAGGACCAGTATTGCGCGTGGTACGAAAAATTGAAATTTCCAAACAGATAAAAAGAAGCCACCTAATAAAAAAAAATCCGGCGAATTGCCGAATCTCTAATATAGGGAAGTTTGGTTTATATGAACACGTATACGAAAGACGAGTTGTACCAACTGGGCAAAATTTTCTGCTGGATTTGTGACGCTTTAGGTGAGAACCATCCAACCGAGAATGTAGCATTACAAGGGCAAATGTATCCATTGCAAATTGTAACGGAGCTCATCAATAAATTGCGTGCCAGAGGCACTGTGCCACGAAGCCTAGATAACAGAATCACTCTAGCATTCAAAAAGGTGAATCATATATACACTGAGCCAGTCCCATTGGCTAATCGTGCGGACTGGTTTCTTGGCTATGCTGCGGCAGAACGGGGACTCCGTTTGGTCGCGGCAAGGAAGAGTAAAAAAATGACGCAGGTGGAAGTTGCCAAAAAATTAGATATTACCCAACAAGCACTGTGCCGTTGGGAAACGGCAGAAACTTCACCTACGCCAGAGTCGGTAAAAAAGTTAGAAAGTTTACTTGGGAAATTTTAAAAACAATAAAGAGAAAAATTTCAGCAAGTATGTGTATGTTCAAACCCAAAGGGGAACTGGTTCCCCTGTCGAGGGCAAGTTGTAGAACACACAGAGAAGCTAAGAATGAATTTTTTACATGAAAGAGCTTCAAACTAGAATAAAAATATTAAATGGATGAATCGTAAGTGGTAAACCACTGGTACCTTCCCCAACTACCCAAAGTATGAGAAACTAGATCGAGTACCCAAAAAAGAAAGAAATCCTTCTTGCAAGGTGGATTCCAGTGGTGCAGGCGTGCCAGAGCAGCGGCCAGACCGTGCGAACCTGGTGCGCAGAGCATCAGGTGAGCGAAAAGCAATATTACTGGCAAAGGCTGGTCCGTCGGCCAGCCGCCTGCCGAAGGAATATGTGATTCCCAGTCGCCCAAAGGGCGGCTTTTTTCTTGAAAGGGCGGGTGGTTTACCGGTTACGGCGGTTCGCCGCTGCGGGCTTGCAAATCGGTGGGGAACATGGCATACTTATAAGTAAATAGGATGACGCCGCCCCGGGCTGGGGATCAGCCCCGCGGCGTGGAGATTGATGCCGCGGAATTTTTGCGGCGGAATGGAGGCGCACGGATGCGTGTGATCTGGATCGTGCTGGATAGTTTTGGCGTCGGCTCTTTGCCGGACGCTGCGGCTTATGGAGATGCGGGGGCGAATACCCTGTTGCATATTGCGGAACGCGCCAAGCATTTCGCACTGCCGAACCTGGCGGCGTTGGGCCTGGGAAAGATTCAGCCTGCACCGGGCGTGCCGGCGGATGTGCCGGTGCAGGGCGCATGGGGCAAATGCCGTGAACGTTCGGCGGGCAAGGACACGACTGCCGGGCACTGGGAGATGGCGGGCGTGATTACACCGGAAAAGTTCCCGACTTTTCCGAACGGGTTTCCCCAGGACTTTATCGACCGTTTTGAAAAAGCGGTTGGCCGCGGCACCCTGGGCAACAAGGTTGCCTCCGGCACCGTGATTCTCGACGAGTTGGGCGCCGAGCACATGCGCACCGGCAAACTGATCGTCTACACCTCGGCCGACAGCGTCTTTCAGATTGCCGCGCACGAAGAGGTCGTTCCGTTGGCGGAGCTATATCACATTTGCGAGACAGCCCGCGCCATGCTGACCGGGCCGCTGGGCGTGGGGCGCGTGATTGCGCGGCCGTTTATCGGGCAGCCGGGCCATTTTACCCGCACGCCTAACCGCCGCGATTTTTCGCTGGAGCCTGTGGGTGTCACGGTGCCGGATCTCGTCAAAGCCGCCGGCCTGCCGAGTGTGGCGGTCGGCAAGATCCACGACATCTTCGCGGGCCGCGGCCTGACGGACAGTATCCACACGGACAACAATATGGACGGTGTGGACAAGACGCTTTCCATGATGGATAAGTATCACGAGGGCCTGATTTATACGAACCTCGTCGATTACGATATGGTCTATGGCCACCGCCGCGATGTGCAGGGCTATGCGAATGCGTTGGTGGCGTTTGACGAGCGGCTGCCTCAGATTGAGGAAAAACTCGGCCCGGACGACCTGCTGCTTTTGACGGCGGACCATGGCTGCGACCCGACCTGGCACGGCACCGACCACACGCGCGAGCACATCCCGATGCTCTTTTATGGCGCGCGGGTCAAGCCGGACACGGATCTCGGCGTGCGCGAAACGTATGCCGACGAGGGTGCGACTGTGGCGGATTTTCTCGGCATCGAAAAGCCCGCAGCCGGCGTGAGCCTGCTGCCGATTTTGGAAGGAAAATGAGATGAATTACCGAAAAACGATTCTTGAAGCCGGGAAAACCCTGCTGCACAGCGGCCTGACCGTTGAGACGTGGGGCAACCTGAGCCAGCGCGACCCGGAAACAGGCCTTGTGTATATCACGCCCAGCGGCATGGACTATGAAACGTGCACAGAGGCGGACATCGTCTGCCTGCATCCAGATGGAAGCGTCGCGTCCGGCAATCGCAAGCCGTCCATTGAGACGGGATTGCATCTGGCCGTTTATGCAGTCCGCCCGGACGTGCATGCGATTGTGCACACGCACCCGATTTATTCGACCGCCTTTTCCTGCATGGGCGAGGGCATCCCGCTGTTCATCGATGAAGCGGCGCAAGTGCTCGGCGCGCCAGTCGAGACTTGCCCCTATGCGCTGCCGGGCAGCGAAGCGCTGGCGAAAAACTGCGCAGAGAAGCTGAAGGGTGAGGGAAACGCCTGCCTTTTGAAATCGCACGGCGCCGTGTGTGTCGGCAAAGATCTGCGCGCGGCCTTTAAAGTGGCGCGTGTGCTGGAAATGACGGCGGAAATTCTGACGCATATCCGGTCCATGGGCGGTAAGCCCGATCCGCTGGACCCGAAAGACATCGCCTACATGCGTGACTTTGCCCTTTATCATTATGGCCAGCAGGCTGCGCCCGCACATCCTTCATGAAAAAGGCGTTTTTGTAGATTCAATTCAACATCCTGCCGCCCTAGGCGGCTTTATCCCAGGGAGGAATACCATGACTGTATCTGAAAAATTAAACCGCTGCGTGGAGAGCGTGCGCAGCCGCGTCAATTTCCAGCCGACTGTCGCACTGATTCTCGGCTCTGGTCTGGGCGATTACGCGGACGGCATCCGCGTGGAAGCGACAATCGATTATCACGACATCGAAGGCTTCCCCGTATCCACGGTGCCGGGGCATAAGGGCCGTTTCGTCTTTGGCTGGGTCGGGGACGTGCCGGTTGTCGTCATGCAGGGCCGCGTCCATTTTTATGAGGGCTACCCGATTTCCGACGTCGTGCTGCCGACCCGCCTGATGGGCCGGCTTGGCGCGAAGGTGCTGTTCCTGACGAATGCAGCCGGCGGCATCAACCGCAGCTTCCAGCCGGGCGACTTCATGCTGATCCGCGACCAGATCAGTGACTTTGTGCCCTCCCCGCTGATTGGCCCGAACCTCGACGAGCTGGGCCCCCGCTTCCCGGATATGAGCGAAATCTATGACCATGACCTTGCGGATTTGCTCAAGGCCGAGGCACAGAAGCGCTCCATTCCGCTCAAAGAGGGCGTTTACCTGCAATTTACCGGCCCGAACTTTGAGTCGCCCGCCGAAGTGCGGATGGCGGGCATCCTCGGCGCAGACGCGGTCGGCATGAGCACCGCCTGCGAAGCCGTCGCAGCCAACCACATGGGCATGAAAATCTGCGGAATCTCCTGCATCTCAAATATGGCGGCAGGCATCTCTGAGCAGCCGCTGAGCCATGTCGAAGTGCAGGAAACGGCGGACCGCGTGGCGCCCCTGTTCAAGCAGCTGGTCACCGCCGGCATTGAGGCCATTGGCCGGGTGATCGACTGATGCGCGGCCTTGTGTTTGACGGCAAACAGGCCGTCTACCGGGAAGATCTGCCCGTCCCGGTCCCAACGGAGACGGAAAGCCTCGTGCGCGTGCACCTCGCGGGCGTGTGTAATACCGATAAAGAAATCCTGAAAGGCTACCGCCCTTCCTTCCGCGGTGTGATGGGGCATGAGTTTGTCGGCGTGGTCGAACAAAGCCCAGACCCAGCCCTCATCGGCAAGCGCGTGGTCGGCGAGCTGAACGCTGGCTGCGGCCACTGCGTCTATTGCCGGACAGGCCGCGAAAAGCACTGCGAGGAGCGCCGGGTGATCGGCATCGACAAAAAAGACGGCTGCTTTGCAGAGTATATGACGATTGAGACCCACCTGCTGCATCCGGTGCCGGACAGCCTGCCCGATGAACGGGCTGTGTTTACCGAGCCGCTGGCAGCAGCGCTTGAAATCCCGGAGCAGGTGCATATCCTGCCTTCCCAGAACGCGGCGGTTGTCGGCGACGGGCGGCTCGCGTTTCTGTCCGCACAGGTGCTGGCGCTGACGGGCTGCGACCTGACGGTCATCGGCCACCATGCGGAAAAGCTGCAGAAGTTTGCGCCGTTCGCGAAGACGCTGGCGCACCCAGCCGGCAGCTATGAGGTGGTTGTCGAGGCCAGCGGCGCCCCAAGCGGCCTGCGGGACGCGCTCTCCATTGTGCGCCATAAAGGGACCATTGTCCTGAAAAGTACGTACGCCGGCACCACAGACGTGGACATGAGCAGCATTGCAGTGCACGAAATCACCGTGGTGGGCAGCCGCTGCGGTCCTTTTGAACCGGCCCTGCGCCTACTGGACCGCGGCCTCGTCATGCTGGAGCCCATCGAGCTGCATGCGCTGGCTGACTTTGCGTCGGCCTTTACCTCACCCGCTTTCAAAAGCGGGTTTGACCTGTGCTGACGCCGGGAAAGCGCTGCGCCCGTTTTTGATGATCGAGAAGCAGTGTTGGTTTCTATCGCAGAAACTAAAGATCTCAACAATTTATATGCCACTTATATGCCACTGAAAGGGGAACATCATGGAGTATCCTGAGAACGTCGGCATGACGCCGGACGGCGCAGCGGTCCGCATTTTAGACCAGAGCGCTTTGCCCGGTCGGACCGATTTTATAACGCTGCGCACGCCACAGGAATTTTACGATGCCATTTATAAACTGCAAGTGCGCGGCGCGCCAGCCATCGGCTGCTGCGCGGGCTATGCCATGTATGTCTTTGCAAAGGACATTCGGGCGGATGACTTTGCGGGTTTCTATCAGCAGCTGGAACAGAAGGGTGCGTTCTTAAATTCTTCGCGGCCCACAGCCGTGAACCTCAGCTGGGCCATCCGCCGGATGCTCGCGAAAGCCCGCAGCCTTGCTTCGGAGCCGCTGCCGGCAATCGTCGCCGCGCTGGGCCAGGAGGCCCACGCTATTCAGGCGGAGGATATCGCCATGTGCCGCGCGATTTCCGAACACGGCCTTTCTCTGCTCAAAGACGGCGACGGTGTGCTGACGCACTGCAATGCCGGACCACTCGCGACTTCCAAATACGGCACAGCGCTCGGCCCGTTGTTTTTGGGGCACGAGCGCGGCATGCACCTGCGTGTGTTTGCGGACGAAACGCGCCCGCTGCTGCAGGGCGCCCGCCTGACGAGTTACGAGCTGGACCGCGCCGGCATCGACGTGACGCTCATTTGTGACAATATGGCGAGCATCGTGATGAAAAACGGCTGGGTCAATGCCTGCTTCGTCGGCTGCGACCGCGTGGCGCGAAACGGCGACGCGGCCAATAAAATCGGCACAAGCGGCGTGGCCATTCTGGCCAAATACTACGGCATCCCGTTCTATGTGCTGGGGCCGACTTCGACGATTGACCTCGACTGCGCGACCGGCGCAGACATCGAAATCGAACAGCGCGACCCGGATGAAATCCGCACTATGTGGTACAAAGAGCCCATGGCGCCGGCACATGTCAAGTGCTATAACCCGGCCTTTGACGTCACGGACCACACCCTGATTGCGGGCATTGTGACCGAGCACGGCATCGCGCGTGCGCCCTACGAGGAGAGCCTGCCGGCCATGTTCCAAAAATAATTTACTGGCCGGGTCCAGAATTTCAGCATCTTTTGGGAAGAGATGTTGAAAGTTGGAACTGTTTGTTATATAATATACGGAATAGAAGTCTCTTTTTGCTCGTCGAATCCACCGCACAGCAGCATCCGTCTGGCAGGCGGTGGGCAGACAGGCCATGAGACCTTTTTTCATTGCAATTGTAGCGCGCGCTGTTCTGCAGGGGGCTGCATGCGCTTCAATACATACTGGATGCAGGGCTTTTCCCTGCGCAAAGTCGCCGCGGGCTTCCCGCGTCAACATTGAAAAAGGAGGAAGGACAACGATTATGAAAAAAACAAACAAGCTGGTTGCACTGGCACTGACGGTCGGTCTGATGATTACGGCCTTTGCTGGCTGCAACCCTGGCACCACAACTTCTGAGGCAGGCTCTCAGGCTGCTTCCGCAGCGGAGTCGCAGGCGGCGGAGGCTTCCGGAAGCAATTCCACCACGACGGGTACGGCAAATGACGCTTTGAAGATCGCCATTATTTCCAGCCCATCCGGTGTGGATGACGGTTCCTTTAACCAGGATGTCTATAAGGGCATCACGGACTTTATCAAGGAGCATCCGAAGAGCACCGTCAAGGCGGTCAAGGAGCCGACCGGCGATCCCGCCGCGGCTGTGCAGGCAGTGACGGATATTGTTGCAGATTACGATGTGCTGGTCTGCAGCGGCTATCAGTTTGCGGGCATCGGCTCGCTGGCCCAGCAGAACCCGACCAAGAAGTTTATCCTCATCGACACCAACCCGACCGACGCGGACGGCAAGGAAATTAAGGTTGACAACATCTACGCCATGACCTTTGCTGAGCAGGAAGGCGGCTTCTTTGCGGGCATCGCGGCTGCTATGGAAACCAAGAGCAACAAGGTCGCGGTTGTCAACGGCGTTGCGTATCCGTCCAATGTCAACTACCAGTACGGCTTTGAGTGCGGCGTGAAGTATGTCAACGAGACGCAGAACAAGAAGGTTGAATGCGTGGAGCTGCCCAGCCAGGCTGGCACGGACGTGAACAAAAAGAACATCGGCGGCAACTATATCGGCAGCTTTAACGATGAAGCCACCGGCAAGACCGTCGGCCAGCAGCTGATCCAGGAAGGCTGCGACATCCTCTTTGTGGCAGCAGGCAACTCCGGCAACGGCGTTTTCACAGCGGCAAAAGAGAGCAACGGCAAGTGCATGGTCATCGGCTGCGACGCGGACCAGTATGACTTTGGCGCAAATGGCGACAAGAACATCATCCTGACTTCCGCCATTAAGAACCTCCACCTGGCGACACAGCGTGCGCTGAACATGGTGGCGGACGGCTCCTTCAAGGGCGACAACGTTTTGCTGAAGGCAGACAGCGATTCGACTGGCTATGTTTCGACAAAAGGCCGCCAGCAGCTGAGCGACGCAACGCTCAAGGTCCTGGCAGATGCCTACACCCAGGTCAAGGAAGGCAAAATCGTCCCGGCTTCCAACTTCAGCGATGTGACGCCGGATACCTTTACCGTAAATAAATAACCATCCGCCCGCGCAGTGCGCGGTGATGAATCTTGTGCGGAGCAGGGAGATCGTGTTTTGCGAAGCAGGCGCCCCGGAGGCTTGCCAAAGGGCAGCTTCCGGGGCGCTTCCTGTTTGCGCATCGGGAGGGAAACCTATGGAGAAAGAACCATATATCGTTGAAATGCGGCACATCACCAAACGGTTTGGCCCGGTGACGGCAAACGACGATGTGAGCATCCAGGTCAAAAAGGGAGAAATTTATGCCCTGCTGGGGGAAAATGGCGCCGGCAAGAGCACGCTGATGAGCATGCTGTTCGGCATGTATGAGCCGGACGAAGGCGAAATCTATATCCGGGGCAAGCAGGTGAGAATTCAGTCGCCAAACCATGCTGCCCGCTTGAATATCGGGATGGTGCACCAGCATTTTAAACTGGTGCAAAACTACACCATTACGGAGAATATTGTGCTTGGCATTGAGCCGGTCCGCCGGAAGCTGGGAATTTTCCCATATGTGGATCTCCGCTCTGCCAATGAAAAGGTGCGCGCCCTTTCCAAAGAATACGGTTTGGAAGTAGAGCCGGAAGACGTCATCGAGAACATCAGTGTTTCAACGCAGCAGCGCGTGGAAATCTTGAAGATGCTCTACCGCAATGCGGAAATCCTGATTTTTGATGAGCCGACCGCTGTCCTGACGCCGCAGGAGATTGAGTTTTTGCTGGATATTCTGCGCAGCCTGCGCGACGGCGGCAAGACCATCATCCTGATTACCCACAAGCTCGAAGAAATCAAAAAGGTCGCGGACCGCTGCGCCATCCTCTGCCGCGGCAAGCTCGTAGCTGTGCGCGACGTGGCCACCACCTCGACCAGCGAGATGGCAAACCTGATGGTCGGCCGCGAGGTTTCCTTTACCGTTGACAAAAAGAAACCGCAGTTTGGCGACGTGGTGCTGGATGTACAGGACCTCTGTGTCAAAAACCGCGACAAGTTTGACGTAGTGAAGCACGTCAGCTTCCAGGTGCACGCGGGCGAAATCTTTGCCATTGCGGGCGTGGCCGGCAACGGGCAGGGCGAAGTCGCCGACGCGGTGGCGGGCCTGACGAAAACCTGCGGCGGCCGGCTCCTGCTGCAGGGAAAGGACATCACGCACATGGATGTGCGTGAACGCACCGAGGCAGGCATTTCTTACATCCCGGAAGACCGGCAGACGTATGGCCTGATTTTGGATTTTTCCCTGGGCGAGAATCTGGCGCTCAAGCGGTACTACCAAGAGCCGTTCTGTAAGAAAGGCATCCTGCAGCCGAAGGCCTTTACGGAAAATGGCGAACGGCTTATCGAGCAGTATGACATCCGTGGGCAGAGTGTGGACGGCCCCGTGCGCAGCATGAGCGGCGGCAACCAGCAAAAGGCGATTATCGCGCGTGAGATAGAGCTGGAAAGCCCGCTGATGATTTTTGTCCAGCCAACCCGCGGCCTGGATATCGGCGCAATTGAAACCATTCACAAGCGGATGATCGAAGAACGCGACAAAGGGAAGGCCGTGCTGCTTGTTTCGCTGGAGTTGGAAGAAATCATGAACTGCGCTGATACCATCGGCGTCATGTACAACGGTGAAATGACGAAAATTGCCGACGCGGGCACGCTGACCACACACGAAGTCGGCGCATTCATGATGGGGGTGAAGGCAGAGTGAAACCACAGACAAAACGGGCAGGCGGCAACCCTGCGAAACGGGTGTTTGTCAAGCTGCTGGGCGGACGGCGCACCCAGTCCATTGCCATCCCGATTTTCTGCATTGTACTGAGCCTGTTGGCCGGCGCAGTGGTGCTGCTGTTTCTGGGGAAAAATCCGCTGGAAGCCTATGCCAGCCTGATGCAGGGCGCCGGACTGATGGCAAAGGACAGCTACGCAGTCGGCAAGGGATTTATCACGGATTTGCTGAGCACGGTGGACAATTGGACGCCCATGCTGTTTGCGGCGCTGGCTGTTGCAGTGGCTTTTAAGGCCGGGCTGTTTAATATCGGCGTCTCTGGCCAGATGCTGGCTGCAGGCTTTACCGCGACGATCGTGGTGGGGTATTCCGGACTGCCGGCTGTCCTCGCGAAGCCGCTGGTGCTGATCATTGGCATCGTGGTGGGCGCGTTGGTAGGCGCGCTGATCGGCTTCCTGAAAGAACGGTTTAATATCAACGAAGTCGTCGCTTCGATTATGATCAATTATATTTTCCAGTATTTGACCAGCTTCTTTATTTATACATATTACGTGGATCCGGTCTCCCGGCAGTCGCGCAAAATTTCAGATGCCGCGCGCCTGACCCTGCAGAATATCGATATCGGCGGTTTGAACTTTGTGCTGCCCATCGGATTCTTCCTGGCGGTTGTGTGCATGTTCGTCATCCGCTTCATGATTAACCGCACAAAGCTCGGCTATGAATTGAAGGCGGTCGGCGCAAACCAGAAGGCAGCACATTATGCGGGCATCCATGTGGGCAGCCGGATGGTCATTTCCATGACGATTTCCGGCGCGCTGGCGGGTCTCGCGGGCGTTACGTATTATCTTGGCTATTACGCCTCGATCCAGCCGCGCACGCTTGCGGATATGGGTTTTGACGCGATTGCCGTGTCCCTGCTGGGCAACTCGAACCCGGTCGGCATTTTCTTCGCCTCCTTCTTTATCACTTCCATCAGCAAGGGCAGCACGTACATGAGCTCCACGATCGGAGCGCAGCAGGAGATCGCCTCTCTGATTACGGGCTTAATCCTGCTGTTCAGCGCGTGCAGCGCCTTCATCCGGTATCTGGTCAATAAATACCGCATTCAAATTCAGGAAGCGCAGCGGAAAGGGGGCGGTCAGTGATGGATTCGATTTTTATTGATGGTCTGTCCTTCGCATTGCCGCTGTTTATCATTGCGATTGGCGGCATTTATTCCGAGCGCAGCGGCATCACCAACCTGGCGCTGGAAGGCTTGCTGGGATTCGGCGCATTCACAGGCTCCCTGGTGATCACGTTGATGAACGGTGCTTTCCCGCCGGATTCTCAGATCCCGATTTATATCGCCATCGTCTGTGCAGTCGTGGGCGGCGCTGTTTATTCCCTCGTCCATGCGCTGCTGTGCGTCAAGTTTAAGGCGAACCAGGTGATCAGCGGCGTTGTCATCAACATCCTGGCCATGGCGCTGACGTCTTTCCTGACCAGCCAGATCAACAAGAGCGTGTTTGGCCAGCCCTCGGATAAATTCGTGCTGAGTGTTTCGGCCCGCGTGACCATCCCCGGGCTGTCGCAGATCCCGGTGGTGGGCGCGCTGTTTAAAGACATGTATCCGTTTGAGTTCATCATCATTGTGGTGGCCTTTATCGCATGGTATGTCCTTTATAAGACGCGGTACGGCATGCGGCTGCGCGCCTGCGGCGATAATCCCAGCGCCGTCGATGCAGCGGGCGTTGATGTTGCACGCGTGCGTGTGGGCGCGGTCATTGTTTCCGGCGCGCTTTCGGGTCTGGGCGGCATGTGCTTTGCCTATTCCATTTCGTCACAGTTCTCCTCCAGCATTTATATGGGCTTCGGCTACCTGGCGATTGCCGGCTTGATTTTCGGCAACTGGCGCATTCCGCAGACGCTGATCGCCTGCCTGATTTTTGGCTTCGCGCGTTCCGCGGGCTACGAGATTATTAAAGTGCTCGGCATGCCCAGCAGCTATTCGGACCTGGTGCTGATTCTGCCATATGCGCTGACATTGCTGCTGCTCATCTTCTTCTCCAAGAGCAACCACGCGCCGCGTGCATTGGGCGAAATCTACGACAAGGGCAAGCGCTGAGCTTGTATGTACTAGAAAAATGAAGAATCGTTCCTGACAGCTTAAAACAGCGGTCAGGAACGATTTTTTTTGGCTAATTCTCCTGCGTCGGGGCTGCCCATCAATAAAAAGAATCTGCAATTATAT
>ERZ1090860.1329-NODE-1333-length-13400-cov-27.219108_pt1 | contig 13400 bp, 11 predicted proteins | sample MGYA00478483_ERZ1090860 | MGnify/ENA primary metagenome ERZ1090860 (study PRJEB33644, sample SAMEA5815741) | chicken gut metagenome | biome: Chicken; feature: Gastrointestinal Tract; material: Caecum | place: Ireland | collected 2019-01-01 | study: A study of...
TCTACACCTATTAAGTCGTCGGCAGCGTCAGATGTGTATAAGAGACAGGGCGGGGAGAAAGGTGGCCCCCTGGGCGTAGAGGTCGGTGATGGCGTCCTTCACCGTCCGGCGGGCGGAGCCGGAGAGCAGGCCCGCGTCCTCCGCCATGGCCTCCAGCCGGCCGGCGGCGGAGCCGTCCCGGGCCGCCGCCTCCAGGGCCGCGCCGGCCTCCCCGCCCCGCACCAGGTAGAGGGCGGTGTCCAGGCGCATCTCCACATCCCGGAGCACGTAGTCCAGGGTGGGCCACAGCCCCCGGCGGGCCAGCTCCTCCCCCGCCAGCAGCTGGCCCACGTGGCCGAAATAGAGATAGGAGGCCCCCTCGCTCTGGAGGCCCAGCACCGCGGCACTGAGGGTGGCGGCCGAGCCGTTCACCACGGTGGCCCCGCTGTCCGGCCCGTCCCCCGCCCCGCTTGAGGCGGTGACGGCCACCTGTCCCGCCTCCGCCGCGTCCACCCCCAGGGTCTGCATCAGCTCCATGTCCTCGATCTCCCGGCCGCGGGGCAGCGCAGCCACGTCCCGGCGGCAGCCCGCCAGGGGGAGGAGCAGGGCGGCGGCCAGGAGGGCGCACAATACCCGCCTCACCGCTGGTTCCTCCGGTTGGCGGGGTGGATGGCCGCCGGGCGCCACTTCACCCGGGGCAGGGGGCGGCGGATCAGCCCGCTCCCCTGCGCCGGCCCGTCGGACTCGGTGGCGAAGGGGGAGAGATAGGACACGCCGAAGCTCTCCAGCCCCGCCAGGTGGGCCACCAGGGCGGCCAGGGCCGCCGCCGCGCCGAACAGGCCCGCCAGGCTGGCCGCCGCCACCAGCAGGAACCGCCAGATGCGCAGGGCCCCCGCCAGCTCCTGGGAGGGCATGGTGTACCCGGCGATGCCGGCCACGGCCACCACAATGAGCACCGCCGGAGAGACGATCTTGGCCTCCACCGCCGCGCTGCCCACCACCAGGCCGCCGATGATGGACACGGTCTGGCCGATGGACTGGGGGAGGCGCAGGCCCGCCTCCTGGAGGATCTCAAAGGCCAGCAGCAGCACGATCACCTCAAAGGCGGAGCGGAAGGGCACGTCCTGCTTGGCGGCGATGATGGACAGGGCCAGCTTGGTGGGGATCATCTCCTGGTGGAAGGTGACCATGGCCACGTAGAGGGCGGGGAGCAGCAGGGTGAGGAGCATGCACGCATAGCGCAGCAGGGTGAGCACCGTGGCCAGCATCCAGCTCTCCGACCTGTCCTGGGGGGCCCGGAGGAAGTCCCCCAACACCCCGGGGGCCAGGTAGCCCAGGGGCAGGCCGTCGATGAGGATGCCCACCCGGCCCTCCGCCAGGCCGGCGCAGAAGCGGTCAGACCGCTCGGTGTACTGGAGCAGGGGGAAGGGGGTGCGCTGGGCGGGGACGATATACTCCTCGATGTTGCCGGTGGCCAGGACGGCGTCGATGTCGATGTCCGCCAGCTGGGCCGCCACCCGCTTCACCAGGGCGGGGTCGGTGAGCCCCTCTATATATAAGATGTCCACCAGGGTGGCCGACTGGCGGCCCACGGTCTGCTCCCGGATGCGCAGCTCCGGGGCCTTGATGTGGCGGCGGACGATGGAGGTGTTGGTGCGCAGGCTCTCCACAAAGGCGTCCCGGGCGCCCTTGAGCACCGTCTCGTTGCTGGGGGCGGAGATGGAGCGCTTCTCCTCCGTGCCGGTGAACAGGGAGAGCACGGCGGATTCCCCGGGAAAGAACAGCAGGCACCAGCCGGACACCAGGTCGAAGGCCGCCTGATCCAGGGTGGTGCGCTCCGCGGCAGACAGGTTGTACAGGGCTCCGTCCTCCATCTTTTTCATCAGCGCCCCCATGTCGGTGCAGCCGGCCAGGGACTTGTCCTGGGCCAGGGGGCGGAGCACGTAGTCGCTGACCCGCTCCATCTTCACCATGCCGCTGAGGTAGCACAGGGTGAGGGCGGGCCCCCCCTCCAGGGCCACCGGGCGCTTGGTGAAGTCCACACAGCCCCGGAAGATCTCCTCCACTCCCGCCAGGGTCAGGGGCCCCGGATAGCGGGGCTCCCGCCGGGGATGGAGCTCCCCCGGCTCCCTTCTCGGCCCGAATATACCCATACCGCGCCCCTCCTTTTGTCGATTTTGTCGAATGGAACTTTGTTAGGATGCCCTTCTTTTGCCCGGTTATACAAATTTGTCCGCACCCGTTGCAATTTGCACCCGTTGTTGATATACTTTTAACGAAACTCAGAAGTTCAATCAATGAACTACCCACTTTCCTTTTGGTCAGTACCCGGCGCCCCCCTTTTCAGGCGGGGTCTCTTTTGTCTCAATTTCATTGTAAGGAGGAGCGGAAATGAAACCCTTTACCCAGGCCGCCGAGACCCTGGATCAGGAGCTGGCGGAGAAGATTGACGGCATCCTGGCCGCCCACGGCGGGGATCCCACCCAGCTGGTGGGCATCCTGCTGGACGTGGAGGCCGCCGTGGAGCGGCACTATATTCCGGAGTCCGCCGCCTACTATGTGGCGGAGAAGCTGGGGGTCAAGCCCACCCAGGTGTACGACGTGATCTCCTTCTACACCGCCCTCCACGACAAGCCCAGGGCCAAGTTCACCCTGGAGGTGTGCTCCAGCGCCCCCTGCCGGGTGAAGGACAGCGACACCCTGCTGGAGCGGCTCAAGCGGCTGCTCAACCTGGAGGTGGGCGAGGTGACCTACGACGGCCGCTTCTCCATCGAGAAGGTGCCCTGCTTCGGTGCCTGCGACGTGTCGCCGGCGGTGCGGGTCAACGGGGTGGTCTACGGCCATCTGGACAGCGAGGAGCGGATTCTGGACATGCTCCAGCAGCTCAATTAAGGGGGAGAGGACATGAGCAAGACCGTCTGTTTCATCACCCGGAACTTCGGGAAGTACGACCCGGACAGCCTGGCCGGCTATGAGGCCGTCGGCGGCTTCCGGGCCCTGCGCCGCGCCCTGGGAATGGACGGCTACGCCATCGCCGACGTGCTGGCCGCCAACGGCGTCCAGGGCCGGGGCGGCGCGGCCTACGACATGGGCAAGAAGTGGCGCCAGGCCCGGGACGTGCAGGGCGCCCACAAGTGCGTGGTGTGCAACGCCGATGAGGGCGAGCCGGGCACCTTCAAAGACCGGGAGCTGCTGACCCGCGACCCCTTCCAGCTGCTGGAGGGCATGATCATCGCCGGCTGGGCCGTGGGGGCGGACAACGGGTACATCTACATGCGGGAGGAGTACTCCCACCTGCGGCCCCGCATCCTCTCCGCCATCGCCCAGTGCGAGGCGGCGGGCTATCTGGGGGACAACATCCTGGGCTCGGGGCTGAACTACCGCATCCACCTGTACTCCGGCGCGGGGGCCTATGTGTGCGGCGAGGGCTCCGCCCTGGCCGAGTCCATCGGCGGCAACGCCGGCCGGCCCCGCATGAAGCCCCCCTTCATCAAGCAGTGCGGCGTGTTCCACCTGCCCACCTGCGTCAACAATGTGGAGTCCCTGTCCCTGGTGGCCCCCCTGCTGATGGACGACGAGGGCTACTACAAGCGCCAGGGCACCGCCGACTGCCCGGGCACCAAGATGATCTCCGTGTCCGGCAACGTGAAGCACCCCGGCGTGTTTGAGGTGCCCTTCGGCATCACCATCCGGGAGATCGTCTACGACCTGGCCGGGGGCATGGAGAGCGACGAGTACCCCCTGCGCCTGGTGCAGCTGGGCGGCGCGTCGGGCCGCATCTGCTCCCCGGCCCAGCTGGACACCCCCTACACCTACAAGGGCATGCGGCAGGCCGATCTCACCGCCATCGGCTCCGGCGCGGTGCTGGTGGTGGACGAGCGCACCAGCGTCATCGGCTTTCTGCGCATGACCCAGGAATTCTTCTCCCACGAGAGCTGCGGCCAGTGCACTCCCTGCCGGGAGGGCAACCGCCACATCTCCCTGCTGCTGGACAAGGTGGCCGCCGGCACCCACACGGAGAAGGACATCGCCACCCTGAAGAAATTTGCCGACATCATGTCCAGCGCGTCCCTGTGCGGCCTGGGCGAGACGGCCCAGTCCGCCCTGCTGTCCGCCATGAAGCGTTTCCCGGAAGTCTTTGCCGTGAAAGAGGAGGTCGCCGTCCGATGAGCGAAATGGTACATATCACCGTCAACCGCCAGCCCCTGGAGGTGCCCGCGGGCACCCGGGTCATCGAGGCGGCCAAGATGCTCAACATCGACATCCCCCACCTGTGCTACCACCCGGATCAGACCATCAAGGCCCACTGCCGGATGTGCATGGTGGAGGTGGTGGGCTCCCGCAAGCTCACCGCCGCCTGCTCCACCGTGGTGTGGGAGGGCATGGAGGTCATCACCGACTCCAAGAAGGTGTATGACGCCCAGACCGGCGTGCTGGATCTGATCCTGGCCGACCACAAGACCAACTGCCTCTCCTGCGCCCGCAACGGCAGCTGCGAGCTGCAGGATCTCTGCCGCCGGTTCAACCGGCTCCACCCGGAGCTGCCCGACATCTCCTCCAATGAGCCGCTGCGCATCGACAACCCCTCCATCGTCCGGGATCCCTCCAAGTGCGTCAAGTGCGGCCGCTGCGTGAAGGTCTGCTCCGAGGTGCAGGGCTGCGCCGCCCTGACCTACTCCAGCCGCTCCGCCGATTTCAAGGTCACCACCGCCTTCGACCTGCCCATGGACGAGACCGACTGCGTCCTGTGCGGCCAGTGCACCCTGGTGTGCCCGGTGGGCGCCCTGGTGGAGACCGACTACACCAACGAGGTCTCCGCCGCCATCCAGGATCCCTCCAAGCACGTGATCGTGCAGGTGGCCCCCTCCGTCCGGGTGGCCCTGGGCGACGAGTTCGGCCTGGAGAGCGGCGCCATCGTCACCGGCAAGATGGTCACCGCCCTGAAGATGCTTGGCTTTGAGAAGGTGTTCGACACCAACTTCTCCGCCGACCTCACCATCATGGAGGAGGGCAGCGAGCTGCTGGAGCGCATCAAAAACGGCGGCAAGCTGCCCATGATCACCTCCTGCTCCCCCGGCTGGGTCACCTACATGGAGAAGCACCACCCGGAGCTCATCGACAACCTGTCCACCGCCAAGAGCCCCCAGGGCATGTTCGGCGCCGTGGCCAAGACCTACTATGCCCAGAAGATGGGCTGGGATCCCCACGACGTGGTGAGCGTCTCCGTCATGCCCTGCACCGCCAAGAAGTATGAGGCCAGCCGGCCCGAGCTGGGCCGGGACGGCTATCAGGACGTGGACTACGTCCTCACCACCCGGGAGCTGGCCAAGCTCATCCGCTACGTGGGCCTGAACCTGTCCGACCTGCCCGACAGCGAGTTCGACTCCCCCCTGGGCATCGGCTCCGGCGCGGGGGCCATCTTCGGCGCCACCGGCGGCGTCATGGAGGCCGCCCTGCGCACCGCCTATGAGCTCCACACCGGCAAGACCCTGCCCCGCCTGGAGTTTGACGCCGTGCGCAACGACGTCAACGCCATCAAGGAGGCCGTCATCGACCTGGACGGCACCCCCCTGAAGGTGGCGGTGGCCAATGGCCTGAAGAACGCCGAGGAGATCATCCGCCGGGTGGAGAGCGGCGAGGCCGACTACATCTTCATCGAGATCATGGCCTGCCCCGGCGGCTGCATCGGCGGCGGCGGACAGCCCATCGGCACCAACAACGCCGTCCGGGACGCCCGCATCCAGGCCCTGTACGAGATCGACCGGAGCCTCCCCCTGCGCAAGAGCCACGAGAACCCGGAGATCAAGACCATCTACGAGGAGTTCTTCGGCGCGCCCCTGTCCAGCCGGGCCCACGACCTGCTCCACACCCACTACCACGCCCGCAAAAAGCGGCACGATTTCTCCCATCTGAAGTAAAGAGGGGCCGGGGGACAGCCAATCTGGCCGTCCCCCGGCCTCAGGCTCTCGAAAAAGTGGCTTCGCCACTTTTTCGAGAAAAATTGCATGGCGGAAGGGACTCGATTTCTTGCGAAATTGTCGCCCCTTCCGCCATGAGAAGTGTCATTTCCGACGCACATGTCGCCGGAAATGACGGATTTTGATTTGATTCCTGCGGCTGCGGCCGCAGGAACTCTGCGAGGCCCTCCTTCGCGGGAGGTTTTCCGACTGGCTCAGCCGCCGGGCTTATGGCCCGGCGGCTCTTTTTGTAAAGATGAACTTTATGTAAACTTTACATAATACCACTTGCATTCACCGGAGGAGAGGCGTATACTAAACCTATCACATAGAAAGGAGGTGGGAATTATGGTGAAGATCTACGGCATCGACATTCAGGATGTGGACGAGCTGATCTTTGGCGACGACGAGCGGGTGATCTGCAGCGAGCGGTAAGGAGCCGGATGACAGAAGCCACACCGAAGGGTGTGGATTTTTGTTTTTTATAAGGGAAATTTAAGAAATTCTCTCTGGCGCTCCGGGGCAAAACATGGTAGCCTATAGGCAGTCTGATGCGTGAGGCGACATAGAGATATGAAACAACGGAAATGGCTGCCGGCCCTGCTGCTGGCCGTGGTGCTGGTGGGCGGGGGCGTGCTCCTGCTGTGGCAGACCGGCTTTTTCTCCTCCCTGGGCTCCCTGGAGGAGATGCGGGCCTATATCGACCGCTTTGCCCCCTTCTCCCAGCTGTTCTACTTTTTCATCCAGTTCCTCTCCGTGGTGGCCGCCCCCATCCCCAGCAATGTGACCGCCCTGGCCGGGGCGGTGCTCTTCGGCATGTGGGAGGCATTCCTGCTGACCTGGCTGGCGGTGGTGGCCGGCTCGGTGCTGGTGTTCTGGCTGGCCCGTGTGATCGGGCAGCCCTTTGTGGAGCGGCTGGTGAGCCGGAAGGTGGCGGACAAGTACCTGGAGCTGATCCAGCGCAAGCGGGATATCTTTTTGATCCTGGTGTTCCTCTTCCCCTTTTTCCCCGATGATGTTATCTGCATCCTGGCCGGACTCACCGACATCCCCCTGCGCCGGTTTGTGGTGATCGTCCTGTTCACCCGGCCTTGGGGCCTGCTGGTTTCCTGTGCCCTGGGGGGCTCGGTGCTGAACATCCCCATCTGGGCCATGGTGCTGCTGGGCCTGGCGGGCCTGGCTCTGTTCCTGGTGGGCATGAAGTACGGCGACCGCTGGGAGGAGGCCCTCCTGAAACGGTTTAGAAGGCAGTGAACCTGCAAAGTGCCCCCTGTCCCGCTGATGAATAGATCCAGTAAAACGGGCAGTGCCAAAGACTCCTGAGGTAGGAAAGAGGAGAGGCGCCGCGGCAGCGGCGCCTCTCCAGTCTTTAGCAGGATGCGCTCATGGTTGTAAAAGTGAATGCATCGGTCAATCATCTCATCAGCCTGGGAAACAGCGGCAGGCTTGTATCGATAAGTGCACTCTGTATTGAGGATGGAGAAGAAATTTTCTGCCAAGGTGTTGTCATACGGATTCCCCATCTTGACATGGAAGGCGTAATAACGTGTTGTTTCGGGCTTGTTTGAAAATTGGCGATGTACCCAGCGGCGAGGGATTTCGGGCCGCTGGCAAGCAATTTTTTCGCAGGAATCCTGATGGCCGGGGAGGACGCCCGGGGCACCGCCTCCAACTATTTTGTGGACGGCGCCTCCGCCGAAAGTCAGCTGCGCCTCATGAGCCGCCCCTGCCGGATGGAGGGCCACCCGGCCCGGGAATACCTGGAGGCGGCGGATCAGGCCAACGGCGTGAATCAGGCCGGAGCCCAGTAAAAGCAGTAAAAAAAGAGCGCCTCCCCTGCCGGGGAGGCGCTCTGCCTTTTCGCGCTTTGCTCAGATTTCTCCGGCGGCCTTTTCACTGCCCCGGACACGGCCCTCACCGTGGACGATGTATTTGGAGACCACCTTGTAGACGCCAAAGGTGATCACGGAGTTGACACCGGCCTTGATCAGGTTGAAGGGGGCAATGAAAGGCACCAGCAGGGTGTCCACATAGGCCCGATTGGCTGCCACTGCGGCGGCATCGCTGATATCAGGGGTAATGAAGTAGGGGGTCAGGAAGTGGTTGAAGGCCATCATGGCAACGGTCATAGCCAGCGTGCCGGCTACCAGGGCCAGCACCGCGCCCCAGCGGGTGTGGAAAATCCTGTAGATGATGCCGGCAACCAGAACCAGCGTGGTGGTGGCGAAGATGTGCATGGCGATCCCCATGACACCGCTCTGGGCGCTGACAGTGAGGCCCTGGATCAGACTGGCCACGACGGTGAGGATAACACCGGCCACGGGGCCGTAGGCAAAGGTTCCGATCAGAATGGGAATGTCGGCGGGGTCATATTCCAGGAAGTACACTGGGGCGAAGATCGGGAAGTGAACCAGGGAGACCAGGACGATAGACAGGGCCACCAGCATGGCCATCACAGCCAGCTTTTTGATGCGTGCCGACTTTTCAGACATAACAAAACACTCCTTTTTGATCTGGTAACACCTGAAAGACCCATGCCTTCCAGGTGTCAAAATCAAAAGGAGCGTGCCCAATTTCAACACATCTTCTTTCATCCAGACTTCGCGCCCGTGTCTGTGCGCGTCACTGTCGGTTCCGGAGTTGCACCGGATCTGCCGTTGCCGGCTCGCGGACTGTACCGCCGATCGGGATTTTCACCCTGCCCTGAAGACATCTCATTCAGTTGTTCCAACACCATTATACACACTCTGCCCCAAATTGCAAGCACAATTTTTACAAACAAATGTTCGACGGCCATTGACTTGCCCTTCGGGATATACTACAATGAGAGAAAATCAGAGACGGGGGAGCGGTATGAACCGAGAGACGACATGCAGCTTTACCGGCCACCGGCCGGAGAAGCTGCCCTGGCGTGGGGATGAGAGCGACCCCCGCTGCCTGGCGCTGAAGGAGCGGCTGGCGGCGGCGGTGGAGGACGCCTACGACAAGGGGATGAGGCACTTTCTGTGCGGCATGGCCCGGGGGGCGGACTTCTACTTCTGCGACGCGGTGCTGGAGCTGCGGGAGCGGCGGAGCGGCGTGACGCTGGAGGCGGTGATCCCCTGCGAGGAGCAGGCCGCCCGCTGGAGCGAGCGGGAGCGGGAGCGCTGGTTTTCCCTGGTGGAGCGGTGCGACGGAGAGACCATGCTGCAGCACCACTACGACAAGGGCTGCATGCTCCGGCGCAACCGGTATCTGGTAGACCACTCATCCATGCTCATTGCGGTGTATGACGGGATGCTGGGGGGCACCATGTACACCCTGTCCTACGCCATGAAGCGGGGGCTGGAGACCGTCATCCTGGAGGTATAGCAGGGGCGCACCGGAGGTGCGCCCTTTAGCGTCTCGAAAAAGCGCCTCTGCCGCTTTTTCGAGAAAGGCCACATGGCGGAAGAGGTTCGTTTTCTTGCGAAAAAGTCACCCCTTCCGCCATGAGAAGTGTCATTTCCGAGGCACCTGTCCCCGGAAATGACGGATTTCGATTTGATTCCTGCGGCTGCGGCCGCAGGAACTCTGCGAGGCTTTTTCTCACGGAAGGTTTTTCGACAGCTTGAGGGGCGCACCGGAGGTGCGCCCTTTTTCAGCCTGAATTTTCTGCAAATGCAGAAAAGATCTTGACAGTTATCTTCTGCAAATGTAGAATAAAAGCAGAAAGATTTGCAAATGCAGAAAAAGGAGGGACGGCCATGAAGCGGGACGGACGGCTGCCCGAGTCGGAGCTGGACATCATGCTGGCGGTGTGGGAGGCCGGAAAGGAGGGGGCCACGGCCCCGGGGATCCTGGAGGGTCTGGCCCGCCCCCTGACGGCCAGCGCCCTGCACAGCTATCTCAAGCGGCTGGAGGACAAGGGGGTTCTGGCCTGCCGGAAGGAGGGGAGAACCAACCGCTACTTCCCGCTGATCTCCCGGGCGGACTATGAGAAGCAGGAGAGCCGGACGGTGCTGGACAAGCTGTACGCCGGGTCGCTGAAGCGGTTTGCCGCCGCCCTCTACGACGGGGGCGCCCTGTCGCCGGAGGACGTGAAGGAGCTGGAGGACTATCTGGACACCCTGAAAAAGGAGGGGTAGTATGGAAAACCTGTTCCTGCGGGTGCTCACCCTGTCCCTGACGGCGTCGCTGGTGCTGCTGCCCCTGCTGGCGCTGGCCCCCCGGCTCCACCACCGCTACGCCGGGCGCACCTTCTATGTGCTGTGGCTGGTGCTGGCCGTCCGGCTGGTGCTGCCGCTCCAGCCCGTTCTGCCGGAGCCGGCGGTGACGGTGGAGCTGCCCCCCTCCCAGGCGGTAACCGTGCCCGCCGCGGTGCGGCCCCGGGCGGAGGCGGCGGTGTCCGATGTTCCCCAATCCGCCGGGGCCGCGGAATCCGCGCCCGCTGCGCCGGAGGCGGTGCGCACCCTCTCCTGGACGCAGCTGGGGGCCTGGCTGTGGCTGAGCGGCATGGCGGCCCTGCTGGTGTATCAGGGGGCGGGCTACGTACTGGCCCGGCGGAGGCTGCTCCGGGACGCGGAGCCCGGCTCAGAGGAGGAGACCGCCCTCCTGGCGGCCCTGGCCGCCGGGCTGGGGGTGCGGCGGGCGCCGCCCCTGCTCCACACGGCGGACGCGGCCTCCCCCATGGTGCTGGGGCTGGTGCGGCCGGTGCTTCTGCTGCCGGAGGGGGCGCTGCCGGCGGAGGAGCTGGAGGTGGTGCTCCGCCACGAACTCACCCACCTGAAACGGCACGACGTGGCCTATCAGGCCCTTCTGCTCCTGGCCCGCACCGTCCACTGGTTCAACCCCCTGGTGTGGTGGATGGGCCGGGAGGCGGGCCGCAGCCTGGAGCTGTGCTGCGACGACGCGGTGGTGCGGGGGCGGGACGAGGCCTTCCGCCGCCGGTACGGCTCGGTGCTCCTGCGCACCGCCGCCGGGGGGTGGGTGCCCCTGTCCACCCGGCTCGGCGGCGGCAAGGGGCAGCTGAAAGCCCGCCTGGGCAACCTGTTTCGGAAAAAGCGCAACAGCGCCGCCCTGGTGTGCCTTGCCCTGGCCTGCGCTCTGCTGGTCACCTCCCTGGTGGCCTGCGAGCAGGCAAAGCTCACCCCCGAGGAGGCCCTGGACGCCCTGGAGGACAGCATCGCGGTGGAGGGCGACCGCATCTCCTTCACCGTCCCGGAGCACTGCGGCCCGGAGGAGGAATGGGAGATCACCATCTCCGGCTTGGGAAAAGACGGGACGGACAGCCCGGAGACCATCGCCTTTTTGGAGGACGAGGACTGGCAGGCGGGGAAAACCTACGGCATCGGCATGACAACAGAGGCATGGGAGGCGGCTGCCGCGCTGACCCTGGAGGCGTACCCGCCCCAGGCCTACGGCACGGGCACCTATACCGCCGCGCGCCTGGGCCGCACCATCGATCTGCTGGCCCTCTGGCGGGCGGCCAACGGCCTGATGACCGGCCAGGAGGCGCTGGATGCCGTGGAGAGAAGCGTAGCCTATGAAAACGGGGTGTTGACCTTTACATTGCCGGACGGGTATTCGGCGGGGGAGTGGACGATCCACATCTTCGGCTTCGAAAGCAGCTCGGAGATGGTTTCCTATCTGGCGGACACCGACTTGCAGGGGGGAGAGACCTATACCCTGGATTTCACACCGGAGCAGTTGAGAGCGCTCACCGGACTGTTTATGGACATATATCTCCCGGCGCCGGAGGGGACGGTGGATGAATGGGGCAATGCACTTCTGGGCTACAGCCGAACCCTGGATCTCCGGGAAGCCTGCCGGGCGGCCGCCGGGCAGACGGCGGGCCCCTCTGAGGTTTATGTCAATGAGACCTATGGATTCTCCCTGACCCTGCCGGAGAGCTGGACGGAGTACGGGGCTTATCAGGAGCAGGAGGACGGCGGCGTCCTCTTCTACTGCGCCGCCCTGGGGCCGGAGACGGGCGGGATTGCCCAGGTGCATATCCTGTCCCAGCCCATGGAGGCCACGACCGGCCGGATCACCCTGTTGGGCTGCCGGCCCGGGTGCTATGTATACAGCTATGGCTATCAGGCCCCGCTGCCCGCCCTTCAGCAGGCGGCCCTGGCAGTGCGGGAACAGTACAACATCCTGTACAGTGAGTTCTATGACGGCCTGACTCTGACCTTTGAGAATTAGCCTGTGATTTAGTGGAGTATTAAATGGTTTTTAATATAAGATAATATAATATAAAAAATAAACAAACGGACAAGCTGCAAACAAGCCTGATTTTAAGCAAACTGCCGTTTTTGTCTGAAGTTTTGACAGGAAGCGGATTTTGTCTATTTCACTTCCGAAGGATGCGCGGTATCATAGCCACAATGAAAGGTATTGCAATGCCGCGAAAGGGGAAAGACAAGATGAAGATTCCTGACAGCCTGAAACGCTACGGTCTGGCCAAGGTGTTCGACTACCTGGATAAGGATCCCATGAACAACATGGCCAAGGTGATGGAGCTGGTGAACAAGTTTGCCGGCCCTGAGACGCTGGCCACCCAGCGCCAGGCCTTCGACAACGTGATCAACGACGAAAACTCCTGCTGGCATCAGCTGATTGAGAAGGTCTGGACTCAGACGGATCCCAACGTGCTCAAGACCCTGTTCAACAACTTCTTTGTGAACGCCAACCTGGTGGGCTGGCCCAAGCAGGAGGAGATGCGCAAGAAGTACGGCTGCAACATCCCCTGGGCCATTCTGCTGGATCCCACCTCCGCCTGCAACCTGCACTGCACCGGCTGCTGGGCCGCCGAGTACGGCAACAAGCTGAACCTGACCTTTGACGAGATCGACTCCATCATCACCCAGGGCAAGAAGCTGGGCATCTACCTCTATATCTACACCGGCGGCGAGCCCCTGGTACGCAAGAAGGATCTGATCGCCCTGTGCGAGAAGCACAACGACGCGGCCTTCCTGTCCTTCACCAACGCCACCCTGATCGACGAGGAGTTCTGCCAGGACATGCTGCGGGTGGGCAACTTTGTCCCCGCCATCTCCCTGGAGGGCTTTGAGGAGGCCAACGACTCCCGCCGCGGCGAGGGCGTGTACAAGAAGGTCACCGACGCCATGGCCCTGCTGAAGAGCCACCACCTGCCCTTCGGCATCTCCGCCTGCTACACCAGCGTCAACTACAAGGACATCACCAGTGAGGAGTTCTACGACAAGATCATCGATCTGGGCGCCTACTTCATCTGGTTCTTCCACTACATGCCCGTGGGCAATGACGCCGCCCCCGAGCTGATGCCCACTCCCGAGCAGCGGGAGGAGATCTACCACCGCATCCGCGCCATGCGCCAGACCAAGGGCATCTTCGCCATGGACTTCCAGAACGACGCCGAGTACGTGGGCGGGTGCATCGCCGGCGGCCGCCGCTACCTGCACATCAACGCCAACGGCGACGTGGATCCCTGCGTGTTCATCCACTACTCCGACTCCAACATCC
>ERZ1090860.1331-NODE-1335-length-13392-cov-29.949464_pt1 | contig 13392 bp, 13 predicted proteins | sample MGYA00478483_ERZ1090860 | MGnify/ENA primary metagenome ERZ1090860 (study PRJEB33644, sample SAMEA5815741) | chicken gut metagenome | biome: Chicken; feature: Gastrointestinal Tract; material: Caecum | place: Ireland | collected 2019-01-01 | study: A study of...
ATTTTTGCGGGACTTTTTTATTTCAGCTATTGACTTTTGTTTGCAGGACTCCTTGCAGATTATAAGCGGGAACAGAACTCAATGGTTAATATTGGAATAGTCATAAATCATTGGACACCATACGATATTTCCAATGTGAGAGTATTATACAATGATGTCGCCTGCCTTATCTGGCAGCTATCCGCATTTATGTTTGAATTTACAAATTGTTTACAAAATTGCTGAGCACTTTTTCTTTTGAGCGGTGCGTAATAAAGCGACGGAATAAATGAGGAAGTTCCAGTCAAGGGAAAAGTTCATACAGTATCTTCGATCTTCTGAAGGACTGCTGGGGAAACTGGCGGAACGCCGTTTTTATTCCCCGTGAGGCCTGCTGCCCCTGTACCAACTGACGGCTGGGCTGCCTGCGCTATATGGACTGCCAAATCTCCGTCATACCCTGACTGGTCAGCTAATTCGTATGTCGTATGAAGGAGATGAAACAGAGCATGAAACGGATCAACATCAAATGCCCCTACTGCGGCTCCCGGGCATACCTGCGGCCATCCTCCATGGTCTATGGTGATCATACAGATGACGCGGGGGCCAAGCTCTATGTATGCGCCCGGTATCCCGCCTGCGACGCCTATGTGGCGGCCCACAAGGACACCCTGCTGCCCATGGGCACGCTGGCGGACCGGAACCTGCGCCGCAAGCGCATGGAGGCGCACTCCGCCCTGAACCAGCTGATTGGAAGCGGCATCATGACGCGGAAACAGGCGTACCGCTGGCTCCAGCTCCAACTTGGCTTGCCGGAATCTGAGGCACATATCGCCAAATTCTCTGAGCTGCGATGCCAGAAAGTGATCGAATTGTGCCGTGCCCTCTCCCGGGCGCAGGCCCGGGCGGCCTGACCACGATCCAAGCTGAGAGAGGTGAAAACCGCAATGAAAAACTGGATGCAGATGAACGATGTACAGAGGGCGTTGGTGGAGGAGAACCTGTCTCTGGTGGGCCAGACCATCGCCCGGCATATCCGGTACAACGAGGATATCTGCGGCATGGGCGCGGATGACCTATACCAGGAGGGCTGCTGGGCGCTCTGCCACGCCGCGATGACCTATGACCAGACGGGGCGTGGAACCCCGTTTTCCGCCTACGCCCGGCCCGTGATCCGCAACCACCTGCTGGACCACTGCCGGCGTGTACTGAGCCAGCGGGAACATCTGCCCACCGTAGCCCTGGAGGTCCCGGTCAGCGAGGATATCCCTCCCCCGAAGGCTTGGCTTCGGGATGTGAATGGACAAGAGGTGTGGGACGCACAAATCCTTGTGGATCAGCTGCTGGAGCACGGCAGGCGCACCTGCACCGGCGTGGCCAGGCTGGGTGTGGAGGCGCTGGCACTGAAGGTCAAGGGCTATACCGGGGCCGATATCGCCAGGATGTATCACACCAAGCCCAACCATGTAGGAGCGTGGATCTCCCGGGCGGCAGAGAAACTGCGTGGAGATGCAGCCTTCGCCGCGCTGCTGGATCGTGAGGCACAGCCTAAAGCGGCTGGTTTCTGAGGCCAAACCAAGGATGAACAGATACATAGGAGGATGACCATGATGAACACGCGAAGACGAACACTTTACACGGCGGTGGGGCATTTTCGGAGCGTCACGACCAAGGACGGGGCCTATCCCGTGGTGCTGGTAAACCGCCAGGAATACCAGATGGACCCCCAGGAGATGACCGTTTGGAGTATCCTGAATTGGAGGCTCGTGGACGCCCAGGGCGTGGAGGAGCACTACGAGCCCATGTTCCAGGCGCTGAGACTGGAGGAACGCCGTACATTGGAGCACTGCCTGGACCGTCTGGTGACCAGGGGCCTGGTGGCCGCCGGGCGTGGTGAGACTGACTTTGAGGCTCTGTACGATCTGCTCAGCGGTCTGTACGTGGTGCCCATCTCGGAGAGCCTGCCCCTGCGTACCGTTACTTTCCTCAAAATGCTCCTGCTGGACGGCGTGCCTTTCGCCCGGGCGAAGCAGATTTTTCATAAAGTCCGGCTGTCTGAGGGCGAAGCCCGGGTGATGGCCTTGGCAAGGCAGGCGCTGCTCTCCACAGCGGAGCTGATCCGCTGCGTGGATTTGGGCGTCACGGACGTCTCCAGTGATGACAAGGTGATGGACGCCCTTTACAACGACACAGACGCCACCAGCGACAACATGGGGGATCTGATGCGGGCCTCTCAAAGCCGGGAGCCGGTTACGCTGTCTGTTGCCAACCTGTGTCTGCATAAGCAGATCATCTTCGAGCGGGTGTAGGGTATGGATAGGCTTGCGTTTCAGGAGTGGCCCGCCGTGCTGCGGCGCCGGTGGATTCTCACCGGCGCCGCTGGTGTCGTGTTTCTGCTGGTGGGTCTCGCTGTATTTTTCGCTCTTGGGGATCGTATTCTTTTGATTCTCAGCGGGATGCTGACGCTCTGTACCCTCCTGCATTGCGTGGAGTATTACCATACGATCCGATGCCGCCGCTATCAGGCGATAGAAGCCATCTGCGTGGATCTTGGCCGTCCCGGCATCGGTCGGCGCAGGAAAATCCGGCTGCTTTTACAGGAGGGCGGGGAGATCACGGTGACCTTAGATAAGCGGATGGATCTGCGGATCGGGCACCAATACCGGATCTTCTGCCGTTTGGACCGTACCCCGCCTCATGGCGGGGCTGATCTCCAATGCCTGCCGGCGGGAGATTCGATCCTCGCGCTGGAGGATCTCGGAGAATCACGCGCTGATTTCGCCATAGAAGATAAGGAGGAACCGAAACATGACCTATAAACCATGCACCGCGGCGCAGTATCGGATCATGGGGTATCTGCGTGAGACCTTTGAGACCTCTCTGTGTCTCATCTACCCGTCCCGGCCCAACGCCATGGTCCTGGAAGACCAGTTTGGAGAAAAACTTGAGTTCTTCTTCCGTGACGGAAAGATCCTGGAGCATTCGCTCATGCCGCCTGCAGATCCTGCGTCTGTTGATCTCTTCCGCCGGTGCCTGGACTTCCAGTTCCCCGTGCCCAGTCAAAAGACGTTTTCCGCACGAATTGCCCTCTGGTCCACCGGCGCCTTTCCGCTGACTTACCAGCAGGCCTTGGACCTTCCCGACGACCTGTTCCGGCACTATCTAAAGACACAGCCGCTGACAAAAGAGGAAGTGCGGGATCTTGCCGCACGCGGCTCAGTGACCGAGCCGGATTTTTGGTCCATGCAGCTGTGGCGGCTGGACGGGCACACGGAGGACTGTATGCTATGCGGCCCCTGGGATGACGGGGGCGGAACATACGGGATCTTATTCCTCCCCCAGCCAGGCCAGCAGGCGGAAGAACTTCATTTCTACGTTACATGAGCCTTTCACAGCGGGGGCCACCTGTATATGTCCATATTGCGAAACAGGCCGCAGCAGCCAAGCCCGCCCTGTTTTACTCCAAATTCCATAGAGGGAAAAAGGCCGGGGGAAGTGCATTTTTGCAGCACTTCCCCCGGCGGCTTTATGGAGATGTTTGACCAGAACAATGGGGCGGTCGCCCTTATTGATCTTCACCAAGGTGAGCAATTTCCCAACACATCCCGGGCCGCCGGAGCCGATGCGTGCCCTGCGCCCGGAGTTCACAATTTCTGAGAAGGAGCAAATTATGAGCAGATTTATAGAAGTTGAGTCGAACCTGATCAATGTAGATCACATCGTCAGTGTCCAACAGCATAGGAACTATACCTTGAGCATCTTCCTCGACAATGGCAAAGTAATCAAGGCCGACTACGCCTGTGAACGTGTCCTGGAGGCCATAGCGGGCCGGGACTTTATCGTGGGCACGGTACCCTGCGAGGGAGTCTGCGTCGCCATCAACAGCGAGGAGGGGACGCAGTTCTATCCCGTGCGCCAGCTTGCCCTCACCGGGGACGGCGAGGTGCGGCCCCTGAGCGTCCAGTTTGATCGGATTGAGTTCTTTGACGATTGGCCTGGTTATGGCGGAATGACGCATCCGCAGCCTCCCTCTGAGGAAACAGGCCCTTGACGGGAGGGTGGGTTTCCTGCGGGCGCTCAGGACAAGAGAGGGACGCATGTGGGGGCACTCACAGGTACTTTGACCACTGGCTGGGGTACCACGGTTGGATATCTACTTGCCAGCCTCGACCTCTTTGATCAGCTTGCGCATATCCTCCAATACATCACGGGCATTGCGCCCTTCATATCCGTTGACACAAGTGGTCTGCGATTCCCGCAGATTCACTTAGAGCGCGTTGCTGGAACCTGGTGTGAGAGAAAGTGGGACTAACCGTTCTCTTACGATCTGCTTGAGCGGCATCGTGAAAACACCAGGCATCGTCATTTCCAGCTCGTTTAAGACGGCCTCCGCCTGTGCCTTCAATGTGGAATCCACGCGCGTTGTTCAGATGGCGTCACCCGGCATACAGGGCGCCTTCCTTTCTTGGAGATATTCCATGTGCGTTACCAATGCAGCGGGACAAACAGAACCCCCATTTCTCCGCATCCAATCAGCTTGTGAAAAAATTACGGAGGAACCTATTTGGCGCTGACTGCTCCAGTCAGCGCCGTTTCCTTTTAGGTTCCCTGACAGGAGATGTTGAAATGAAGAAGCACAAGAAAATCCTACCACTATGCCTGCTCACACTGCTGCTGACTGTGCTGCTTTCAGTTCCGGCCTCCGCTGCTGGAGGCTATTCTGACGTACCGCCGGGCTCCGCCTGCTATGAGGCAGTGACCTACTTGGCCGAGCGGGGGATCACATCCGGCACTGGCGGAAACTGCTATTCACCCGATGACCTGATCACGGTGCGCCAGTGGGCAGTTATGCTTTGTCGGGCGTACCTCCCGGATACCCTGCCGACCGCATCCTACGAATCACTGGGCGACGCCTGCGTCCGCCAGTGCTACCGGGAGGGCTGGGTCACGGAATCGGCTGTGATGAGCCGGGACTCCAGGATATGCTGGGGCGCCCTGCTGCAAAGTGCCTTTGCGGCGGCTAATATCCCGGTCTATGACTATTCGCTGTACCCTGGGGGCTCCACACTCTCAGCCTACGACAATGTTCTGCGGCTTGGAGAGGAGCTCGGCCTGTACGGGCTGGACAGCAACGCCCTGGATCTGATGACCCGGGGAGATGCGGCCCAGGTGCTGTACCAGCTTTTGACCAACGAATACGAGGTAGCAGCGCCGCCGTTGGCTACGGCGGCGTTTTTATATAACAAGGAGGAGGCCGACCTCAATCCCTATCTGGTGGAAATTCAAAAGATCCCGGCTTCGATTCTGGAAACTTTTGAGCAGAAGGGCTGGAAGTACGTCATTGATTTTGACTACCTGTGGGAGTTCAGCCAGGAGCGGGGGATGTCATGCATCGGAGTGGCCTCATACAGTACCCGGGAGATCTATGTGTCTGACCCGTCTGCCACCATCCATGAGTTCGGCCACTTCCTGGACTGGACGCTGGGTTTCCCGACATACCACGAGGAGCTATACGAGGCGGAGGCCCAGTCTGCGGCCGATACCGTCCTGCGGGACTACTCAGCCACCAACAGCCATGAGTATTTCGCCGACTGCTTCGCGTTCTGGGTCCGCAATCGTGATCACAAAGAACAGATGGAGCTGCTGAAGGAGGCGGCTCCGGAGACATACGCATATTTTGCTGGGCTGGAATCCGGCGGGTGGTCCGCCGTCATGATGGTAGCTTGACCCGCTCCCATTATTTGAAACCGGCGGGTCACGGCTACGCCGCAGACCGGCACTCTTTGGCTGACAGGCTACGAAACCATTCATAAGCGCTATGGGTACTTTTTGTGAGGCATATATCCAAGCATAGAAATGAAGGAGGTTCTTTTTATGAGTACAAATACATATTCGATTTTTGATTTCCTGAAAAATTGCGGCGGAAACTGGCGGAATACGCTCTACATCCCCTGCGGCGTCTGCATCCATCCCTGCAGGTCCAAACAGCGCGGCGCCCTGGTGACCGCGGACAGCTATGGCCGGCCCCAAGCCATTTCTGTGGTACGGTATGAGGCCATCACCGGGCAGCGGATTGATCCGGACGAATGCGTCGGAACCCTTCGGCAGTATGCCTTTGACGCGGTTTTCCGGGAGTTCGCGTTTTGGGAATGTGAGCAAGTGGGAGATTGCCTTCTCTGCCGCTTGGACAGCGAAATTTCGGCCGGGCCGGTACAGCAGAAATCGGAGGAGGATTTGGAAACGCCTGCACCTGCTGTAGGCGTGGAAAGGCCATCAAAACGGTGCTTTGCACCCAAACTCAAGGAGTCTCCCAAGTAAGCGCCTCAGTACAGCCGGACGCGCTGCACAGGAAAGGGGCACCACATCGGCCCAGGCCGTCAGCGTCTCGCGTGACGCCGGAGCGGCCTTCCCTTAGAGCCGCCAATCCTCTAAGATCGGGATTGTCTTACTACTCCCTCCGTGCTATAATGGAGCCGACTTTACGGGAAGGGCAGGCATACGGGTGATGGAAGATACAAAAAAGCAGAGTGACCAGGAACTTATCCCACCTCCGGGGCAGTCCGCCGGCTCTCCGGCTGAGGAGCCGGATCTTCATCTGATTGATTTCTGGGAGTTGTTATCGGAATTGCGGATCTGATGAAACATCCGAACTTGGATAGGAGCGGGACACCGACGATGGCTCTCCTAAGTTCGATGCAGAGGATCTCAGAGAACTGTTCCAGGAGTTGTCCGAAGAGATCTTATCCACTATCGCCGTGATGGATGAAGGAGAATTGGAGACTGCATATAATTCAGAGTGCTAAGATCGCAAGGGCCGCCCACACAATGAAGTGTGGGCGGCCCTTTTGTCGTTTGTGGTGCTAGCGGCAATAATAGGCGTGCTGGTAAATTGCCAGCACGCCTATTGTTGACCGTTTAAGCTCTCTTTAGAACAATAACGTATCGTGTTAAAATGTGTTATCGTCATCACTGCGTTCTCTGATGCTGTCATTTTTAACAGAAATAATGTAATCCGCCCTCACACGAAAGGTCGTTAGATAGTGTAATCGTTCAAATTAGGATAAGGGCCTTGCTCTATGCTTGCAAACCATTGATATTACTGAGTTTTCACAGATCCTTTAATGATACTCCGACCAAGAAATAGAAATCCGAACTTGATCTTCCCAGTGGGAGACGGGTTCGGTTTTCTGCTTTTTACCGAGAGCCTGGATTTGACGCGGTGAGCGAAAAGGGCGGGCCTTCCTCGAATGAAAAGGGGAAGGCCCGCCTTTTTTCGAGCAGATTGCACACGACCGGCGGCCTGACGGTGCCCTGCACAGAAAGGCAACCTCGTTGAAAGAAAATCTGCAAAGGGATGGCAGCAGCCAGAGCCAAACTTTCCTTGTCCGGAATGGTTTGTTTTTGTCGCATTCCTTGTCGCATTCCAGAAAAAAATATGTTATAATATAGAATAAATTCAATGGCTGCGACAAATCTTTTTGGGACGAATGGGAATGATACTGGGAGGGAATTGGCATGGATTTGATTTCCAATGTTTTTTATCGAACCCATTTTGATGTCTATCCGGCTGGAGAAGACCAGAATGTCTTTGGAGAAATAACGAAATATATTATAGGGTGGTGCAAATATAAAGCAAAATTATATGGCATAACCCTGGATTGGGATTGGAGGCAATTTAAACAATACGGTTCTTTCGATGGCAATAGGATGAAGGCGTACAGCACCCAGTATGTGGACAAGGAACGGAATGCCACATACTGGGCCGCCAAAGTGTATGAGATTGGCAAAAGCGATGGATTTGCTGACCGGACCTGGGTCAGTGAATTTGGCATCGAACAGAAAAGTAGCGATTGTGCCACATTTTCCTATACCGTGATGTACGAGGACAGGCAGGGGTACTATGGCAGGCTGCAGCCTGCACCCATGGCCAATGTCCCCAGTATTGTGAAATACTTATTGACGGATAAATGGGTTGTGTGCAAATCCGGAAACCAGGTGCTGGGCCTGCATGCGCATGAAATTGCTTCGGGTGAAATGGAATGCCTTTTCGATGCACTGCAGGATGAAGCCCGCGAATGCCCTGTGATTTACCTTGCTGCAAATCGAAATGGAGAACACCTGTTGGACTGCGAAGAACTGGCACAGCTTCTGGTGGGAAATGCCAAGGTGTTTTACAGCAAGTTTCCCCTTTCGAGTCAGGAATTCAGCAAGGCGGTGGGGAAAGAGTTCCGGTGCCCGGAAGGGGGCCTGCGAATTTATCAGCCCCACATCCACTGGGAAAACAGCGATGAGCCATACCGCCATATCTTTTTTACAGAAGAAAAAATATCGGAAATAGGCAAAGAGGAACTCTTTTTGATCCTGCGGCGGGCCATTTGCGAAAACATACAGTACTATACTTCCAAGCAACTTTTTCGGTACGACGACTGTATTTCTCTCTACGATGTACTCCGGCAGAAGAAAACCCGGAAGCTGGCAGCGCAGGCAGCCGACTACGAATTCTTGTTCAATGACGAGGCCCGGCAGCTCTGTGAAGCCAAGGCGGAGCTTGAAAAGGTGAAATTTGAATTGCAGAAAGCCATCGATAATTTCACCCAGGAAAAACAAAAAAATCAGTCGCTGAAAGATTCTCTTGGGGAGACTGCGCAGCTGCGCCAATCTCTTGCTACACTGCAGCAGATGCAGGATCAGCTTGCCGCCATGCAGACCCTGCCCCAGACAGCTGAAGAAACCGTCCGGATCTTTTTGCTGGTTCACCCGGACAAAATCGACTTCTCTGAACGCGGCTGGGATTCCTTGAAAGAGTGCGCTGCTTCCAGCGATCTGTTGTGGGAAGTGCTGTTTGATATGGCAACGATTCTTCGGGATTTGTATCTTTCAAATACAAGCCTTGATATGGTTCGTGAATTCCAGCAAAAAAGCAGGTTTTCGCTGGCGCTTACCGAAGGACATGAGACCAGGAAAAACAAGGCGATGATGAAACTGCGAGAAGATACTTATCACGGGGATGCCATTAACATTGAACCCCATGTTTCCTGTGGGAATTTCCGGGGAGATAAATCCAAATCCCTTCGAGTGTACTATAGCTTCCATCCCAATAGCCAAAAAATCATTGTTGGATGCTGCGGTGAGCACCTGACCAATTACAGCACAAAAAAATTCAAGTGATGCAGCAAGGAGTAGGGAATTTCTTGTCTGCTGCAAACTATGGGATGTAGCCGCTGCCAAAATATTTCGGCTACTCGACAGCTCAGCCCGGCGATTATCGGTCAAGTCCGGTCGGCACTAACACTAAATTTGCGAAAAATACTTGACATCGCCTACTTGACCGGGGAAAACAGCGAAATACACCAGCAATAATTTCTACCGCCACTTATTGAGCAAGCGTCAAGCGGGTATACAGAAAGCGGGCTTCCAGTAACAGGAGGCCCGCTTTATTGCCCAAAACACACGATAATTAGCTTAATTATCACTTGCTGTATTGCTATAGCAACGAACAAAATTCTTTAATCTACTTTCTGCTAACCAAGTAAAACGAAAAGCGCTATGCAGAGGATTACATTTGAATCACAGAATTAGCAATCCGCCGTTCTCCGCCGACAGGTGTAGTATAGAAACGCTGTTCAATCCCCCATAGAAGCAACCTTAAATCTTCTTCGCTTCCAATCCCAAAAGTATTTTGATCAGTTTTCAAATTAGGACAGTACTGTCCAATATAAGAAAAAATCTGTGCTCTATCATTCGCTTCCAAGCTGCTTAGTGTATCTTTTGCTAACGCAATTTTTTTACGGTTAGGCTTCTTTACTTGATCGCAAGAAAAATTATTAAGAAGGGTAATGAAACTTTCATTGAGAAACTCTGAGGTTTCTTCGGCAGAAGCTTCCCGATACAGTTGATCAATCCCTTTAAAAATTCCCGTAATAGAAGAAATTTTTCTAAAATACAGTATATCATTTGCTTTTACATAAATGGCATCAGGAATATCATTCAGGATCATAGCAGGACAATCTTCAAATTTAAATCCCTCACCAATGTGAACAACCATCTTACGACGCACCAATCTGGATTTGCTAATTTTTTGGAAACAAAACACATTATTCTCTATTGTAAAAAAATAATCAATGAGATTGAATTCATTATATGCCAACGACTCGAAGTCAACCGATTCAAATGTTTCAGAGAGAAGGTCAATAAAATAGTCAGATTTAGAAAACTGGTCGAGCGCAAACCATTCATGGTCATCCAGTGAAGTTCCTAAAGAATACGGAATGTTTGCCTCAACTAACTGGTCCCATGCAGGATAAACATCTGCCTGTGTAGATAGAAGTTTTTTAAACTTGACGGAATTTCCAGGCTTCCTAATTTTTACGTATAATTGTCTCATTATGATCTGCCCTCTCGAGATATGTATGTCGTATCATTGATTCGCCTAAGATCGCCAAAATGTACATCATTTTTATTTCTAATTGGTTTTCCTTTGGCAATTAAAAAGATTTGTGTTCCACAAACCGTTGTAACATGGTAAAAATGGAACCCTAATAGGATAAAAAGAGGATTAAAATATTGTGTCTGGCTTAAAAAAGTAAACACAAAAACAAGAGCATAGACAAAGAAGAGCGTTTGGATGTCATCTAAACCAAGTGATACAAAGAAATACCCAAGGTAGACCGGAAGAAATTCATTGTCTGCAAGAATGCACTCCGTGCAAGTATCTAAACTATCACTTCCGAACCAGGAAAAGCATCTGATTGATAGTAAGGATAGAATTACAGGAATCAGTAAAAGCACTAGGGCCGACACTAAAGTGGAAAACCCCAAAAGCTTCCATTTTTCATTTATTCCAAATACTACGATGATCCAGGAGGTGGAATTTAATGTTAAAATGATACGAAGTACAAAATTGATCATATTGACCACCGCCAAACCATTACCCACTATATTTTACAACAATTTATTGATTTTTCAAGTCTAGTTCATGTCCATAGGCTTGTTCCGGAGGTGGAAAATATCCGGTAGGAAGACAAGGTCTGGCACCACACCCTCCATATGCACATGAGTCATCTTGGATTCCTTAGAACTGGCGTATGAACGTCTGCAAATAAAGTTCTTATTTCAAATTGCTTTGGCAACTGTTATTTGTAATGCACCATTCAGCTTAAAATAAAGGGTGCAGGGATTGAAATACCAGGTAAAGCCCGATATAATGAGTAATATTAAATCCTAAATAAGTTGGAGGGTATGCTATGCACCAACTTTTGATTGAGCGGCTGGGGCCGATCCATCACTGTGAGTTCACTATCCGACAGTATACGTTTTTGACTGGATACCAAGCGTCTGGAAAAAGTACAATCGCAAAGGCAGTCTACTTTTTTCGCACTTTGAAAGGTGATATTTATCAATTAATGCTCCGCAGACAGTATAAAACACTGAATATCCAGCAGGGTTATGCGCAGATTGAGGACACCGAACATCAGACACTGGTAAGTGAATTTGAGCGCCATGTACGCAATAAATTTCTCAGTACGTTTGGCACTTCCTACTGTATGGATCGAGATATGCGCCTGTGCTACCGATACCAAGATGGTGTGGAAATAACCATCTGCCTAAAGGAGAGCCATGACAAACTGACGCCCAATTATGTCTGGGTGGAGTATTCCCAGCAAATCCGAAACTTTTTGATAATGCGTGAGAACGACGCTGCCCAACCCCGGATCAGTGCGGAACTAGATACCTTATTCAACGATCCATTTGAAACGGTTTATATCCCGGCCGGCCGCAGTGTTCTGACAATTCTAGGCAGCCAATTCAGCTATTTATATTCCACCATGGATGATACGCAGAAGCGGTTGCTGGATGCCTGCACAAGGGACTACCTGGAGCTGGTAATGCGTCTTCGTCCGCAGTTTTCTAACGGCTTGGAGGGCCTCTTGGCTGGAAAGCAGGTATCAGAGATAGAACAAGAACTCTTTTTGGAGGCACTCAGATTGATTCGACAGGTGTTGAAAGGCCGATATGTGGCCTCTGATGGGGAAGAACGCATATGGGTAGCAAAAGACAGCTATGTGAAGATCAATTTTGCATCTTCGGGTCAGCAGGAAATTGTGTGGATCCTCAATCTCTTATTTTACTATTTAGTACTACAAAAACCTGTGTTCTTTATTATTGAAGAGCCGGAGTCCAATTTGTTTCCAGCATCTCAAAAAGCGGTGATTGAACTGATTGCTTTGGTAGTAGGTGCGGGGAACGCCGTGTTACTGACCACTCACAGCCCCTATGTGCTGGGCGCAGTCAATAATCTGCTCTATGCTGGAACCGTTGGGAAGCTGGCAAATCGCCAGGTGTCCGAAATTGTCTCCCCATCTAAGTGGATTGACAGCAGTGTATGCGACGCTCGCTTCGTTCAAAACGGTGAGGCAAAATCTTGTATGGATCATGAACTGGCTCAGATCGATAATGCCCTGCTGGATCAGATTTCCCACGACATCAACCTAGAGTATGATAGACTGTTTGAGGTAGAACAGGCAGTGGAGGGGGATGCGTCGTGCCGCTAAATGGATACCGCTCCCTCTGCACACAACATCAGCCCATTATTGTAAGCAAAGAGCAGGGCCGAGTGCACCGGGCCAATAATCCCCAGGGGCGCAGTAAAGTCAGCCACTATCGAATTGATGGCTATGTGATTCAAGGAGGCACCATCCGTTGCGATTTCTTGCTGATGAACGACGATAGTGCCGATGCCTACCTGATTGAACTGAAAGGCTCTGACATTGAGCATGGGCTGGAGCAGCTGGAGGCAACTGCACTGTACCTACAAGCAGAACTAAATGGATATAGGGTCAAATACCGACTAATTCATTCCCGTGCCAAGACACAGGCCATTAATGGAATCAAATTTAAGAAGTTTTGCCGTCGGCACGCCCAAAAAGGCGAATTTCTTCACCAGGAGGGCCAACTGATAGAAACCATCTAAGTGTTAACACAGAAGAGAATTTAAGGTATTGACATATTATTTTCATTCTAAGGCGAATTACAGAAATGTGCGTTGGAAGTGTCCTAGTACTCCACCAAGTTAGAAATTGCATATTGAATTTAAATCGGAATTTTTCGGAACAAGGCAGAGAACATTGGTAAGCTGACGCCCATCAAAGACGATAACGAAGCTATGCAGATATTACTCTGAGAGGCAAATGAAAGTTTCTAGCTTGACGAAGTATCAGGGTCTCATTACAAAGCTAATCCCAGTGCATCCCAGACAAATACAATATCGGTTCGCTTACTACTTAAGTGCTACCAGCCATTGGTAGCACTTTTATTTTGCCCCAAAACGCACGATGATCAGAAATAATAATTTATTGAACGATAATCGGGTATTATCTGTTGTTTGAGGATAATCCCGAATTATCTGTGATTTAG
>ERZ1090860.1334-NODE-1338-length-13365-cov-27.985950_pt1 | contig 13365 bp, 9 predicted proteins | sample MGYA00478483_ERZ1090860 | MGnify/ENA primary metagenome ERZ1090860 (study PRJEB33644, sample SAMEA5815741) | chicken gut metagenome | biome: Chicken; feature: Gastrointestinal Tract; material: Caecum | place: Ireland | collected 2019-01-01 | study: A study of...
CAACCTCAAATAATTGTGGGAACCTCAAGGGGCCGCTGTCATGGACAGCGGCCCCGTTTTTGTGTCGCCCAGCTCCTCGGGGCCCCGCCTCCGGCGGGGCGGCGCTGTGCGCCGTGAATAGGAATCAGGAACGGGGCCCCCGCACGAGCCCAGCGGCTTTGCCGCGGGTCGTGTGGGGAGAGGAGGAGCAAGGGAGCGGAAGGAGGAATGCCCATGTCTGGGCGTTTCTCCTGGAGTGGACTTTGCGACGACGAGGCTCAGTACCTGGGTATGGGCGCTTTCTTCAACCTCAAATAATTGTGGGAACCTCAAGGGGCCGCTGTCATGGACAGCGGCCCCTCAGGCTGTCGAAAAAATCTCCCCGAAGGAAAGCCTTGCAGAGTTCCTGCGGCCGCAGCCGCAGGAATCAAATGAAAATCCGTCATTTTCAAGGACATGTGCCTTGGAAATGACACTTCTCATAGTGGAAGGGGTGACTTTTTCGCAAGAAAACGAGCCCCTTCCACCATGCAATCTTTCTCGAAAAAGCGGCTTTGCCGCTTTTTCGACACACGGAGGGGCCGCTGTCATGGACAGCGGCCCCTTTTTCTGCCAAAGCTCTGTACATTTTCCGCAAAAACAGGTATGATCATATTTATTGTACAAAACCGGCCGAGGCCTGGCCGCCGGGAGGGGTGAAAGGATGGAGCTGAATCTGGAGGAGGCCCTGCGCTACGCGGGGGTGCCGTCCCCGCCGCCGGAGGAGCTGCGCCGGGAGGTGGCGGAGGTAGCTGCCCAGATGACCCGGTCTGTCACCCCCCGGTGGCGGTGGCGGCTGTTCGAGCTGGAGCACACGCCGGAGGGGCCGTACCTGCCAGAGCTGAACCTGCTCCTGCCCGGCCGGACGACAGAGCTCATGCTGCGGGAGTGCACCCAGGCCGCCCTGCTGGCCTGCACCCTGGGGGCCGTCTTTGACGCCAGGCTCCGGGCCGTCCAGGCCCGGGACATGGCAAAGGCCGTCCTGCTGGACGGCTGCGGCAGCGCCTGGGTGGAGGCCGGCTGCGACGAAGCGGAGGGGGAGCTCTCCGAGCGCCTGCCCGGCCGCTTTCTCACCGACCGGTTCAGCCCGGGGTACGGCGACCTGCCCCTGTCCCTCCAGCCTGCCATCTGCGGAGCCCTGGACACCCAGCGCACCCTGGGGCTGTATGTGACGGACAGCCATCTGTTAAACCCCGGCAAATCGGTCACCGCCATCGTGGGCGTCGCCGACCGGCCCCAGATGGCCCGGGTACGGGGGTGCCGCTATTGCTCCATGAACCAGACCTGTCAACTGCGCAAAGGAGGAAAGAGCTGTGGGCTCTCTTGATTTTACCGATAACCTGATCTTTCTGGACGGGGCCATGGGCACCGTCCTCCAGCAGCGGGGCCTGCCCGCCGGCGGGCAGCCGGAGCTGCTCAACCTGACCCGGCCGGAGCTGCTGGAGGAGATCCACCGGGAATACATCGCCGCGGGCAGCCAGATCATCTACGCCAACACCTTCGGGGCCAACGCCCGCAAGCTGGCCCCCACCGGCCACGGTGTGGAGGAGGTGGTTACCCAGGCCGTCCGTATTGCCAGGAAGGCGGCGGAGGGCCCCGATGCCCTGGTGGCCGTGGACATGGGCCCCCTGGGGGAGCTGCTGGAGCCCATGGGGAGCCTGTCCTTTGAGGATGCCTACGCCCTCTTTCGGGAGGTAGCGGTGGCCGGAGCCCGGGCCGGGGCGGATCTGGCGGTGATCGAGACCATGACCGATCTGTACGAGGCCAAGGCCGCCCTGCTGGCCGTGAAGGAGAACACCGATCTGCCCGTTTTTGTCACCCTGTCCTTTGAGACCGGCGGGCGCACCTTTACCGGCTGCACCATCCCCTCCATGGCCCGCACGCTGGAGGGCCTGGGGGCCGATGCCATCGGCCTGAACTGCTCCCTGGGGCCGGATCTGCTCCTCCCCCTGGTGAAAGAGCTGTGTGAAAGCACCCGCCTGCCGGTGATCGCCAAGCCCAACGCCGGCCTGCCCGACCCGGTGGACGGCCACTACCACATGGATCCGGAGGCCTTCGCCCAGGCCCTGCTCCCCTGCTGGGAGGCGGGTGTGACCATCTTCGGCGGCTGCTGCGGCACCACGCCGGACTACATCCGCCGGGTGCGGGAGGTTCTGGCGGGCAGGGCCCCCGTCCGGCGGGCGTACCGGCCCGTCTCCTTTCTGTGCACCCCCACCGTCCCCCTGCCCATTGACGGGGTGCGCACCATCGGGGAGCGGATCAACCCCACCGGCAAAAAGCGGTTCCAGCAGGCCCTGCTGGAGGGAGATCTGGACTACATTCTGGACGTGGGCATCCAGGAGGTGGACGCGGGGGCGGACATCCTGGACGTGAACGTGGGCTACCCCGGCGTGGACGAGGTGGATATGCTCCCCAAGGTGGTCAAGAAGCTGCAGAGCGCCCTGGACGTGCCCCTCCAGCTGGACTCCTCCAACCCCGCCGCCCTGGAGGCCGGCCTGCGGGTGTACAACGGCAAGGCGGCGGTGAACTCTGTCAACGGCGATCCGGCGGTGCAGGAGAAGATCCTGCCCATCGTGAAGAAGTACGGCGCGGCGGTGGTGGGCCTGGCCCTGGACGAGAGGGGCATCCCCCAGACCGCCCAAGAGCGGGTGGACATCGCCCGCCGCATCCTGGACGCCGCCCTGGCCCACGGCATCCCCAAAGAGGACGTGTGGATCGACTGCCTGACCCTCACCGTCTCCGCCCAGCAGGGGCAGGCCAGGGAGACCCTCTCCGCCCTCCGGGCCGTGCGGGAGGAGCTGGGCCTCCAGACCGTGCTGGGGGTGTCCAACATCTCCTTCGGTCTGCCCAACCGGGCCCTGGTCACCGAGACGTTTCTGGTGCAGGCCCTGGAGGCGGGGCTCACCCTGCCCATCCTCAACCCCAACCAGAAAACCATGATGGACGCGGTGGCCGCCTTCCGGGTGCTGTCCGGGGAGGACGAGGGGTGCCGGGCCTACGTGGCCCGCTTCGCCGGGGAGAGTGCCCCGGCGGCATCTGCCGCCCCCGCCGCCGGCACCGGCATGACCCTGGAGGACGCGGTGATCCGCGGCCTCCGCGCCGACGCGGCCCGGCTGGCCAAGGCGGCCCTGGAGAGCGAGGAGCCCCTGTCCCTGGTGAACAACCGGCTGATCCCCGCCCTGGACACAGTGGGCAGCGGCTATGAACAGGGCACCCTGTTCCTCCCCCAGCTGCTCAGCGCCGCCCAGGCGGCCCAGGCCGTGTTTGAGGTGCTGAAGGACGCCCTGGCCCGCACCGGCGGCGGCATGGAGTCCAAGGGGGCCCTGGCGGTGGCCACCGTCCGTGGGGACATCCACGACATCGGCAAGAACATCGTCAAGACCGTGCTGGAGAACTACGGCTATCAGGTCATCGACCTGGGCCGGGACGTGCCCGCCCGGGCGATCTGTGACGCGGTGGCGGAGGGGCACATCCCCCTGGTGGGCCTGTCCGCCCTGATGACCACCACCCTACCCGCCATGGAGGAGACCATCCGGATGCTCAAGGCCCTGCCCGAGCCCCCCGCCGTCTTTGTGGGCGGCGCGGTAGTGACGCCGGAGTACGCCCAGCGGATGGGGGCGGACTACTACGCCAAGGACGCGCGGCAGAGCGTGGAGATCGCCCGGGAGGTGCTGGGCGCATGAGCAAAATCGCATATACCCCGGAGCATCCCCTGCTGTTTGACGGGGCCATGGGCACCCTGTTCGCCGCCCTGCCCGGCCGGGCGGGGGAGCGGTGCGAGGGGGCCAGCCTCACCCACCCCGGGGAGATCTCCGCCATCCACCGGGCCTACCTGGAGGCGGGGGCCCGGGCCATCAAGACCAACACCTTCGGTCTGGGGGCGGAGCTGGCCCAGGGGAATGAGGCCCTGGCCGGGGAGCTGATTGCCGCCGCCAGCCGCCTGGCCCTGGAGGCCGCCGCTCCCTATGGGGCCCTGGTATTCGCCGATCTGGGGCCCGTCCCCCAGGATCGCCAGGAGGACACGGGAAAGCTCTACATCCGCCAGGCGGAGCACTTTTTGAAGGCGGGGGTGACCCACTTTTTGGTGGAGACCCTGTCCTCCGACGATGGGGTGCCGGAGCTGGCCGCCTGGCTGGAGGAGCACTGCCCCGACGCCTTCCTGATCGCCTCCTTTGCCGTAGGGGCCGACGGCTTCACCCGGGAGGGCCTGCCCGGTCGGGAACTGCTCGCCCGCACGGCGGCGCTGCCCGGCGTGGACGGGGTGGGCTTCAACTGCATGTCGGGGCCCCACCACCTGCTCTCCCTGGTGCGGGGGCTGGAGCTGGAGGGAACCATGCTCTCCGTGATGCCCAACGCGGGCTATCCCACGGTGCTGGGCCGGCGCACCGCCTATCAGGGCACGCCGGACTACTTTGCCCAGCAGATGGCGCAGATCCTCCGGGCGGGGGCGGCCATCGTGGGCGGCTGCTGCGGCACCACGCCGGAGCACATCGCCCGCCTGGCCCGGCTGCTGCGGGAGGAACCCGCCGCGCCCGCCGCGGTGGTGTCCGGCCCGGTTCAGGCGCCTGCCCGGGCCCCGGCGGGGACGGATCGGCTGTGGAGCAAGCTGGAGCGGGGGGAGAAGGCCGTGGCGGTGGAGCTGGATCCCCCGGCCAACGACGACATCGCCCCCTTCCTGTCCGGCGTGGGCACCCTGCGGGACGCGGGGGCCGACGTGATCACCATCGCCGACTGCCCCGTGGGGCGGCCGAGGGCGGACAGCTGCCTGCTGGCCTGCAAGCTCAAGCGGGAGCTGGGGGTGGAGCCCCTCCCCCACATGACCTGCCGCGACCGGAACCTGAACGCCATCAAGGCCCTGCTGCTGGGATTGTCCATGGAGGACGTGCACAACGTACTGCTGGTCACCGGCGACCCCGTGCCCAGCGAGAGCCGGGACGAGGTCAAGAGCGTGTTCAACTTCAACTCCCGCAAGCTGGCCCGCTACGTCAGCTCCCTGGGGGAGGACACCTTCTCCACCCCCTTCCGCCTGTTCGGCGCGCTGAACCTCAACGCCCGCAACTTCGACGTGCAGCTCCGCCTGGCCCGGGAGAAGGAGGACTGCGGCATCCGGGGCTTCCTGACCCAGCCGGTGCTGTCCAGGGAGGCGCTGGACAACCTGAAACGGGCCCGGGAGGTTCTGAAGGGCAGGCTGCTGGGCGGCATCTTCCCGGTGGTCAGCTACCGCAACGCCTGTTTTTTGAACAACGAGGTGGCGGGCATCCGGGTGTGCGAGGAGATCATCCGGCTCTACCGGGACAAGAGCCGGGAGGAGGGCGAGGAGATCGCCCTGACCGTCTCTGCCGCCATCGCCAAGGAGATCGCGCCCTTTGTGGACGGCTTCTACCTCATGACTCCCTTCCAGCGGGTGGGGCTTATCGCCCGGCTCCTGGATCGTTTCCGGGCGGACGGCCTCCTCTGAGCGCGCCGGCATCTCTCCCACGGATGCGTGCGTCAAACCCTGTCTGATTCAGCAAAAAATGGCGCACATAGAAATCCGGGCTGGGGCAAAGCTATGTTCGGATTCTCCGAATCCAACAAATTTGCCACAAAAGGAGATGCACCGTTATGTCTAGTTCCAAGAACACCAATTCCAATCAGCCTGTGGTTCCCGGCGCCCGCGAGGCCCTGAACAAGTTCAAGATGGAGGCCGCCAGCGACCTGCGTGTACCTGCACCATCTTAAAAATTGCAGAGAAAATGTTATCAAAATCTACTTAAATCGACGAATTGACCCACAAAAACAGGGAGTGAGTTAACTCACTCCCTATTTTCATGCCAAATACATCAGAATTATCTCGCGCTTATCACAAATTTAATTCAAGTTTACCTATAGGTTTTAATTTAGATTGGGGCAGCCCATGTAAAAGCAAAACTTTTCAGGCCAATAGCAAATTTGTGTACGCAACTGTACAACAATTTGTGATTTTTTCTTTATATATGAAATGAAAGAAAATAAATTAAATATTTTTGTTTTTTTGCTTGTATTTCTTTTGCCCTGCGGTTATACTACATTTAAGGAGGAAGGGCGTATGCTGATAGAGTTTAAGTTTTCAAATTACCGCTCATTCCGTGATGAGTCGGTTCTGTCTATGGAGGCGACTGGCTTGGGAACTTTCCGCAAGAGTTTGATTGAGTATCGTCCTAGCGGAAGGTCTACGAGCAAAGCAATCCATCTTCTGCCCGCTATCGCAATCTATGGAAAAAACGGCGGCGGCAAGAGTAATGTAATTCGGGCATTCTTTTTGGCAGTTCAGTTTATCCGGAACGCCCAGCGTACGCAGCATGAAAAGGTTCCGATTCCTGTACGACCCTTTTTGCTGGACGACACCTCTGCTACGGAGCCAACGCGATTTGAATTTACCTATGTGGATCAGGGTATAAAGTATATTTACGGATTTGCCGCAACCAAAGAGCGTGTGGTGGAGGAATACCTTTATCATTCGCCGAAGGGCCAGCGTTCTCTGGTATTCTCTCGCAGTGGACAGGAGTTTCACTTTCCCACAAATAACATGAAAAGAAGGCGGGAACTGATTAGCGAGGCGGTGGCGGCTAATCAGCTCTACTTTGCGGTGGCCTGCACGATGAACGAGCAGGCATGTGTCGGTGCCATGCGCTGGTTTCGGGATTGCGTTCGGTTTTCCAGAGGATATGCCGACTTTCCGAAGCAACTGCTGGAGTATTCGGAAGATCCTAATATGCTTCGTGCAATCTCTGACTATGCCAAGGCGGCCGATGTGGGCATCCGGGATATGCAGTTTGATATAAAAAACCAGGAGATTCCCAGCCCGCAGGATCTTCCCAAGGACGTACCGGAAGGGATCAAGGCTGCCCTGGTACAGTTCATGCAGGCCCTTTCCGACGCATCTCCGGATGCAGAGCAGAGACTGCGGATGGGCGAAGTCCGGGCCACCTCCTATCACCAGGGAGTCAATCAAAACGGCGAAGAAGATCTCTATTCATTGGAACTGGCCGATGAGTCGGATGGAACACGCCGGCTGATGTCTCTCGCTCCAGATATGGAGCGGATCCTAAGTTGCGGCGGTATACTGCTGGTGGATGAATTGGAAAAAGAGATGCACCCCATGCTCGTGGAATATATTGTCGCAAAGTTCCAAAGCCCTGTGTCGAATCCCAATCATGCACAGCTCATTTTTACAACCCACAACACAGAACTTCTGAATATGGAACTGTTGCGAAAAGATCAGCTGTACTTTGCGGATAAGAACCGCACGGACGGCACGTCCTCCCTATACAGTATCGGTGAGCTAGCCACACCCACCAGCGAGAATGTTCGGAAAGGCTATCTCATGGGAAAATACGGTGCCACCCCGGATCTTGAGATTGAGGAGGTGGAGTAGATGTCACGCCGTCAGGTGAGCCATGGGAGCCGTAAGTTTCGTCCGGAAAAACCTCTAATCTATGTTTTCTGCGAAGGAGAGAGCGAGCAAGCCTACGCAAAATTCCTAAAAGAACATTTTGCGGATGTGGCCGTACTCAAAATTCCATCCAAAATAGGGCTTTTCTCCAAAGCTAAAAGTGACTTTGAAAAGGCACCTAAATACCGCAATTACGCCGAGGTCACAGACGAAATCTGGTTTTTCTTTGACGTGGAGGCTGATGACTGCGGAAAGTGGGATGAGCGATGGAAAATCATCGAGATGCTGCGAAGTCTTCGAAAAAAGCCAAATGTGCATGTTCGGCTACTGATGACTACGGCCTGCATCGAATACTGGCTGATGCTCCATTATAAGATGCTGGTACCGACTTCCTTAATGTCCGTAGAGGACAAGGATCGTATGCGCCATCAACTGATGGATATCGTTCCGGATTACCAAAAGGGAGACGAAATGGCGATCCGTAGGATCGCTGCGGAATATCCTAAGGCAGTTGAGCACGGCTATCGGGTGTTGGCAACGTTACTAGAGGATGGCCTTCCCAGCTTGGACGACACAGACAAGCGCAACCGCTGGCTGTGCCAATGCGGAAAAACTTTCACGACGGTTCAGGAAGCAATCGTATTTTTGGAGAATCTTAAACAGTGATATATCCCACATATCCAAATCTCTATCAATGTGAAGGTCGCCGCCTCAAGAGACGGCGATCTTCATTTTCGATATACTATCGGGCACCCGCAAATGCACTAAATACTAGCTGACTCAAAATCACGGAATTCATAAATGCATAAGTCAACAGATTCTGCGGGAAGGTAACACCATATCACAGGACTCGTACACTACCGCCCCCCACTAATTCACTGGAAAGCTTGCGGTCAAATAGACGGAAGGAAATCAAAATATCCTTGCGGTACACGAAATTCTTGGTTTTGAAATCTATTTCCCATTCAAGAATACTTCGCAATAATCCCATCCACATCCGCCGCATTATAGGACACATCATTGCACCAAACGCCGTATTCTCCCAAACCGTTCACAGCAGAAATCCATTCGGCCAGTGCCTTTCGCTTCTCCTTATCTCTGCGGCTCTCCTGTCCCTTGGCCTCCAGAACCAGAGTTTTCCCGTTGTCCAGCTTGATCAGAAAGTCCGGCGTGTATTTGCGGATGACTCCGTCAAAAACATAAAGAATCTCAAAGCCAAGGTGATCATTTTTTGCCCAGGCAACAACATGGGGATTTTTCTCCAAACGATAGCTCTCTGTCGCCTCCCATGCGCTGTCAAAGACACAGTGACTGATTTGGGAATGCTGTGTAATATAGCAGGGCTTACTGGTAAACCAGGTGGGCATATCGTTGGTAGAGCGAACTCTCTTGTTCTGGTCAAAAATCGGTACGATCTGCTCTGTCTGTTCCATTTTGATGAAACTCCACAGGTGCTGCACGATCTTGTTCATGTTCATCATGTAGATGATACGCTGTCGGACCGGATCAGTATTGAATAAGGGCGGGTTAATGACGATTGCGCCAGACTTCAGATACTGCTCTACCAGCCGGATGACCTGCCCCAACAGGGCAAATTTAGTACCCTCATTCTGCCAAGAAGCCTTCATCAAATCATAAACCTGTCCGGATGCCTCAAACACGATCCGCTGCATCCGCAGTTCCGCGTCCAGCTTTTCCAGGTCGATCTCTGTACACTTGGTCAGGTCGGTCTTGCCATCAATGATCGGGGCCAGGTCGGCCCGCAGACGGGTATCCGATGCCTCCAGCACCAGTGTGTCGATTTTGTCCAAATCAACTGAGAGCTTTGGCTTGAAGCCCCGGTCGATGCGAATAATGTTCGGCCAACTGATAGCATAGTCCATCCGCTCCTTCAGCGCCTCCACCTGGGTCTTGGGCGGTGTTGTGGGCGGAGTGCCAGTTTCATCCGACTCATGGGGCAGGAATGTGAAGGGAATGCCAAAAATATTCACATACTCCGGCGTAAACATATCGCTGCCTTCCGCCAGATCATAGGAGGTCCGCCGCAGTCCACGGCCCACCACCTGCTCGCAGAGCAGTTGGCTGGAGAAAGCGCGCAGGCCCAAAATATGCGTCACGGTCTTGGCATCCCAGCCCTCGGAGAGCATTCCCACCGAAATTACATTGCGGACCTGCTCGCCGCGCTTGCCCCGCTGTCCCACGGTGTCCACGGTCTCACGAAGAATGGCGGCGGCCTCTTTCTTGCTGAGTTTTCGTTCCCCGCTATCATCGTCTTCGGCAGTCATATCCGGTGCGGCAGTTCCCTCTGCCTCGTCCATCGTCTTGGAATCAATATGGATGGTTAGCTCTGGCACGCACAATTCCGGGATAGGGATACGGCCATGGTCAAATGCGTATTTGATTCGGGCGGCAGTCTCCGTCCGGTTGGCAACCGTGATCATCACCGGCGGGACCGGCGAGCCGGCGTCCTGCCACGCATGGAACAGCACCTGCCAGTCCTTCCCCAGCAGATAGTAAGCCTGCATCAGCAGGTCAGGCAGAGGTTCCTCCGGCGGAGCGGGCCGGTTGATGTCGTCCTTCACTGTGTCGTCCGCATAAATATGATACAGCTTGGAGCGCAAGCTCTCAGCATCGGGGATACCATCATCCCGCACCACCACCCGGGGCGTTTTGACCAGGCCGGATTCAATGCCGTCATTTAATCCGAAGTCGCTGACGATCCAGCCAAACAGCGCCTCCTCATCATTTCGCTTGCCGGAGGGAGCAAAGGGAGTAGCCGAGAAATCGTAACAGGTCAAAATCGTGCGGGTCTTGTGGATGCGGTCCAGGCCGCTGATCCAGATGGTGGCCTGCTGTTCCGCCTCCTTCTGCTCCCGGGTCAGTTTCCCCTTGTTCTCCGGGTTTTTGCGCCATGCGTGGTGGGCCTCGTCGTTGATCACCAGGATATTCTGCGCGTTGGCCAGCTCCCCCAGCACTTCCCGGGTGTAGGCCTCGTCGCTCTTGGCTCCTCGCTTGTCCACACTCCTGCGCTTTCTGACGGCTTCCTCGCTCTCCCAAGCCAGTGCCTGCCAGTTGGTGATCAGCACCTTGCCCTGGCGCAGCCTGTCCATCAGCCCCACCGGTACCACATTGAACTGGGTGTAGTAGTTGTCCTCACCGCCGGTCTGGAGCACCTGAAGACGGCTCTTGACGGTCAGGCCGGGGGCTACGATAAACACATACTTGGAAAACCGCTTGTCCTGGGGATAGGTGGCCTTGTTGCAGACCATCCAGGCAATGAGCATGGCCATCACCGTGGTCTTGCCGCCGCCGGTACACAGCTTGGTGCAGATACGGCGAAACAGGCCGCCGTCGCCGGGGATGTCGATGCCCACCTTGTCCGCATCCGGCGCCTCGGTGAGCCAGATAATGGTCTCAATGGCGTCCATCTGGCAGAAGAAAAACTGGTACTGCCGGGCGCCCTTATCGTTCCAGTGTTCCAGCAGCTTCTTGGTCACGCCGGTGACGCCGGGATAGCCCGCCTGCCGCCAGGCTTTTACCCGGGGGCGGATCTTGTTGACCAGGGGCAGCTCGATGAACTGGCCGATGTCGTTGTACTGGTTGGAGCCCTGCCCGGCGATGAAGTAGCCGGCGGGCCGCCTGCCGGGTTCCCGGACAAAGGTCTGCCCGTTCAAGTCGTATTTCCAGTGACACTCCGGCTCCCGGAAGGCGGAGTTGATGATCAACTGGTCGATTCCTGCCATTATTCATCACCTACCTTGATTACCTTCAGACTCTCGATGCCCCGGTCGTCAATGATCTTGACCGCGATTTGAGAGTTGGGCTGGACAGTAAACCAAATAGATTCATTCCCGGCGAATTTCTCAATCAGGTCCGGGTCGATCTCGGCCTTCAAGGTCTTGGCCAGCTTGTTCCAGCCGTCCTTCATGCCGCCCATGGGGAAGAATACCTGGGTGGGCTGGAGGCACATCCCGTCATAATCCGTGTCCAGCATCCACATGGCAATGCGGGAGGTGCTGCCGGATTCCACTGTGCCCTTCTTCACATCGTAGTAATCAAAACCGTTGACCCACACCTTGTAACGGGTCTTGCTGCGCTTGTCCGGGATCAGCTCCACATCCGGCTGTCCCACCAGCCAGAAGGACTGGTCGGAGGATCGTTTTTTCTTCAGATCCTCTGTCATCAGGTCAGTGTTCATCTGGGCTTTCAGGGCGGTGAGGCCCGGCCAGTTCAGCTCGTCGATGTCCTTGGCGGCCTCCGGGTCAAACTGGAAGGCAGCGAAGATGATCAGTTTGGGGGTGGGGCGCAGATTTTCCACCTCGTCCAGGGCCATAGATACCATACGGGAATCCATAGGCTTGGTCTCCCCGGCAAAACAGATCACCGCCCGGCGGGGCGTATCCTCCTTGGTCTCCGCCTCCGCCTGGAGGAACTTGGTGCCGGCCAGGGGTTCCACCCGACTGAACTCTAGGCGGCTGCCGCCCCGGCCCAGAATGCCGGTGGCCAGCAGCTGGTCCCGCCAGTCAGTCTGCTTGGCGGTGGAGTCCTCATCCCAATCACTTACATCATCCAAAGGCTTCACCACGGGAGCAGGCAGGGCCTCCACGGTGAAAGGGCCGGTGATGCGGATCTTGGTCTTGTCGATCTCCGGTTGGTCGTAGAGGGTTTCCGTTGCAGGCGGTTCGTTATTGGCAATGGAACCGAGTGTAATGTGTGGAACTGTTTTATAGATAAATCCGCTGCCCACGCCCTGCTCTGGATGGGCCAGCTTGTAGTAATCAAAGGTGGCGGTCATCAATCGCTGTTTGGCTAACGTTATTGCTATCCGGGAGGTGTCACAGGTGATCCAGCGGCGGCCCCACTGCTCGGCTACATAAGCGGTAGTGCCGCTACCGCAGGTGATGTCCAGAACCAAGTCGCCGGGGTCGGTGGTCATAAGCATACAGCGTTGGATAACCTTTTCCGATGTTTGAACTACATATTTTTTATCTGTTGCTCCTTGCGTATCATTCCAGATATTCGTCAAGGCCGTTACGGGAAAATCATCATAATATAAGACATATTCTGGACTATCCCCAAGTTTAATAAGTCGATTCTTTTTAATAAGTGTTTGAATTCCATTTTTGTTTGTTTTCCAGCTTCGGCCACGATGTGGGGAGCAAATTTCACCATTAAATTCAAAATCGAATACGCAAGAATCTGTGCGACCAGATGAATGCATATCAAGTGTTCTAAATACACGAGTTCCTTTAGGCAAACATGATGGATCTTCCTTTTCTTCTCGTGTCATTCTTCTTCTTTCGCCATTTGGAAATTCAACACAAGTATACTGACTTCCAAAGCCAATTTCTTTTTCTACAAATAGCTCATGAAACTTTGCCAATTTTTCATTTTTTGCATACCAAATAATATAATCATTTGTAGATGCAAGATATGTACGGCCCAAGGCCATCTTTTTCGTCTTAAAAGAAATCTGTGCTATATAATTTTGAAATCCAAATACTTCATCGCATAATATCCGAACTAAATGAACATTCGCTTCACTGATTTGAATAAACACGCTTCCCGTTTCTGACAATAATTCTCTTGCTAAAAGTAATCTGTTTCGTAAATAGCTAACTATTTTTTACAAGGGCATAATGCCAAGTGAAAAGGTTTTAGATTTTCCAGTGGATTGTAACACTCTCACTGGTAGCGTCAATCTGTGATATGAGTATATCAACCACCTTGCGCTTATCGTCAAAGCTCACGGACTCCCAATCATCGAGATAGCCCGTAATGCTATCAATCTGTGAAGAGGAAACAGAATTAGCGGTGAGGTCTGCGACCAGCCGGAGCTGTTTCTGCCGTTCCGCATCCAGTTCCTCAATGCGTGTATTTGCGTATTGCAGGAGAAGCGGATTAGCGCCGGACAAAGTGTCCAGAAGTTTCTC
>ERZ1090860.1349-NODE-1353-length-13274-cov-60.462213_pt1 | contig 13274 bp, 20 predicted proteins | sample MGYA00478483_ERZ1090860 | MGnify/ENA primary metagenome ERZ1090860 (study PRJEB33644, sample SAMEA5815741) | chicken gut metagenome | biome: Chicken; feature: Gastrointestinal Tract; material: Caecum | place: Ireland | collected 2019-01-01 | study: A study of...
AGGAAGAAAAAGAGGTATGAGAGCCAGCGGCAATGCAGCCCTCATACCTCTTTTTATATCATCTCCCCTGGCGAAAAGCTTCCATTGTGCTGGAGATCAGGCCGAGGATCGCATCATCTGCCTCCGGTTCCTCTCCCAGCTCCGACACATATTCCGGCTCCGGCGTCCGCTCCTGCGGCACCGGGGCCGTTGTTGTTTCTGCATCCGGGCAGGCGGCGGGGGCGGCGGCAGGCTTTTCAGAGTGCCTCGTCTCTTGGAGCAGAATCTCACGCACGATGGCTTCAATGGCGGCCCGGTCTATGGCCGGTGCCGCTGCTCTTAACGGTTGTGGATCATCCGCGAAGTGGGTATCGTAGAAAACGACTGCATTGGCGATATACTGTGCTTTCCCGTGGTCAGGCTGTTTTTCCAGCAGTTCGACCGTTGCCAAATGGATCGGGTCGCTGATATTGAACCGCAGGGAAAAACGCCCCCGTTCTTTCTTGGCCGCCATAGCTGTCACCTGCCCGCAGCTTCAAGGCGGTACAGATACTCATATCCGGCTGCATTGGCGTTGATATTGGAGACGAACAACGGCTTACCCACTTTTCCGGATGCCTCAATCTGCCGGCGCAAAAGAATGGCGCCGCCGCCCACAAAGACCACCGTGCAGTAGCGCAAGTCCAGCATCCGCTCCCGCAGGGTGCTGAACAGGTCGTTGACGAACTCCTGTGCCAGCTGCTCCACCAACCGGACTACCGACGGCGGGTACTGCGTCTGCTTGCCGGTGAGGATGGCGTCCACATCCCCCTCATCCAGCAGCAGATCCAATTCCGCGTTGCCCCTGGACCTGATCTTATTGTAAAGCAGGATCACGCCGTTTTCCAGCGAATCACAGGAGCTGAGGTCAGCTTTTCCGTTTTTCATCAACAGATAGTCTGCCGTGAAGCCGCCAATGTCCACCACTACCGCCTTGGCCTCATTCATCAGCGTGTGGAGCATGGTGGCCGCCGCCGCGTATGCCTGGGGATAGCAGGCCACATCATCAATGCTGATGGCGTAGTGCTTGTCCCGGTACTGGAATTCTACGATCCCTTTCTTCTGGAAATAGGCAGTGAACTTTTCCGCCTGGGCGCCGAAGTGGGCCGGCGGCAGCCCCACCGGCAGCTGGATACGGTACAATTCTTTCTCGTCAACGCCGCGGGCCGTCAATTCCTCCGCAATCGCAATCAGGGTGAGGATAAAGAAGCGGTCATCCCCAGTCTTGTCCTTGCGGTAAGGAATGCGCTCGTTGGAGAGCGTATAGTAGTTGCCGCTGTATTGCAGGCTCGGCCCAAACGGCCGGGTCATGCTCTGCTGCAGGCCGGAAACGAACGGGGCGCAGTGAACCGTCTTGATTTGTTTATTGCCATGATCGACACCAATTAACATAGGTGAATGCCTCCTTTTTTGCTTTATACATATCCTTTACGCCTGGATGACGCCTTTCTCAACAGGCGAAGGCAAAATTGAGAAAATTGCCTTGTGCATTGACATTTCTCAAACATAGTGCTATACTGAAAATAACCAATTAACCAAAAGGTTAAAAGCTATGAAGGGGGTGTTCACCTTGTTGAATGTGTCCAGCTTGTCTTTTCATTACCAGCCGCAAGTACCTGTGCTGACCAATCTTACCTTTTCTGTGTTGGATGGAGAAATCGTTGGCCTGTTAGGGAAAAACGGAGTTGGAAAAACCACAACCTTAAAGCTGATTTTGGGATTACTACCGATTGAAAAAGGCTCTATCTGCCTTGGTAATTACTCTCTGGAGCAACACCCCATGCAATACAAGAAACAAATCAGCTATGTTTCTGACAGCCATGATATATACAACAATCTTACGGGAAAGGAATATTTGAATTTTATAGCGGATATGTACGAAGTACCTTCTGAAACAAGAGGTAAAATTTATGCTCCGCTGATAGAGGCGTTCCAGGTTGAAAAATATCTGAACAGCCCTATCAAAAAATTATCTCATGGGACAAAGCAGAAAATTGCGATTATAGCTTCACTGGTGAATGATCCCCTTCTTTGGGTGTTAGATGAGCCGATGACGGGACTGGATGTAGAAGCGGTTCAGGTCTTGAAGAAATTGATTCAATCCAGGGCGACCTTCGGAAAATCGGTTCTGTTTTCCTCTCACATATTGGAAATTTGTGAGAACCTATGTGATAAAATTGTAATTATGCAAGCTGGCATGATTAAGAAAACAATCGAACTTCGAGATAACCCTTCCGAAACTTCTTTAGAGGATATTTATATGGAGGTGGTTAATGATGTACCGATGGGCAAAGATTTTTCAATTAAGCAAAGCAATCGGTAAGATCAATTTTAGCTTTTTGAACTTCCGATATAAGTTAAAAGAACGCCCTGACGCCTACGTTATTGTGCTGAGTTGCTTTGTTTTAAGTATTATAAGCGTGTTCTATTACTACTATTTTCAAATGCTGGGACAGCTTTATGATGGACTTTCCGAGTTGGGGCTGGGAGCATTGTTTTGTCGGCTTACACTGTTTGCAGTGGCAATGATACTCTCGATTGCGAGCGCCTTCCTGCTGATCAACGTTTTTTGTTTTTCAAAGGATATAGGACACTTGCTGCTATTTCCTGTGAGGCCATGTGATGTTTTTACAGGCAAGTACATTACCGTAATCTTGTTCTGCTATGGGATTGAAACTTTACTGCTGCTTCCCGTCTGTATAGTTCACGCGCAATACATGGGAAATGTTTCTGTGATAATTACATATATCTCTGCGGCAGCAATACTTCCTCATATTGTTGTGTTCCCTTTGGCGGTTCTTGTGACAATATGCTTGAAATTTGCCATGCTTCTGAAACGCATGAGGACACTGCTGGTGGTTGCAGGAATCATAGTGTATTTTGCGGGCGGCGTGATTGGCGGTCTATTATCCAATGGACAAATAGATGAAAAACGAGACTTATTAAACTGGGTTAATGATTTCATTGTACCATTCCCATTCTATAATCAGTATATCGGTTTTCATCCCGTACTAAAGCTGCTCTGCATGATACTTGTTGTGATATTTATTGGCGGCTATTACTATTTGAGCTATCTTGTGATCGGAAAGAAATATGCCATTTATGATAAAGAAGGACGGATTCGTTTATCGACGATGGAATACAGCTCGTCGTCAAAGCTGAGAAGTTATTTTAAGAAAGAGTATCAAACTTTTTTCCGTAATCCAGTATATGTCATAAATGGACTGTTTGGGATTTTTGTTACCCCCTTTTTACTGCCGCTGTCTTTCCGGATCAGTACAACCGCAGAAAGTATAGAACAAATAAGAACCTTGGTATCTGCCCCGGAGTTTTCCTTCTATGCAATGTTATTTGCGATTGCGGTTATAGTCCTCACATCCACAATCAATGTAGTGGCTTCCAGCAGTTTTTCCAGAGAGGGGGCAAGTTTCTGGATAGCGAAGATTATTCCGTATTCATTAAAGCAGCAAGCGTTTGTGAAGGCCCTGTTTTCTACAAGTATTTCAATGATGGGGATTATCATAAATTGCTTCATATTTAAGGTTTACTTCCACTATGGTCTTATCCAGATTGGAGTAATTGCTCTTGTTGGCATATCATTTGCAGCGTTATGGAACTTGATCGGAGTATGGATCGACATGAAGCGGCCCAAATTGGAATGGACAAATGAAACAGAGGCGATTAAGCAGAATGTTAATGTGGTTTTATCCATTTTGCTTTGCATCGCAATTTCAATAGGATATATATTTGCGGTTGCAAAAATGCTTCAGAATGGATTCCTTGCCGGGGGCGTTATAACCTTTCTGTTGTGCAGCGTATGTATTTTAATTTTACTTGTGTGTAAAGGAATTGCTTCACATCGGGAGTAATTGCCTTTCAAAATATGTCAATCAATCAAAAGGAGGAAGAAGCTATGAGTAAGAAGAACTTGATCCCTGTGGCGCTATTGATCGGAGCCTTTGTCATTTTGTTTGTGGCAACATTTTTTCTTCCAGACAAGATACCTTTCCATTTTGATGCAAATGGCGAGGCAGGATGGTATGCAAGCAAGTATTTTATTCTGCTGCTTACGCCGGTTCCGTATTTGATTTACCATCAATTCACGCGAAAGAAAAAATGAATACAGTATTATAGAAAGGAGATTCGTTTAGATGACTACTGTATTCAAAGCTCTATCTGATGATACCAGACGACAAATCCTAAAGCTGCTTGCGAATGGTGATATGACAGCGAAAGAGATTTCTGAAAACTTTACGATTTCAAAGCCTGCCATATCAAAGCACCTTGACATTTTGAAAGAAGCAAGGTTAGTGACAAGCGAGCGGACGGGGATGTCCGTTACTTATTCCCTGAATGCTTCTGTATTGCAAACAACTTTAGGCGCATTTTTGGAGTTTTTTGATACCAATAAAACGGTAGGAAAAGAGGGAGACGAGAATGAAACTATATAGAAGTCTGAATACGATATTCTTGATTATATTCATCATAGGGACGGTTCTGTGTTTTAAGTACCTTCCCAGTGAAATCCCTTTGTTCATGCAAAGCCCTTCCCGCTGGGTTTTTATCGGGATTTGTTTTGCTCTTTTGTTAGCGTTAGCTATTGTGGCATTTTTCCCTCATAAAATCTCCAAAAGTGATAACAAAGTGAGAAATGATATTACTCTGACTGCGATTAACCTCTTGGGGCTTGGAGTTTTTCTTTTCTATTTTGTCACGGTAGCTAAATACTGTGGTTTGCAGATGAATTACATGAAAGGCATAGTGCTTATCGTGGGAGGCGTAATGGTATTGGTTGGGAATTTATTGCCACAAATGCCTTACCGCAGCCGCATTGGGTTTAAATTGCCTTGGATTCTAAAGGATAAACTATGCTGGCAAAAAACACATCGGTTTGCTGGATACACGGCGATTCCTTTTGGGATTATTCAATGTTTGCTTGTCTTGTTTGTGCAAAACAACAATCTTATATTTTTGCTGGGAATTGGTCTTTGGATTATAGCTGTTTGCATATACTCATTGATTATCTTTTGCCAAATCACGAAAAAGATATAACCCAAGAATAATGGGCGCATTTGCTATTGACAGTTATACCCGTCCGTGCAGATTAGCAAATAATATATTTGGTTTGAAACAACGGAGATGCGCCATGATGAAGGAGTCTGAAAACACACTGGATAAGAAATTTCAAGTGTTGTCAAATCGAACCAGGCGAGAAATCCTGATGCGGTTAAACCAAGAATCACACTCTGCCGGAGAGATTGCAACTTGCTTTCAGATAACACCTGCCTCAATTTCTTATCATCTTTCCTTATTGCAAGAGAGTGGGTTGATTTCCTGCCACCGAGTAGAAAGACGGAGGATATATCGCCTCAACCATGATGCACTTGATGAATTGTATCTATGGTTACAAAATCTATATAAAACTAAGTAAAATAAATAATCAAGTAACTATACAAGGAAAAATTTAAGAGGAGGTGATCCACATGGGAAGTTTATAATTCTATCCTTCAGCGACGGTGAGGACGCCATCTTTGCAAACACTGTGACGGCCCTTGCTTCTGTCGCAGACTTCTCCACGGTGGCCGCCTCCGCAGACGCACCACTGCTCTTTGGCTCTCTGCAAATCGACCCGCAGCGCAGGCTGGTGTGGCAGGCCGGCCAAATGGTAGACCTAACGCCAATGGAGTTTGACATTCTGCTCCTGCTGGCCCGCCGGCCAGGGCAGGTGTTCACCGCCCGTCAGATCTACGAAGCTGTCGCCGCGGACTCCTTTGACGCCGGCTGGACCGGGATCTCCAGCATGGTCTATAAACTCCGCCGCAAGCTTGGCTCCGACATCATCGAGACGGTGCGGGGCCACGGCTACCGTTTCACACCAGAATAGCAAAACAGCGCCACCTCGGCTCTACCGGGGCGGCGCTACTGTTATATTGCAAAGAGGTATGAGCGCCAGCGACAATGCAGCTCTCATACCTCAGGTGAAGGCAAAATTACAATGAAATTCTGCAAATAGCTGTACCTCAAAAATTAAGAGATGCAGCTATAATTTTTGTCAGTCTATTGACATCAGCGTATTTCCGTTATATACTGTTATCATAGAGCAATACAGTTAATACAGTGCATAACAGAGAGGAGGAGAGATAGATTGGAGATTGTCGTAAGCAACAAGGCAAGCCAGCCGCTATATGAACAAATCGCATCTCAAGTTAAAGCCGCTATTATGAGCGGTGAACTAAGTGCCGGTGAGCCACTTCCTTCGGTGAGAGCTATGGCAAAATCCTTACGCATCAGTATTTTGACTGTTCAAAAAGCCTATGGTTGCCTACAAGATGATGGGTTCATCGAAATAACGGCAGGAAAAGGCTGCTATGTATCAGCACAAAATCAGGACTTCTACCTGGAAGAACAACAAAAGAGAATAGAAGAAAAATTTGCAGAGGCAATCGAGATTGCCCGCACAAGCGGAATATCTCTGGATAAACTGACCGAACTGCTTACACTTATGTATCAGGAGGATGAATGATGACTGATAATGTTTTAGAAATCCGAGAGCTATCAAAAGACTATGGCGATTTTGTTCTTGACAGAGTGAGCTTTGCTTTACCTCGCGGCGTAATTATGGGCCTAATAGGAGAGAATGGGGCTGGCAAATCTACGACTATCAACTGTATTTTAAATGAAACACAAAAAAGCGATGGTCAAGTCCTCATCTTTGGCAAGGATCATATTGCAGACGAAATTGAGATCAAGGATAAACTTGGCGTCGTATTTGATGAGAACCACTTCCCTGACATTTTCACGCCAGAAGAAATCGGAAAATTCATGTGTGGCATTTACTCTGGCTGGGATTGGCAGCTCTACCATCAGCACCTTGAAAAGTTTGAATTGCCAAAAAACAAGAAAATAAAAGACTTCTCCAAAGGCATGAAAGTGAAGCTGGCCTTTGCCGTAGCATTATCTCACAATGCAGAACTACTGATTTTGGATGAAGCTACCAGCGGCCTAGACCCAATTATTCGCGATGATGTGTTAGACATGCTGATTGATTTCGTTCAAAACGAAAAGCACTCTGTACTGGTATCCTCTCATATCACCAGTGACTTGGAAAAGGTTGCAGATTATATTACTTTCATCCATAAGGGCAAACTAGTCTTTTCTCATGAGAAAGACGATTTGATTGACAATTACGGAATAGCCAACTGTAAAGCTGCCGTATTTGATGCTATGGACAAATCGCAGATTATTGCCTATCGAAAAGAAGATTACCAATATAAGGTCCTAGTTCGGAATCGGCACACAATCACTAAAAAGAACCCAGATGTAATCGTTGGACCTGCTACGATTGAAGAAATCATGCTATTCTATGTAAAGGGGGAAATGAAATGAAAGGGTTACTGACAAAAGATTTTCTGACAGTCAAGAAAAAATACGGAATTGCCCGCCTTATCATGGATCTCGCCATTATCGCTGCGTTGATGATTATTCTGGAAGGAGCTGGTTCTATTTACATCAGTTTTCTTCTTGTTCCGTTGGAAATTGCTTCTATGATTATTACTCTTGCAAACTCCGATGAACAATGGAAATGGAGTAAATATGCCGTTGCTCTGCCACTTTCCAAAAAACAAATCGTTACCAGCCGATATGCCTTTGCAGGCATTGGTGCTGTCATTGGATTGTGTGTTGCGCTTGTAGTAAACACCATTTCCTATTTCTGTTTTCCCGCATATCGATATGGGTTTTATCTTTTCTTGTCGGTAGCCTCTTTCTGTATTGTGCTGCTGTTCCTCGCCTTTATTTTGCCCTCTAACTATTGGATGGGTGTCAATGCAGGATTTGCGGTGATGTTCATTTTGATTATCCTGCTGGTTGTACTTGGAATTTGGTCAAAAGTAACTGATAACGCAATTATGGGATTTATCGTAGAGCATTTTGATTTAAGCATGGCTATCGGCTTTATTGGCGTTCTGGTACTCTTTGCAATTTCCTATATTCTATCAGTCGCACTCTTTAAGAAAAAATATTGCTAATTAAGCCGCTTGTCACTTTCAATGTCTCTGCACAAATCATTTGAAAGAAGTTTTAGAACAAACTCCACACCAATAGAGGAAGGAAGATTGAAAAATATAGTCCGACAACTTCGAGTAGAAAATGGGTTGACTCAAACAGATCTAGGGCAAATGGTTAATGTCTCCCGCCAGACAATTTATGCTGTAGAATCAGGTCGTTTCGATCCATCTATTTGGCTGGCTTTTGATATTGCGCAACTATTTGATATGAAAATTGAAGATGTATTTGACTTCACTGATAGAATTCGGAAGTAATTGGAGGTGATCCACATGGGAAGTTTATAATTCTATCCTTCGGCGATGGCGAGGACGCCATCTTTGCAAATACCGTGACAGCCCTTGCTTCAGTCGCAGACTTTTCCACGGTGGCCGCCTCCGCAGATGCACCACTGCTCTTTGGCTCTCTGCAAATCGACCCGCAGCGCAGGCTTGTGTGGCAGTCCGGCCAGATGGTGACCCTGACGCCGATGGAGTTTGATATTCTTCTCCTGCTGGCCCGCCGACCGGGACAGGTGTTCTCCGCCCGCCAAATCTATGAAGCTGTTGCTGCGGACTCCTTTGACGCCAGCTGGACGGGGATATCCAGCATGGTCTATAAGCTCCGGCGCAAGCTGGGCGCCAGCATCATTGAGACAGTGCGGGGCCACGGCTACCGCTTCACACCAGAATAGCAGAACAGCGCCGCCTCGGCTCTACCGGGGCGGCGCTGCTGTTATATCGGTATGTTCAACAATTTGGCTCGATAGTGTAATCGACAGCAACCTTTCTTTATTTTGGGGAATGAGGGAGTAAAATTTCGGGCTTTATAACTGCTTTTTATTAAATGCCCGGATTGCTGCCGCTAAAAATACCACAGATAAAACCACTGAAACAATAAATGGAATAAGAAACTCCGTCATTGAAATCTCACCTGAAATCAGGTCAACATTTCGTGAAGTGAGGACAACCGGGTTAAAGGCAGACAACGGTTTTACAACACTTAAAACAGAGAACAGGGCTACAATCCCGCCAGTAAACAGGATACTTGTAAAAGTCTGCTTGAATAGAACACAACCGAGTATGAGGATGCTAAGATAGAGAAATCCAATCATCCACATAAAAAACGCAGACGGTACAACATTTGAAAGTGAAGCATCCGGCCAAAGGTAATAGGTATATCCATAGGCACCTACAAAGCTCACCCAAAAGCTAACCGTCATAGATACTGCTGCTACGGTGTACTTTGCCATAATCACAGATGGCCTTGCCAATCCCTTTGTCACCAGCAGTAGCAATGTCCCTTTGGAATACTCACTGGACATACAGCTTCCAAACAGAATGATAAATGCGCTAAATCCAATGCCGGATATGTTTTTAAAGAATTGCTGCCATGCGTCAAGGGCGACAGGTTCCTCGGTGATTTCTAATCCGGCTCCAAATGCAGCTATAATTTCCGGCGTGAATTTTGCCAGAAAAGCACTGGACATTCCGAAAATCGCAAAGATTGCAAACAGGATTAAAAAGCGGTAATTTTTTAGATTTTCTACAAACTCTTTTTTTACAAACGCAATATAGCCTTTCATTTTATCACCTCCAAAAACAGGCTTTCAAGCGACGGCTCCATAAGTTCCACCTTGACCGGCACAAGGTCTGCTTCGGCTAAAGTGGAGAAGATGGTATGCTGGGCCTTTTTCATCTCCCGGCTGTGTATTACAATTTCCCGCCCCTTTTCTTCTGATCCGTTCAGGAGCGATTGTCCTGTCATACATTCTTTGAAATGCTGTAAATCGGCCTCGGTTGAAAATTCAATCAACAGACTGTCATGGCTGTGCAGCGCCTTAATCTCTGATAGTGTTCCGCCAACAGCAATATTACCGTCATTCAAGAGTGCCACATGATCGCAAATGCGCTCCACATCGGATAAAATATGCGTTGAAAATAAAACTGTTGTTGTCCCACGGATTTTGTAAAGAATATCCAAGATTTCTTTTCTTCCTACCGGGTCAAGGGCGCTGGTAGGTTCATCACAAATCAGCAGTTTAGGATCAGCCAATAACGCCTGTGCAATTCCAAGGCGCTGTTTCATACCACGCGAATAACCGCCAACACGCTTTTCTACGCCATCAAGACCGACAAGGGAAAGTAGCTTTTTTCCCTTTTGAGAAATGCTTTCTTTGGGAAGCCCAACAATTTCTCCGCACAGTGTAAGATACTGCATGGCAGTCATATAGTTATAAAATTCCGGCACATCCGGCAAATATCCAATATACTGATTTGTTTTGGTCTGTCCAAAGCGAACCGGCTCATTACACACAAGGATTTCTCCCTGATCGGGCTGCAAAAGCCCCAAGACCATTTTCATTGTTGTTGTTTTTCCTGCGCCGTTTTGTCCAATGAAGCCGAAAACGCTTCCCTCTGGAACCGACATATTCAGATCTTTTATAATTTGCTGCTGTCCGAAACTTTTAGATAGATTGCGGATAGAAAGCACATTCATTTTTCCTCACCTCTCCCAAAAACAAAATAGATAATCGGGCCAAACATAAGGATAACCAGAGAGATTACAAGCCACATAGCCCTGTTCCCAAAGCGATAATGCGGATGCCGGAGAATATGCCGGACAGCGGCCACGGCAAGGATCACATCAATCACAAAGATGGGAATAAGAAGCGGAAACATTTCCTGCAACAAAGACATACCAATTTACCTCCTATTGTTATAATTCGTATCGGTATTTGCGGGGCTTCGACATTTTTACCTTAATATTCCCGCATAGGTTATATTACCACTATGGAAACAAAAAAGCAATACCTTCCCTTGACTTTTTATTTCCGAAGTGATAATATTTTCAAAAAGGAGGTTGAACATGGGCAGCAAGAATTTGAATGAAAAGATTATGGAATGTATTTCAAATCCGGCCAAGAGCCGCCTGCTGATAGAAATAATGCGTCGAGGGGAAGTTACCGCAAAGTATTTGGCTGAAAAATGCTCAGATATTCCTCAAACTACACTATATCGTAATTTGAAACGAATGACCGATGATGGACTATTGAAAATCGTTAATGAAACACCAATACGCGGAACAGTTGAAAAGACTTACGCATTAACTTTTGACCCGTCTGATCCTCCATCAGTTCTCGGAGAAAATTCCGGTGCCATTTATATGCAGATGTTCTTTCAGTATTTTTTGACCTTCGCCAAGATTTTTCAAGAATACTGCGACACACCGGGAATTGACATAAAAAGGGATCGGTCTGGTCTTAGCCTTTCTCATGTTTATTTGACAGATGAGGAACTGGAAAAAGTGGTATCGGATATTGCTCAAATCTTATATCCACTTCAAGATAATAAACCAGAGCCGGGTCGCAGATTAAGAACGGTTGGATTGATTATCTCCCCGGAACATAAGGCGGATGAATAGAGAAAAACGCCCTATATGCACAGGGCGTTTTCTCTTGACTTAATATTCCCATAATGGTAATATTTTGTTATCGGGAATAATGGAGATACATTATGAAGAATGAACGCGAAAATGCACTGGACAAAAAATTCCATGCGTTATCAAATCCAACCAGACGAGAAATTCTAATGCGGCTAAGCCAAAAACCGCACTCTGCCGGAGAGATTGCAGGATATTTTCAGATAACACCTGCCTCGATTTCTTATCATCTTTCTCTGTTGCAAAGGAGTGGCTTAATTTGCTGTCGTCAAGTAGAAAAACGGAGGATATATAGCATCAATCGCGGCTCATTGGATGAAGTGTATCTGTGGCTAATGGGGCTATATAATGCTAAGTCAAATAAGTGATTGTAAATTATTCGAGCAAAAATTAGGAGGTGGGGGAAAATTGGGAAATTTATAATTCTATCCTTCAGCGACGACGAGGACGCCATCTTTGCAAACACTGTGACGGCTCTTGCTTCTGTTGCGAACTTCTCCACAGTGACCGCCTCCGCAGATGCCCCGCTGCTCTTTGGCTCTCTGCAAATCGACCCGCAGCGCAGGCTTGTGTGGCAGTCCGGCCAAATGGTAGACCTGACGCCGATGGAGTTTGATATTCTGCTCCTGCTGGCCCGCCGGCCGGGGCAGGTGTTCACTGCCCGCCAGATCTATGAAGCTGTCGCCACGGACTCCTTTGACGCCGGCTGGACGGGGATCTCCAGCATGGTCTATAAGCTCCGGCGCAAGTTGGGGACTGGCATCATCGAAACAGTGCGGGGCCACGGCTACCGCTTCACAACAAAATAGAAGAACAGCGCCGCCTCGTTAGAATCGAGGCGGCGCTACTTTTCACAGTTCAGTACAGATTTCCGAAGCACTGTGGTATAATTTTTTGAAAAGCTAAATTGCACTGAGAGTTCGCGGTTGAAATTATACTTTTGAGTCCCCCAAATTTTTTAACCTTTTTTCATTTTTCATGCAATGAATAACAAATTTTGTTGTGTATATAGGTGAAAGGCCTTTACGCAACAGGAAAGGAGGACGCAATGAAGGACAATGAAATCATCGGATTGTATTGGGAGCGGAACGAAGCTGCCATAACTGCAAGTGCAGATAAATACGGCGACTATACAAAGTATCATAATGGAAAATGTGAAAAAAGTGAACTTAGCACTCTTTTTTCTTGATATCGCTAATCCCAAAGAGCGCAAACACCAGAGCCAAAACAATCAGCGAAATAGTATTTGCAGATACAGAGGGCATGAAATAATCGACGATATAGAAACCGTAAAATGTAGCGATAGTATCTAACAACACATACATACAGACAGCTATTTCCCTTGTTATTCTGTCAAGATTAAGCAAAGCTTTTGGTAGTGCGCCCGCTATTAAATTTATGGGATACGAAACAACCGATGCGATTATAAAATAGAGGATAAAGCCGCCGACGCTCTCATATTCAAAGCCGAGCAGACGCATAATTGCACCGCTGAATATGGCGATTATGGCCAGGACGATGATGATTAGAAGCGCCCCAAAAATGAATGTGATTATTTTTTCCCGCTTTTTGTTGCTGTTATTATCCAAGAGTTTCGCCCCCTTATATCGTGATTTGAATTTGAAGCTGATATGAGTATATCATAGGAATATGAACTTTTCCATTGGAAACAAAAAATACCGCCGGGCAGAAGGAAAATCCCTCTGCCCGGCGGCGTTGCGTTTGTTACACGAAATCAGCGTACTGTTTAGGTATGTACGCTGTACTGGGCC
>ERZ1090860.1353-NODE-1357-length-13213-cov-11.824593_pt1 | contig 13213 bp, 9 predicted proteins | sample MGYA00478483_ERZ1090860 | MGnify/ENA primary metagenome ERZ1090860 (study PRJEB33644, sample SAMEA5815741) | chicken gut metagenome | biome: Chicken; feature: Gastrointestinal Tract; material: Caecum | place: Ireland | collected 2019-01-01 | study: A study of...
ATCTACACCTATTAAGTCGTCGGCAGCGTCAGATGTGTATAAGAGACAGGCGTATCAGCGCGCGCATTTCTTCGCGCCCGTTTTGCGGAGTCATATGCAGGGCAAAGCGCAGACCCAGCCACAGCGGAACGTGCAGCACAATTTTTTTGCTTTCGTCTGTGACGACCGTTATCTTCATTCCACCCAGATTTCCACCACGTCGCCGTCGGCGGAATTTACCTCCATAATTTTACCGACTGCGCCGCTCTTTACAAGCTCGATGAGTTGTGCAAAGTCTATTCCGCGCAGCGCGTCCTTGCCGCTGACGTTTACGTTCTTTAAAAAAGGTTCGGCAAGCATTATGGGAAGATTGAGATTGACCTTGTCCCCTTCCGCGGAATCTACCTTTATTTTAAGCAATACCTTGTTCAGGTCCACAAGCTGCTGGGGCACGGCGCGCACCTGCTCTGTTTCAACGCCGAGAAGTTCGTCGCACGATATGCCGAACAGCTGCGCCAGCACGGGGATGAGCGCTATGTCGGGCGCGCTGATATCGTTTTCCCACTTGGACACGGCCTGCGGCGTAACCGAACATTTTTCTGCAAGCTCCTCCTGCGTGAGCGAAAGTTTTTTGCGGTAGAAGGCAATTTTACTGCCGAGAGATGTCATTTTTGTGTACCTCCGTTTTTTTTATCAAATATACCACCGCGGAAGGTTGTTTGCCACATAGCAAAGGTTGAATACTATAAACCGCAGGTTGTTTTATGCGCAACCTGCGGTTGATTTGCTTTATTTTGCCTGTTATTACTTGAAATACTTTACGCCGCTTTCAAAAATCTTCATATCGAAGTTGCCGCGGCAGTTCTTGTAAAGGTTTTCGCCAATGCGCTCTGCGTGGCCCATTTTGCCGAATACCCTGCCGTCGGGCGAGGTGATGCCCTCTATCGCCCACATACTGCCGTTGGGATTGTAGGGACTTATCATAGTGGGTCTGCCTTCAAGGTCACAGTACTGGGTTGCTATCTGACCGTTTGCACGCATCTTTTCAAGTTCGGCAAGAGGCGCAATCAGCTTACCCTCGCCGTGGGATACGGGCACGGTGTAAACTTCGCCCACCTTGCAGGCCGCAAGCCAGGGGCTCTTTACGGAGGCCACCCTTATATCCACCAGCGTGGATACGTGGCGGGATATATTGTTGTAAGTAAGCGTAGGCGACGCCGAAGTGAGCGGACTTACCTTGCCGTAAGGCACAAGACCGAGCTTGATGAGCGCCTGGAAACCGTTGCATATGCCGAGGATAAGGCCGTCGCGATTGTCGAGCAGGTCGGCTATCTTTTCGGATACGGCGGGGTTCTTGAACGTGGTTGCAATGAACTTGCCCGAACCGTCGGGTTCGTCGCCGCCCGAGAAACCGCCGGGGAAGGCGATTATGTTGGCGCGCTCTATCGCCTTTATTATGGCCGCAACGCTCTCTTCAATGTCCTGGGGAGTGCGGTTGCGTATTACAAGTATTTCGGTATCGGCGCCCGCAAGGCGGAACTTGCGCTCTGTATCCAGTTCGCAGTTGGTGCCGGGGAAGGCGGGAATGAATACGCGGGGTTTTGCCGTCTTTACGGCTATGTTGCTGTACTTGCCGTTGCCTGCAAAGTCGCAGTCGGGTATGTCGCCCTCTGCGGGTGCGGTTGCGGGGAACACGCCGTTAAGCTTACGGGTATACGCCTCCAGAGCCTTGGCATAGGGTGCAACCTTTCCGCCGCACGCAAAGTCGCCGAAGGCCGTTTCGCCGATGTACACGGCGTCTATCGCGCCGAGCGCGGAGATGTCGTCAGCGCACACGATTATGTCGCCGTAGCGCTGGGTGAACAGGTCGCTCTCGTCCATTGCAAAGTCAAAGCCCAGTCCGTTGCCGAAGCAGCTCTTTGCCACGGCCGCGGCAACGCCGCCGTGTTCTATCACCGTTGCGTGGCGTATTGCGCCAGAGGTTATGCCCTGATGTACGGCCGAGTACAGCTTTTTGAGGTAAGCAAAATCGGGTACGGAATTTTCGTCCTTCTTCATGGGCAGAAGCCACATCTTTTCGCCCGCATTTTCGGGTACGTTGGTTACAAGACGGGAGGCCTTTGCGGGTGCGATTGCAAAGGATATCAGCGTGGGAGGCACGTCTATATCCTCGAACGAACCGCTCATGGAGTCCTTGCCGCCGATTGCCGCAAGACCGAGATTTATCTGTGCGTACAGCGCGCCGAGCAGTGCCGAAAGAGGTACGCCCCAACGCTTTTTATCCTCCCTTAAGCGCATGAAGAATTCCTGCAGCGTAAGGCGGATATCCTCCATCTTTGCGCCCGCTGCAACTACCTTTGCAACGGAGGTTACGATGGAATATATTGCACCCGTGAAGGGCGAAGACGACATGAGGTCGGGGTTGTAGCCGTATGCCGAAACGGTACAGTCGTCAGTTTCGCCGCCCACGATTTTAGCGGCCATTGCCGTTACGGGCGTGAGCTGGTTTCTGCCGCCGAAGGGCATGAATACCGACTTTGCGCCGATTGTGGAGTCGAACATCTCCGAAAGACCCTTTTTGGAGCATACGTTGAGGCAGGACAGCGTCTTTATGAGGTTGCGCTCAAAGTCGCCGCTCTTTGCGGGAGCAAAGAAGTCGGTAGCGTCCTCATCTATCTCCGCGGGAGTGCGCTGTTTTACGCCGTTTGTATCGAGGAAGTCGCGCGAGATGTCCACTATGGCTCTGCCGCGGTGGAACATTCTTACGCGCCTTGAAGAGGTAACTTTTGCAACGGGGGTTGCGGCAAGGTTTTCTGCCGCCGCAAGGCGTATGAATTCTTCGGCATTTTCGGGGGATACCACAACTGCCATGCGCTCCTGAGATTCGGATATGGCAAGTTCCGTGCCCGAAAGGCCTTCATACTTTTTGGGAACTTTATCCAGCTCTATATCGATGCCGTCGGAGAGTTCGCCGATGGCTACGGCTACGCCGCCCGCGCCGAAGTCGTTGCACTTTTTGATTTTGCGGGTGGCCTCTTTGTTGAGGAACAGACGCTGCAACTTGCGCTCCGTGAGGGCGTTACCTTTCTGCACCTCTGCACCGCAGGTCTGCACGGACTTTTTATCGTGCGCCTTGGAAGAACCCGTTGCGCCGCCGCAGCCGTCGCGACCCGTTTCGCCGCCGAGCAGAATTATTATGTCGCCTTCCGCGGGACGTTCGCGGTAAATCATGTCAGATTTTTCACCCGCAACCACAAAGCCCGTTTCCAGTCTCTTTGCCTTATAGCCGGGGTGGTAAACTTCGTCTACCTCGCCCGTAGCAAGGCCTATCTGGTTGCCGTATGAGGAAAAGCCTGCCGCCGCGGTGGTGGTTATCACGCGCTGGGGAAGCTTGCCGGGGAGCGTGTTTTCAAGCGGCTCGGTAGGGTCGGCCGCGCCCGTTATGCGCATCGACTGGAGCACATACGTTCTGCCCGAAAGAGGGTCGCGTATTGCGCCGCCGAGGCAGGTTGCCGCACCGCCGAACGGCTCTATTTCCGTGGGGTGGTTGTGCGTTTCGTTCTTGAACATCAGCGTGTAATCTTCGCTCTTGCCGTCAAGCTCTACTTTGAGCTTTACCGAGCAGGCGTTGATTTCTTCCGATTCGTCAAGGTTGGCAAGCTTGCCCTCCCTTTTGAGTTTTTTTGCGCCTATCGTGGCGATATCCATAAGGCAGGGATACTTGTCCGTTCTGCCTGCATACAGCTCTTTGAAAAGGTCCTTATAGAGGGCGTACGCCTCCCTGACTTTGGTGTTGTTGCCCTTTATCTCCACGTCAGTTATCTCGGTGGCAAACGTGGTGTGGCGGCAATGGTCGGACCAGTACGTATCGATTACTTTGAGTTCGGTTTCCGTGGGGTCGCGGTGCTCCTTTATGAAGTAGTCGCGCACGAATACGAGGTCCTCCACAGACATTGCAAAACCCATTTTCTTGTGGTAGGCGGCAATCTCTTCATCGGTCATTCCGATAAAGCCGTCAACATTTTTTACGTCGGGCGCGGCTACGTGCTCGTGCGCAAGAGTTGCAGGCTTTTCAAGGCCGACTTCCTCGCTCTCCACGGGGTTTATGAGGTGCTTTTTCAGCTTTTCCACCTCTTCCGCCGAAGCGCCCTTGACCGCATATACGCGGGCGCACTTGATAAGCGGTCTTTCCTTCTGCGTGAGCAACTGTACGCACTGTGCGGCGCTGTCCGCGCGCTGGTCGTACTGACCCGTAAGATAGGCTATGGCAAACACCGAATAGTCCTTGCCGAACTCCACGTTTTCACGGTAGACGTTGTCTACGGGAGGTTCGGAAAACACGCCGGGAATGGCCTCTTCAAGCTCCTCTTCGCTCATGCCCTCCACGTCGTAGCGGATGAGCTGACGGACGTCCTTTATGTCCTTTATGCCGAGAAGACTCTTTGCCTCCTCCATGACTTTTTTTGCCTGCAGATTATCTTTCTTTTCAACAAAAATTCTGTAGATCATAAGCGCTCCAAGCGTAAAAAATTTTTCGTTTGCAAAGTAAGTTAGCTGTCGCGGCGGCCCTTTTTGTGCGGAAAACATTAGTCATAAGACCGCCTTAAATTTTATAAAAAATTAAAATTGGTGCGGCTATATGCCGCAACTATTGATGTTTTTCAGTTTAAAATAAGGCTCAGCCTTCGCGGTACTTTATGCCGATGTCGCGGCGGTAATACATACCGTCCCAGCTGATGTTTTCAGCCGCGGCGTATGCCTTTTTGCGGGCCTCGTCTATGTCCTTGCCCTTTGCCACAACGCCCAGCACTCTGCCGCCGCTTGTAACAAGCTTGCCGCCCTTGATGGCCGTGCCCGCGTGCACTATCTGGCAGTCGCCCACGTCGCCTATGGTTATCTCCTTGCCCTTTTCGTACTTAACGGGATATCCGCCCGAGGCAAGCACGACGCATACGCACGCGCCGTCCTCCCACTCTATCTTAATATCGGAAAGACGCCCGTCCGTCACGGCCTCGAAAATGTCCATAAGGTCGGTCTTGAGCATAGGCAGCACAACCTGCGTTTCGGGGTCGCCGAAACGGGAGTTGTATTCAACCACCTTCATTCCCTTGTCGGTGCGCATAAGTCCGAAGTAAAGGCAACCCTTGAAGGTGCGGCCTTCGGCGTTCATTGCGTTCATCGTGGGAATCATTATCTTGTTCATTACCTCCTCTTCCAGCTCTTTTGTCCAGAAGGGGCAGGGTGAAAACGTGCCCATGCCGCCGGTATTGAGGCCCTTATCCCCGTCAAGCGCGCGCTTGTGGTCGCACGAGGTTATCATTGGTACGATTGTCTTGCCGTCGGTAAACGAGAGTACGGAAACTTCCTCGCCGGGCGTATATCTGAGGCCGCGCATGCACTCCTCTATGACAACCTTGTTGCCCGCAGAGCCGAAGGCCTTATCCAGCATTATCTGCTTAAGTCCGTCCTCGGCCTCTTCAAGCGTGTTGCAGATGAGCACGCCCTTGCCGAGCGCAAGGCCGTCAGCCTTCAAAACTATGGGCGCGCCCTGCTTTTTTATGTAGGCAAGCGCGTCCTCGTAATTATCGAAAATTTCCGATTCGGCGGTGGGTATGCCGTACTTTTTCATGAGATTTTTGGAAAACGCCTTGCTCGCCTCTATTATCGCCGCATTTTTGCGCGGTCCGAAACAACGCTTGCCGATATCTTCCAGCGCGTCCACAAGACCTATGGCGAGAGGGTCATCGGGTGCGACCACGTAGTAGTCGATTTCGGGATGAGCCTGTGCATATTCTACCACGGCGGGAATGTTCATATAGTCCACGTCCACATTTTCGGCAATTTCAGCCGTGCCTGCGTTGCCCTTCATGCAGTACAGCTTGTCCACGCGGCTGCTCTTTTTAAGCGCAAGCAGTATGGCATGCTCCCTGCCGCCGTTTCCAATTACGAGTACGTTCATATCTACCACCTGTAAATTTTAATTTTTCAGAGCGCGTCCGCAGTAAAAAAAACTTTTCTTGCGAACGCGCTGCGTATGTGTTATTTATTTTTTATCGGCAAGAGCAAAATCAGTGCTTGAAATGCCTTTCGCCGACGAATACCATGGCGATGCCTGCCTTATCGGCTGCCTCAACCGACTCCTTGTCGCGTATCGAGCCGCCCGGCTGGATGATTGCCGTTATACCCGCCTTTATGCACTCTTCAACGCAGTCGGAGAACGGGAAGAACGCGTCGGACGCCATAACCGAACCCTTTGCCTCCTCGCCTGCGTGCTCTATGGCCTGCTGCGCCGCCCAGATACGGTTGGTCTGGCCCATTCCTATACCCGTTGTGCGGCCGGGTTTTCCGATTACTATGGCGTTGGACTTGGTATGCTTTACCACGCGCCATGCAAACATCATTGCCTCAACCTCTTCAGCGGTGGGTGCGCGCTTTGTGACTACGCCCAGGCCGTAAACCGTCTTTTCCTTGCCCGAGGGGGTTGTGGTTACGGTAACTTCAGCCTTGCGCGAGAACAGACCCATATCCTCGTCCTTTATAAGACATTCGTCGTAGTCCTGAACGAGCAGGCCGCCGTACACCTTTTTCATGTCGCGGGCGGTTGCCTCGCGGCGGGCGGAGATGTCCTTTATTTCCAGAAGGCGGATATTCTTTTTGCCTTCGAGTATTTTAAGCGCGCCTTCGGTATAGGCGGGCGCCATTACTATTTCAATGAAAATTTTGTTGATTTCTTCGGCAGTCTTTTCGTCAACCGTGCCGTTGATTGCAAGTATGCCGCCGAAAACGGATACGGGGTCGGAGGTGTATGCGCGCATGTACGCTTCATATATGTCCTTGCCCGTGCCGACGCCGCAGGGGTTTGCGTGCTTGCAGGCAACTACCGCGGGGGTATCGCCGAATTCCTTCAAAAGCTCAAGCGCGCCGTTCGCGTCGTTGATGTTGTTGTAGGAAAGCTCCTTGCCCCAAAGCTGTTTTGCAGAGGAGAGCGAACCCTTGCGGATGAACGGCTCGTTATAGAACATTGCCGACTGCTGGGGATTTTCGCCGTAGCGCAAATCCTGCGCCTTTTCATATGCAAAGGTTATGGTATCGGGATACTTGATTCCGAGCTGGTCTGCAAGGTAGTTGGAAATAAGACTGTCGTATTCGGCAGTGTGCGCGAAAACCTTGTACTGGAGGTACTTTTTGGTTTCAAGAGTAACGCCGCCGGCGGCAAGCTCTTCAAGCACCTTTGAATAGTCCTTGGGGTCTACGATTACGGCAACGTCCTGATAGTTCTTTGCGGCAGCCCTTATCATTGTGGGGCCGCCGATATCTATGTTTTCGATGCACTCGGCAAAATCTGCGCCGCGCGCGAGCGTTGCCTTGAAGGGATAGAGGTTTACGGCAACGATGTCTATCGTGTTGACGCCGAGCTCTTCAAGCTGCTTCATGTGTTCGGGATTGGAACGCATTGCAAGCAGTCCCGCATGAACCTTGGGATGAAGGGTCTTTACCCTGCCGTCCAGACATTCGGGAAAGCCCGTAATTTCGGAAATGCCTATAACTTTAAGGCCTGCCTCCTTGAGCACTTTTGCAGTGCCGCCCGTGGATATAATTTCAAATCCGTTGGCGATTAACCCTTTGCAGAAATCAACTACGCCCGTCTTATCAGATACGCTGACGAGCGCCCTCTTTTTCATCTCCATTATGTAAACCTCTCAAAAATTATTTGTTAAGTTTTATATGCAATATTGCCACATTTTATGGCGCTTTTGCATAGTTTTATGTGTAATATAATGGTTTTATCTGATACCGCGGAGTACTTTGAATGCAACTTATGCAGGCACACACGCTGCGATAAAACAGTAAAGACGTAACAATAAAACTTTGCGTTTTAGTCGAGCACGGTGACCTTTCTGCCCTGCTTTAAAACCTTGCCTTCGCAAAGCTTTTTGACGCAGTAGGGAAGCAGCATATGTTCAACCGTGAGTATGCGCGCCTGCAGAGATTCGGGCGTGTCGGTATCCTCCACGTCCACCGCGCGCTGGGCGATTATCGCACCGCCATCGGGCACTTCGTTTACAAAGTGTACCGTGCAGCCCGAAATTTTTGCGCCGTATTCAAGCACGGCGCTGTGCACTTTGAGGCCGTAAAAGCCGCCGCCGCAGAAGGACGGTATGAGCGAAGGGTGAATGTTTATTATTCTGTCTTCAAAGTGTTTTATAAAGCTTTCGGGTATTATCTTGAGCCAGCCCGCAAGCACTATGTAGTCCACCGAAAGGCTCTTCAAAAGCTCGGAAAGGTCGCCATAGAGCTGTTCAAGGTCGGGCCAGTCGGCTTTTGCGTATACCCGCGATGGTATGCCGTGCTTTGCGGCGCGTTCTATCGCGCCGATACCGCGTCTGGACGCGATGAGCACGGCTATTTCGCAGAAGTGCTCCTTTTCGTTGGCGTCTATTATCGACTGGAAATCTGTTCCGCCGCCTGACGCGAATACCGCTATGCGCTTCATTTTATGAGTTTAACCCCGCTGCCCTTTATGGTCTTGCCTATCACGCAGCACTCTTCACCCATGGCGCGGAGCGCGGCGAGCGCCTTATCCACATTGCGCTTTGATACGCACACAACCATGCCTATGCCCATGTTGAAGGTATTGTAAATCTGCTCGTCGGAAATGCCTGCCTTCTCCTGCATGAGCTTGAAGATGGCGGGAACTTCATACGAGCGCTGCCATATTTCGCAGCCGATGCCTGCGGGGAAGATGCGGGGTATGTTTTCGATAAAGCCGCCGCCCGTGATGTGCGCGATGCCCTTTACTTCTACCTTTTCGATAAGGCTGAGTATGGAGCGCACGTATATGCGGGTGGGAGTTAAAAGCACGTCGATGGGGCGTGCGCCCAGGCGGGAATCAAACTTTTCAAGCTGGGCCTTGTCCTCGCCGAAAAGTTTTCTTACCAGCGAATAGCCGTTGGAATGTATGCCGCTGGACTTTATGCCTATGAGCATATCGCCAACCTTTATCTTTTTGCCGTTTATTATCTTCTTTTTATCGACTACGCCGACGGCAAAACCAGCGATATCATACTCGCCGTCGGGGTAGAAACCGGGCATTTCGGCAGTTTCGCCGCCGATGAGCGCCGCGCCCGACTGTCTGCAGCCTTCGGCCACGCCTGATACTACGGTTGCCACCGTTTCGGGCGAAAGACTGCCCGTTGCAAAATAGTCGAGGAAGAACAGAGGCCTTGCACCCTGGCATACTATGTCGTTCACGCACATTGCAACGGCGTCTATGCCGATGGTGTTGTGCTTGTTGGCTATGAAGGCATATTTGAGCTTGGTGCCAACGCCGTCCGTACCCGCAACGAGAACGGGGTTCTTTACCTCCTTGGGCATCTGATAGAATCCGCCGAAGGAACCGATGTCGCCGAGAACATTGCCGTTATAGGTGGACTGCACGTACTGCTTCATGAGCCGTACTGCCTCGTACCCCCTTTCTACATCTACGCCGCTGTCTTTATAGGATATCGCCATAAATAACTTTATACCTCGCTTTACTTGTCTTTATTTTATATGTTTTATTCCAGTTTTAATTTGTCGGTCTCGAAATCGTTCACGGGATAGGGCGTCTCGCCTGTGAAACAGCCGAGGCAGAAATCGAGCTTGCAAGTCTTGCAGGACTTCATCAGAAGGTCGACGGGCAGGTAACGCACGCTGTCCGCGCCGATTATCTCGCTTATCTGCTCCTCCGTTCTGTTTGCGCCTATCAGCTGGGAATAGCTCTGGAAGTCTATGCCCAGATGGCAGGGATGTACTATTTTGGGCGAGCATACGCGCACGTGCACTTCCTTTGCACCCGCCTCGCGCAGCATGCGCACTATCTTGCGCATGGTAGTGCCGCGCACTATGGAGTCGTCTATGATTATAAGACGCTTGCCCTTGATGTTGGCGCGCACGGCGTTCATCTTTACGGCAAGGCTGTTTTCGCGCTGGCGCTGGTCGGGCTGAATGAACGTTCTGCCCACGTACCTGTTCTTTGCAAGCGCCTCCACAAAGGGTATGCCGCTGGCTTCCGAATAGGCGCGAGCCGCCACGTTTGCGCTGTCGGGCACGCCCGAAACTATATCCGCCTCCACGCCGCAGTACTTTGCAAGCAGCCTGCCCGCTTCCTCGCGGGCCTGGTATACGCTGCACCCGTCTATTATGGAGTCGGGACGGGCAAAGTATACATATTCAAATATGCACATATGGCTGTCGCGGGGGATATTTTCCATCATGTACGAGCTTATGCCGTTGGAATCTATTACAACAATTTCACCCGGCTTCACGTCGCGGAGGAATGTCGCCCCCACCGCGTCGAGCGCACAGCTCTCGCTGGCAACCATATAGTCGTCGTCCGCCCTGCCTATGCAAAGAGGCCTCAGACCGTAGGGGTCGCGCACGGCTATAAGCTTATCCGTGGTCATTACGACCAGCGCGTATGCGCCTTTGAAGCGCGGGCACGCGCGCATAACGCCCTTTAATATATCGCCGTCGGAAAGGCTGTTTATGAGCACCGCCATGACCTCGGAATCGATTGTGGTCTGAAAGACGGCGTTGTTTTTTATGAGCTCGTCGCGCAGCTGCTTGGTGTTGACGAGGTTGCCGTTGTGCGCAAGCGCCATCTTGCCGCACTTACCCGTGAATACTACGGGCTGCGCGTTGAGCAGCTGGCTTGCACCCGTGGTAGAGTAGCGCACGTGGCCTATCGCTATGTCGCCTTCGGGCAGTTCTTCCAGCTTGTTGCCCGAAAACACATCGGGCACAAGTCCCATTCCCTTGTAGTATATTATCTTATCGGCATACGCAACTGCTATGCCGCAGCTTTCCTGACCCCTGTGCTGGAGCGCGAAAAGTCCGTAGTAAACGGTATGCGCGACGGTGCGGTTCTCCGATGAATAGACGCCGAAGACACCGCATTCGTCATGAATTTCGTCGTGAATTTCGTCCATATATCTCCTGGTGTTATACCGTTCTGTATTGAATTGCCGCAAAATGCAACAAGCTTTTACCGCAAAAAGCCGCAAGAAAAATTCTTCAGGCTGAAGCGGATATTTACGCAAAAATTACACCTGCGGCAGAAAAAATGCTTATTCTCTGCCCGTCCAGCAATATGTACACAGCTTGCAGGGCTCAAGGCCGATTGCCTCGACAAGGCCTTCTATTGACTGGAATTCCAGCGATTCAAACTGGAACCTCTCGCAGATGGTCCTGCGCATCGCCTTGCCGCGCTCCGTCTCCGAATTGCTGTATTCATCCAGATATTTTACGGCGTCCTCGCCTTCCAGCTCGTTCATAACCCTGCGGGTTATCAGGTCCATATCGCCCGAGGAGCGCGAAAAATTGAGGTACTTGCAGCCGTACATTATGGGAGGGCATGCCGAACGCATATGCACGGCCTTTGCGCCGTGCGAATATAAAAAGTCCACCGTCTCTTTCAGCTGTGTGCCGCGCACGATAGAATCATCCACAAGCAGAAGGCGCTTGCCCTCTATCAGCTCGTGAATGGGTATAAGCTTCATTTTGGCAACTTTGTTGCGCTCCGTCTGATTGACGGGCATAAAGCTGCGCGACCAGGTGGGCGTGTATTTTATGTAGGGACGCGCAAACGGTACTTTGCAGGCGTTTGCGTAGCCTATGGCGTGAGGCGTGCCGCTGTCCGGTACGCCGCCGACGTAATCTATCGCGTGCACGTCGTGAGTCTTTGCGTCGTGCTTTGCAAACAGTTCGCCGTTTTTATAACGCATCATCTCCACGTTTACCCCCTCGTACGAGGACGTGGGGTAACCGTAGTATGACCACAGAAATGCGCAGATGCGCATCTTATTGCCGGCGGGCGCAAGCTGTGTTACGCCCTCCGCGGAAATTTCAACTATTTCTCCCGGGCCCAGCTCGCGGTAGTCGCTGTAACCGAGCTTGCGGTAGGCAAAGTCCTCAAACGAGACGCAGAACCCTTCCTCGCTCCTGCCGATTTTTATGGGCAGTCTGCCAAGCTTGTCCCTGGCGGCAATCAGCGTGCCGCGGTCGGTTAAAATAAGTATGGAGGCCGTGCCTTCGATTACGTCCTGCGCGTAGCGTATGCCCTCCGCATAGGAGCCCTTTGTATTTATCAGAGCGGCAACCAGCTCGTTGGAGTTGACTTTGCTGCCCGTCATTCCGTCAAAATAGCCTCCGCGCGAAAGTATGCCCTGCATCAGCTTTTCGGCATTGTTGATTATGCCGATTGTGCTGATTGCATACTTGCCTATGGCTGAAACCATCAGAAGAGGCTGGGGGTCGGTATCGCTTATGCATCCGATTGCCGCGTTTCCGCGCATTTCGGAAAGCACCCCTTCGAACTTGGTGCGGAAGGGTGAATTTTCTATGTTATGAATTTCGCGCTGCAGGCCGATTACCTTATCGTATGCAGCCATGCCGCCGCGCTTTGTGCCGAGGTGCGAATGATAGTCAGTGCCGATGAACGTATCGAACACGGCGCTGCTCTTTTTAACCGATCCGAAAAAGCCGCCCATTTTTAATTATTCTCCGGTGAGACGCTTGAACACTTCCTGATAAGCATCTTCTACGCCGCCGAGGTCGCGACGGAACCTGTCCTTATCCAGGCTGACGTGCTTTTCGGTATCCCAGCTGCCTGCTTCCCAGAAACGGCAGGTATCGGGAGAGATTTCGTCGGCGAGAACTATCTGGCCGTGGAATCTGCCGAACTCAAGCTTGAAGTCGATGAGGTCGATGTTGAGGTGCTTGAAGAACTCGATGAGCAGATCGTTTACCTTAAATGCAAGCTCCTTGATTTTTGCAATTTCCTGCTCGGTTGCAAGGTTGAGCGCAAGTGCGTGATAGTCGTTGATGAGGGGATCGTCAAGCGCGTCGCACTTGTAGGAGAATTCGATGGTGGGGATGGAAAGCTTGGTGCCTTCCTTCACGCCGTAACGCTTGGAGAAGCTGCCTGCGGCAACGTTTCTTATTATAACTTCCAGGGGAACTATCTGAACCTTTTTAACGAGAGTGTCCCTGTCGGAAAGCTGCTCTACAAAGTGCGTGGGAACGCCCTTCTTTTCAAGCATGGACATGAGCATGTTGCTCATTTTGTTGTTTATTACGCCCTTGCCTACTATGGTGCCCTTTTTGAGTCCGTTGAACGCGGTTGCGTCATCCTTATAAGAAACGATTACGTAGTCGGGATTATCGGTAGCGTACACCTTTTTGGCCTTGCCTT
>ERZ1090860.1360-NODE-1364-length-13167-cov-6.990390_pt1 | contig 13167 bp, 6 predicted proteins | sample MGYA00478483_ERZ1090860 | MGnify/ENA primary metagenome ERZ1090860 (study PRJEB33644, sample SAMEA5815741) | chicken gut metagenome | biome: Chicken; feature: Gastrointestinal Tract; material: Caecum | place: Ireland | collected 2019-01-01 | study: A study of the...
CTGAACTGGGAGAACAACGAAGTGCCCCTGAATATCGGCGGTTACAAATTCGACAAGAATACCAGGACCTTTCCGGTTTTTATCAATTATCATAAGGAAGAGAACATCAGCGACACCACCAAGTACGAGGATCATTTCCTCAATACCGGAACCCTCATGGCCGTTTCCAAATCCGGCCGTTCCCTGGAATCAGAGGACGTTCAGAACTTCCTGCACGCCAGGGAGCGTGGGATTGACGTTCATCTGTTTGTGAGAAAGAATAAGGACGACAAAATCTCCAAGGAATTTTATTACCTGGGAAGAATGACCGCCACCGGCAGAACCCGGGAATTTCAGATGTCCAACACCACCAAAACGGCGGTGGAGATCGAGTGGAATCTGGACACCCCGGTCCGGGAGGACATTTATCAGTACATCATTAGCTGAATACAGAAGAGAGGAATCAAACATGAAAACAGTCAGAGTTGCAGCGGCCATTATCCGCTCCGGCCATAAGATATTTGCCACCCAGAGAGGCTACGGAGAATTCAAGGACGGCTGGGAATTTCCCGGCGGCAAGATCGAGGCCGGGGAGACGCCCCAGGAGGCTCTGGTCCGGGAGATCCGGGAAGAGCTGGACGCGGAGATCCAGGTGGGAGAGAAGATCGACTGCGTGGAATACGATTATCCCGCTTTTCATCTGTCCATGGAATGCTTCTGGGCCCGGATCCGCTCCGGGGAACTGACCTTAAAAGAACACGAGGCCGCCAGATGGCTTTCACGGGAAGAACTGGACAGTGTGGACTGGCTGCCGGCGGATCTGTCGCTGATCCGAAAGATCCGTGAGCAGATGCAGGCGGAAGAAGGAATGCTCTGAGGCTCTGCAGAAGTTTTCTTAATTCAAGCATTGCACTTCAGCGGCACATGCAAAGCAGAAGAAAAAGTGAACATTACCCCAAAAAGCGAACATTGAAGATGAAAAAGCGAATATTGAAGAAATAAAAGCGAACATTGAAACCCTGTTTACACCTAAAACGGCTTGTCACATTTATAAATTATTGGAAAAATTTGGCTGTCAGACCGTCTTCGGCAGATCAGATGTTCAGAAAATCCTTGGCCTGAAACCGACCAGAAGTACGGAGCTGCTTCGTGAGATGGCTGCGCGCGAAATGATTGAGCCGGTATCCGGCTGCGGAAAAGGAAAATACAGATTCAAGCAGAAGAAAAATTGAGTTTCAGAAAGGGTAAACGATGAGATTATTTATTGCCATTCAGCTGTCAGAGGAAATGCGGAAGGCTCTGGTGGACTGCCTGCATGACCTGAAAAAGCAGGGGGTGGAGGGAAATTACGTGCCGGCCCAGAACCTGCATCTGACCCTGGCATTTATCGGAGAGTACAGGGATCCGGAGCAGGTGAAGCAGATCCTGGCGTCGGTTCCCCTGCCGGCCTTTCGGCTGGCCCTGTCCGAAAAAGGAAATTTCGGAAACATTCTATGGGCAGGAGTAAAGGGAAATCAGAAACTGAAAACCTATGTCAGAGATCTGCGGGCGGCTCTGAAGAATGCAGGCATTCCCTTTGAGGACGACCGATTTACTCCCCATATTACCCTGATCCGCAAGGTGTCTGCCAGAAGCCCCTACCAGGTCCATCTGCCGAAAGCCGAGATGGAGGTGAAAAGAGCTTCCCTGATGAAATCGGAGACGAAAAATGGGAAGGTCACATATCGGGAGGTCTGAGTAAAAGCAGAAAAGGGGGCAGCAGTTCACTGGAAATGGTCTATGCCAGTGTTTGGGGTTTTGAAGGAGCGGCTATCGGTAAAAGATAAAATAAGGGAAGAGTCGGCAAGAATGCAATCTGCTGGAATACGGATTGCAAAATGTTGCTGACACAGTAGTCGTACTTTGCACCCTTCTTCCTATCCGGCATGGGAGCCGTCTTTTGCAGAACCTATCCTTTCAGACATTGATTTGTAATACAACGAATCGGATTGCGGTCATTATAGAGCGATACAGCGGATAGGGTGGGATAAAGAAGTAGATATAGTGCGGGCATTAGCCGAGAATATAAAGATCGTAAATGAAGCGATGAAAGTAACTCAGTTGGAAAGATATTAAAATCGGACGAATAAAAAGATGGATTTCAGCGACTTGAGTGGAAAAATACAGACCTATTTTACTTGAGTCCGCCACTTGGGAGGGATAGAAAACACGTATTTTGGTAAATAATAACAATGCATTGGCGGAGAAGTGCGAATCATAAGCGATCATAAAATTCCCAGGAGATTCGCACTAGATTTTACAGGAAAAATAAGAGAATAGAACAGAAATTCGCATTAATAGGCTTGTATTAATACAATAATATTGTTATAATTGCATAGACAATCACGGAAAATGGTAGAAAAATTGTACGTGATTGCTGTCGCTCCCCATACGGGAGCGTGGATTGAAACGAAAACTTAACGCACCATGAATTTGTGAACAAATGTCGCTCCCCATACGGGAGCGTGGATTGAAACCACGATTCGTATACGTCAAAAATTGATGTTTTTGGTCGCTCCCCATACGGGAGCGTGGATTGAAACAACGCTATTTGTGATCCGCTAGCATACCATGTTTGTCGCTCCCCATACGGGAGCGTGGATTGAAACAGCCGGAAGCGATGAAGGCGCTGGAAATTGTTACGTCGCTCCCCATACGGGAGCGTGGATTGAAACCGGATCTATAAGATCAGCCGGCCGCTGGACGGAATTGTCGCTCCCCATACGGGAGCGTGGATTGAAACATGGAGAAATCCCCTGCATGGTCCATCCAGATCCGTCGCTCCCCATACGGGAGCGTGGATTGAAACGTTTAAATCTTCTTGTTCCAGGTTCAGGGCCTGGAGGTCGCTCCCCATACGGGAGCGTGGATTGAAACTGCTTACCTTGATTGAAGATTCCATTGATGAAGTGTCGCTCCCCATACGGGAGCGTGGATTGAAACGATCTTAAAAGTAAACTAGAAAAGTCGGAAGCGGTCGCTCCCCATACGGGAGCGTGGATTGAAACCTGTTGACATAGACCCAGATGCTATTGTTGCGGTGTCGCTCCCCATACGGGAGCGTGGATTGAAACCGGATATTATGACGTAGCATTCCCGATCTTTATCGGTCGCTCCCCATACGGGAGCGTGGATTGAAACCTACCATAGCCGCTGCCGTACCAGACAGCCGATAGGGTCGCTCCCCATACGGGAGCGTGGATTGAAACACCCTGGCATAGCGTTTGGGCAGAAGTTATATACGGTCGCTCCCCATACGGGAGCGTGGATTGAAACAAAGAAGCAGTACAGTAGGCGAACTGTTGTATCAGTCGCTCCCCATACGGGAGCGTGGATTGAAACTATTGCCGTGTTTTGAATTGGGGTCTGCTGAACTGTCGCTCCCCATACGGGAGCGTGGATTGAAACTACAGTCTGGCGATATGGAAATCAAAATCAGACCAGTCGCTCCCCATACGGGAGCGTGGATTGAAACTTTCGCAGGAAGAGGATCCAGCTGTACCCTTTTGCGTCGCTCCCCATACGGGAGCGTGGATTGAAACCCCTTTTTGTTTACGGGACACCCGCTTCCGTAGGTCGCTCCCCATACGGGAGCGTGGATTGAAACTAAAAAATTTGGACTTAGCAGGCAAACAATATATGTCGCTCCCCATACGGGAGCGTGGATTGAAACAAATAAAACAGGCAGGAAACTTTTTTGAGATTTGTCGCTCCCCATACGGGAGCGTGGATTGAAACAATGTTTATCCCTCCATTTCTTTTTCGACGATCTCGTCGCTCCCCATACGGGAGCGTGGATTGAAACCCTGGAGCCCCATACCGTCCATCCTGGTAGATCGTCGCTCCCCATACGGGAGCGTGGATTGAAACAAAATTAGCGATTTCCGGTGAGATAGTAGGTGAGGTCGCTCCCCATACGGGAGCGTGGATTGAAACCTCGGTAAAATACCAATACGGATCCTCCGCATTGGTCGCTCCCCATACGGGAGCGTGGATTGAAACTGATAAGACAGTATCGCGCTTGCGTTCCGGCTCTGGGTCGCTCCCCATACGGGAGCGTGGATTGAAACGTATTGATAACGTTGTGATTCCATCCCCGGAACAGTCGCTCCCCATACGGGAGCGTGGATTGAAACTTTTTTGTTGGAGAAAATCATGGCGAGAAAAACCAGTCGCTCCCCATACGGGAGCGTGGATTGAAACCCAGATTATCACGTTAGGAACAAGCTGGCACTGTGGTCGCTCCCCATACGGGAGCGTGGATTGAAACACAGAATTAACGCTTCTGACGAAATCGCAATCGGTCGCTCCCCATACGGGAGCGTGGATTGAAACCGACTTTAACAAAATGAATCGTGAGGAACTGGACGAGGTCGCTCCCCATACGGGAGCGTGGATTGAAACTATTAGCACCTTTTAATGTGACATAGAGTGACATCGTCGCTCCCCATACGGGAGCGGGGATTTAAACTTGATGTTTAAATATATGCTTGATACCCTGGAACAGCCATTATCACAGAAGCTAATCAAACATTCCATTTTGAATTAAAAAGCGGAGTTTTTGCGGATCGGGCAAACGGTTCCGCGATTGGAGATTACAAAAAACGGCGGAATATCATCGGAATCTATGAGTCCGTATACCCGGAAGACATTCCATTGAAAATGCAGGAACTTTTGCAGTGGCATCATAGCTGCGACATATCATTAGCTGTCCTGGCTGAATTTCATGCGCGTATTCATCCCTTTCAAGATGGAAATGGACGAACGGGACGGCTTATTTTGTTTAGGGGATGCCTGATAAATCGTTTGGTTCCTTTGATTATCATGGATGAAACCAGGATGGAATACCTGGATGCTTTGGCGAGTTACCGCAAAGGACAAGGCATAGATAAATTGACATTGCTGTTCCGGAAAGAGCAGAAATCCTATGAGGAAAATGCAGATACTTTATGTGAAAATACAGGGCGCTGCTCCATAGATGAACAAATTCATCCGTGAAACAGCGCCCGGTATTCTTTGGCTATTGCAAAACTTATTATTTCAATCCACAGGTTTCAGTTCCTGACTACGAGTTTATTAACAAAAAAAGAAATTCAATAAATCCTAGTGAAAATTTATTTCTCAATAAATTTTGTAATAGTATAATGACTTTTTGCTATGAAAAGAGCATGTTAAAAAGCAAAAAGAAGCAGTTAAATATCATGATGTGACGTTATATTATGTGCAAACTGTGGAATAGGAGGGGGAGAATACGAGTTCATATCAAAATAAAATTATCGCTTAGATCAAAGAAAATTACGCAAGTTTGGAAGAAGGGATTGTGGAATAACTCTATTTTGAAGTGGAAAATGGAACAACAATCGGCCATTACTGCGAAAAAATATGGAGCGAGATGTTTAAGCGCATCATATCCCCAAAATTTGTGATCGAACAGTCGGTCTTTCTTATTGATTCAAAGGGAAATGTATCAAATGGAGTAGATCTGGCGATTTTTGACGAAATGTACACTCCCTTATATTTTCAGATATTATGACCTGAAATTTATACCTCTTGAGGCGATGGCTGTGGTCGTTGAATGAAAAAGTAAATCTTGGGAAGCAGAAAAGCTTGAGAAATGGTTACAGAGTATTTCTGCGTTGAAAACATCATTTGATCAGAGGTCATTTACCCGGTTGGCAATGAATATTGCATATGAACCTGTGAAAACACAGAAGGCAATGCGTCCGCTCTGCGTTTTATAATGCATGAATGAGCAGAAAAAGGAGCTTTCAATAAAATCGGAGATGAAGTTTGATGTAGTCATCAGGGCATTACAGGAAGAGAAAAGACTCGACATCAAATGGGATACAGAAAAGAAAAACCTGTATGACTGGTATCGCTGTCTGAATCAGATTCTTATGCTGATTAATAATCCGATGCTGTCTCAGGGTCTGGGTTTCGGAAAATAAATCAATATAAGGAGTACCGAATCATCAAATTCCGACAGTATTTGATCAGATTTTGAATATGCGGATATCTGTGGAAAATCTTATTACAGATGAGGCCGTGCAGGGGGTGAAATATACCTCTTTCTGTGATATGATTACAAAAGTATATCATAAAACAGAAAGGGGTATTTTCTATGGGAAATACGTCTGATTATAAACGGAACGGTTCGGAAAAGAAACCGTTAAACCATATAAATCTGGGCCTTTTGGCCCATGTGGACGCGGGGAAGACCACCCTGTCGGAGGCGGTGCTCTACCTGACGGGCAGCATCCGCAGGCTGGGCCGGGTGGATCATCAGGACGCTTTCCTGGACACGGACGCCATGGAGAGGGCCAGAGGGATTACCATATTTTCCAAGCAGGCGGAATTCACCCTGGACGGATGGCAGGTGACTTTGCTGGACACCCCGGGCCACGTAGATTTTTCCCCGGAGATGGAACGGACTCTGCGGGTGCTGGACTACGCTCTGCTGGTGATCAGCGGGGCAGATGGAGTTCAGGGGCAGGTTTACACCCTTTGGAAGCTGCTGAAGCATTACCGGGTGCCGGTTTTTCTGTTTATCAACAAGATGGATCAGCCGGGCACAGACAGGCAGGCGCTCATGGAGGAAATCCGGCGGGAACTGGACAGCCGCTGCCTGGATTTCGGATCGGATCCGCAGGCTCCGGAGATGCAGGAGGAGCTGGCCCTGTGCAGCGAGGAGCTGATGAACCGGTATCTGGAAGGGGAGCCGGTGACGGAAAAAGAGATCCGGACCCTGGTCCGCAGCCGGGAAGTCTTTCCCTGCTACTTCGGCTCCGCCTTGAAGGTACAGGGGGTGGAGGAGCTGCTGCGGGGCATGGAGCGATACATGGAGCCCCGCCTTTATCCGGAAGCTTTCGGAGCCAGAATTTTTAAGATTTCCCGGGACGCTAAAGGCGAACGGCTGACCTGGATGAAGATCACCGGAGGCAGCCTGAAGGTAAAGACGCTGCTCACCGGTGAGGGGGAGGAGCCCTGGAAAGAAAAGGCAGACCAGCTGCGGATCTATTCCGGGGCCGGCTATCAGCTGGCTCAGGAGGTGCCTGCCGGATGTATCTGCGCGGTCAGCGGCCTGACCCACACCCGGGCGGGCCAGGGATTGGGCTTTGAGGCGGGCGGGGAGCCGGAACTGCTGGAGCCGGTGCTCACCTACCGGGTGCTGCTGCCGGATGACACGGACGCTTCCAAAGCCCTGGAAGCTCTGCGGCGGCTGGAGGAGGAGGAACCCATGCTGCGGGTGTCCAGAGAGGAGCGGACCGGAGAACTTTTCGTCCGGGTCATGGGCCAGGTGCAGCTGGAGATCCTGCAGAAACTGCTGCAGGACCGGTACGGGATTTCAGCTTCCTTCGGCACAGGCACCATTATCTATAAGGAAACGATTCGGCGTCCGGCAGAGGGGGTGGGGCATTTTGAGCCTCTGCGCCATTACGCGGAAGTCCACCTGCTGCTGGAGCCCGGGGAGCCGGGAAGCGGTCTGACAGTGGAGAGCCGGTGCCGGGAAGACATGCTGGATGGAAACTGGCAGAGACAGATTCTGAAAAACCTGGAGGAAAAACGCCACAGGGGCGTTCTTACAGGCTCTGAGATCACAGATATGCGTCTGATTCTCATTGCCGGACGTTCCCATGAGAAGCACACCGAGGGGGGAGATTTCCGGGAAGCCGCCTGGAGAGCCGTGCGGCAGGGCCTTATGTCCTCGGAGAGCATTCTCCTGGAACCGGTGTACCAGTTCCGGCTGGATCTGCCGGCGGAAAACCTGGGGCGGGCCATGTCGGATCTGCAGCGGATGGGAGGAAATATGGAGCCGCCGGAAAACCACGGCAGCCAGGCGGTGCTGAAAGGGACCGTTCCTGCGGCCTGTCTTGTGGACTATCAGGAGGAACTTCGGGAGTATACCAGAGGACAGGGGCGTCTCACCTGCACCCTTCGGGGATATGAGCCCTGCCGCAATCCGCAGGAAGTCATAGAGGCCATAGGCTACGATCCTGATCGGGATCTGGACAACCCCTCGGCCTCCGTCTTCTGTTCCCACGGAGCCGGGACGCTGGTGCCCTGGGATCAGGTCCGGGATCATATGCATGTGGACAGCGGCTGGAGATCCCGGGAGGAAGGGCAGGAAACAGAGCCGGATTCCCCGGGGATCCGGTCAGGCGCCGGAAAAAGATCCGGGACAGGAGATTCCGGCGGATTTCTGGAGGGAGAACTCCGGGAACAGGAGCTGCGGGAAATCTTTGAACGAACCTACGGCCCCATCCGAAAAAAAGAAGGCGCTGCGGATCCGGGGCTTACCTCCGGAATTCCCGGCTGGAAAAGAAGCGGCAGCCGGAGAAAAGAGGCGGCGGAGACCGGGATTTCTGACCGCCGCGGGGCGAAACAGCGAAAGCCCGGCCGGGAATATCTGCTGGTGGATGGGTACAACATCATTTTCGCCTGGGAAGAACTGAAGAAGCTGGCGGAAAAAAACATGGACGCGGCCCGGGACAAGCTCATGGATATCCTTTCCAATTTCCAGGGATACCGGCCCTGTACCCTGATTCTGGTCTTCGACGCCTACAAGGTGCCGGGAGGTCCCGGGGAGGTCATGAAATATCACAACATCTACGTTGTGTACACCAAAGAGGCGGAAACCGCGGACCAGTATATCGAAAAAACAGTCCACCGGATCGGACAGAAACATTCCGTCACCGTGGCCACCTCCGACGCCCTGGAACAGGTGATTATCCTGGGGGCGGGAGCTGTGCGGCTGTCCGCGGCGGGACTGCTGGAGGAAGTAAAGGAGGCGGAACAGGAGATCCGCAGGGAATATCTCGGCAGGAAGAGCAGCCGGGGAAACTATCTTTTCGACGGGGTACAGGCGGAACTGGCGGAAACCCTGGAGACCCTGCGGCTGAAAAAAGACGCCGGAGACTGAATCCGCGGGAGATTTACCGGCGAAATCCAGGAGCCAGCTTCTGATAAAAAAAGGAAACCAAAGGCTGGGAAACCGAGTCCCGTCGGAGATAGGACCAGATGGCATGGATCACCCGCCGGGAATACCTTTCCAGCCGGGCAGGGGAAGTAAGCCGCAGCGTTCTGCCGGGAAAGACCGGGGGGCAGAGGCCGGGAGCTGCCTGGCGGATCACCCGCCGGACGGTGTCGTTGCTGACCCGGGCGCCGCAGGCAGCCAGAACCCTGCTGGCCCCCTCGTCTTTGAGAAACGCGCTGAGAGCCAGAATCAGGGCAGTCAGCTGCCGGCTGCGGACCTGCCAGCGGTCCGCCGGAAAAAGGGATTCCATAAACACCTTCTGGGGGCAGCGGGGATTCACACAGTCAAATTTATAGGCGGTCATCCGCAGACAGGTATATTTCCGCCCCAGGGGAAGCGTCTGGATCCGGCGGTGATAAGTGGCGTGGAGAGAAGCACTGATCTGGTCGCAGCAGGGACAGGCCGCGGTATGGGCAAGAGACCGGGTGAAAATATGAATCTCCGAGGCGGATTCCCGCACGGAACATATCGTCTGCAGCGGACCGGCAAGGCGGCGGAAATACAGAAATTCTTCGGGAAAGAAAAAATGATTTTGCTGAACTCTTGGAAGAATGAACATATTCTCGGGTCTACCTGTGAAAAAACAGACCGGCTCAGCGGTCCTGCATGATTGGCGGTTCTGGCGTAAGTTTCGGCGCTTGACAGTTCCGGGCAAAGCGCATAGAATAAATACCGCATGGTGCCGCGAAAGGCTGTATCCCAAACGGCAGACAAATTATAGCAAAAACCGGCAGGCCTGTCCAGGGATCCCGCCGGGAGAGGGCATGTACAGTGAGTTTCCCCGCAGGGAAAAACCGGAAGAATCCTTCACAATATTTTACAGCCTATAATCTTTGGGCGCCATTGCCGAACCAAAAAAAGTATGGTACTATTAATTCTGGCATCTGCACACCGGCAGGCATCTGGGGCGGACATCAACGTGCTGGTCGCAAAAGCGGCAGATTAATCAGATGTAAATGGCTGGTGATAAGATTTATGAAACTACGTTTTGAAAAACTCGCGCAGAACAGAGAGGCTCTTGTGAGAGGGCTTCTGCTGCTGTTTCTGGATATCGCGGTGGTGATCGTCAGCATGACGGGAGCCCTGTGGATCCGGTTCGATTTCAGCTTTCAGAAAATCGAACCGCAATTCTGGCATTCTATACGGGAATACATGTGGTTCAATGTGCCCTGCACCATTGCGGTGAACGCCCTGTTCCGGATGTATACCAGTCTCTGGCGCTTCGCCAGTATCGTGGAACTGAGAAATCTGGTTCTCTCTGTGCTGGTCTCCTCCGGCCTGCAGCTGGCGGGCCTGCGGATCCTGGGGCTTGTGGTGCCCAGAAGTTATATCATCATCTATACCCTGCTTCTCCTGGCGCTGATGATTATTCCACGGTTTTCCTACCGCTTTCTGCGGATCAACCGGCGCCGGAGAGAATTCTCCAACGCCAGCCCCATTGTGACCATGGTGGTGGGGGCCGGAGCCGGCGGGTTCATGATGATCCGGGAAATGAAAAACAGCAAGCACCTGAACCGGAAGATTCCCTGCATCATCGACGATGATCCAAAAAAGATCGGCACCTGGCTTCAGGGCATCCCGGTAGTGGGGAGCAAGGAAGACATTCCTGCCATGGTGAAAAAGTACGAGATAGAAGAGATTGTCATCGCCATTCCCACCCTGGCGCCGGACAAACGCAGGGAACTGCTGGAGATCTGCCAGCAGACCGCCTGCAAGATCCTGATGCTGCCCGGCATCTACCAGATGGTGAACCAGGAGGTGGATGTATCCATGCTCCGGGAAGTGCAGATCGAGGATCTGCTGGGCCGGGATCCCGTCCGTCTGAAAATGGACGAGATCGGGGCCTATATTGAGAACAAAGTGATCCTGGTTACCGGGGGAGGCGGTTCCATCGGCAGCGAGCTCTGCCGGCAGGCGGCCCTGCACAACCCGAAGCAGCTGATCATTCTGGATATCTACGAAAACAACGCCTACAGCATCCAGCTGGAGCTGAAGAAAAAATATCCGAATCTGGATCTGGTGACTCTCATCGGCTCTGTCCGGGACAAAAAGCGGGTGGAGGAGAGCTTCCGCATTTACCGGCCGGAGATCGTCTGCCACGCGGCGGCCCACAAGCATGTGCCCCTGATGGAGGACAGCCCCAATGAGGCGGTAAAGAACAATATCCTGGGCACCTATAACGTGGCCACAGCGGCCAACAAATACCATGCCCGGAAAATGGTGCTGATCTCCACGGACAAGGCGGTGCGGCCCACCAACGTCATGGGGGCTTCCAAACGGATCTGCGAGATCATCATCCAGGTGTTCGCCCAGTTTTCCGCCACTGAGTACGCTGCGGTGCGCTTCGGCAACGTGCTGGGCAGCAACGGCAGCGTCATCCCCCTGTTCCGGGAGCAGATCAAAAACGGCGGACCGGTGACCGTGACCCATCCGGACATCATCCGCTACTTTATGACCATCCCCGAGGCGGTGAACCTGGTGCTCCAGTGCGGAGCCTACGCCAAAGGCGGGGAAGTCTTCATCCTGGATATGGGTGAACCGGTAAAAATCCTGGATCTGGCAAAGAAAATGATCCGTCTGTCCGGCCATGTGCCGGGCAAGGACATTGAAATCAAATTTACCGGGCTCCGCCCCGGAGAAAAACTGTACGAAGAACTGTTGATTGACGAGGAAAATCTGATCGACACGGAGAACAAGCGGATCTTTGTGGCCCAGATGGGCAGGCTGGATCCGGTGGAAACCATCCGGAAAATCAAAAAGCTTATTGACAGCGCCTACGGGGAGACAGATCAGATCCGGGAGCAGATCAAAGAACTGGTGCCGGAGTATCATGAAGAAAAAAGCAGAGAGGCGCAGTAGAGGCTGCGCCTGTTTGCGTTACGCCAAAAACATGCTATAATCGGTAAGGAACACATAGGGAGGTAACTATGAGGGAAAAGGCTGAAACACAGAAGCTAGCCTGCCGTTGGCAGCTGACAGCCGGACAGAAGCGGTATTTCCGTGTCAAATGTGTGCTGGATCGGATTCTTGGAGTTTTAGGATTGATTCTTCTGTCTCCGGTTTTTCTGGTTATCGTGATGGCAGTCAAAATCGAAGATGGGTTCCGGGCCCCTGTGATTTTCCGGCAGAAGCGAGTGGGAATCCACGGAACCTACTTTCAGCTGCTGAAATTCCGCTCTATGAAGCTGGATACACCCCATGACTGTCCCACCCATCTGCTGAAAAATCCGGATCAGTATATTACCCGGATCGGCCGCTTCCTCAGGAAGACTTCCCTGGATGAACTGCCGCAGCTGTGGAATATTGCCGCCGGCAGTCTGTCCGTAGTGGGACCGCGGCCGGCGTTATGGAACCAGGAGGATCTCATTAGCCGTGTGTCAAGTAAGGGACAAAAAAATTTTTTAATAGCCAGCGCTCTTGTGTGAGCGTTGGTTTTTCCCATTTTTATGGGTGTTTTCGACATAGAACGACCAATTTTAATAACGTTATGTTATGGATTTGTCCCTGAACTTGCAGGAAAAGAGCATTTTTGTCCCTATTATTCCGCACGGTATCAGCCCTCCCAGGCAGGCGTTCCAGCCGATTTAGATCCAAATTGTCTCACGCCCTGAATCTGGGGCATACCTCAAGTCCCTTTGGCAAAGGTGTCATAGCCTATACAGGTTCGGTGTGCAAAGCCGCCGCTCTCGGTTCTTACGGAAGTATCATTGTCATCTGTAGATCATCGCTCCGGGAAATGCCGGTTCCCGTTTAGCCCACTGTTTGATCGCTGTATCCTGACTCAGAAGACGCTTATGATCCTATTGGTGGCGGTTGTGATCTTTCAGTTCGGATAGTCACGGCGACAAGCTGCTTCGGCTCCCTGCAGATGTTTGTTTGAGGTACTGCTTATTTTGCTGTCAAGGTGCGTTTGAGGACAGAATATCTCCTCTATTTTATATCGTTTTTAGAAGTGATAATCGTAAAGTTATTCTTTAAACATGTGTCCAGGGCAATAACTTCTGTTGTTTATGGGCAGAAGTCTTAGGATAATAATGAACATGAAACTTTGTGATATCTAAATTAAAAAATTGTGAAAAAAAGTGAAATAATCAATATTAATTGCATACAAATAT
>ERZ1090860.1361-NODE-1365-length-13167-cov-5.018914_pt1 | contig 13167 bp, 10 predicted proteins | sample MGYA00478483_ERZ1090860 | MGnify/ENA primary metagenome ERZ1090860 (study PRJEB33644, sample SAMEA5815741) | chicken gut metagenome | biome: Chicken; feature: Gastrointestinal Tract; material: Caecum | place: Ireland | collected 2019-01-01 | study: A study of...
ACTGAGACGTTCGGGAAAATCGGTACTTCTCCATGAAATTATGGAGGAACTGAAGCAGAAAGGAGTCAGGCAGGAACAGATCATATATATGAATTTTGAAGATTTTCAATATTCATATATAACAAATGCGAAGACACTATATGATTACATTTGCGATCAAAGAAAAAATGAGGAAAAATACTATCTGTTTTTTGATGAGATCCAGATGGTAGACGGATTTGAAAGAGTGATCAATTCGTTTCGAGCTACCTGGGACGTCAGTATATTTATTACCGGCTCGAACAGCAAACTGCTGTCAGGTGAACTGGCAACACTTCTTTCAGGGAGATATGTAACATTCCGTGTTGCGCCGTTTTCGTTTTCAGAGTGCTGTGAGATCAGAAATGTTGCAGCGCCGACGGATGAAGATCTGGTCGAATATATGAACTGGGGCGGGATGCCGCAGCGGTTTTCTCTTCACAGCGAAAGCGAGGTACGCACATATCTGCAGGATCTGTTTAATTCAGTTGTATTGCGGGACATTGTACAGAGGACAGGCGCAAGGGATGTGGACCTGCTGAACCGGATCATGGAATATCTGATGGCAAATCCGTCGCAGACATTTTCTTCACAGGGAATCCTGAAATATTTCAAGAGTGTGGACCGGACAGTCAGTACACAGACGCTCTATAATTATCTGGATCATATACAGACTTCGCTGATCGTTTCCAAGGCGCAGCGTTATGATATCAGAGGGAAGAAGATTCTGACAACGCTTGATAAATATTATCTTACCGATCTGGGACTGGGCAGGATTCATAACAGCGGATTTAAGCTGGAGATGGGAGCGCTATTGGAAAATGTAGTCTACAATGAACTTCTGAACCGGGGATATGAAGTCTATGTGGGAAGCATCCCGGGCAGCGAGGTGGATTTTGTTGCATTAAAGGACGGAAAGAAAGAGTATTACCAGGTGGCATATTATCTGTACGACCAAAGGGTGATCGAGAGGGAATTTGGTGTATATGCTAATATTCCGGACAATTATCCCAAATACGTGATTTCCATGGATAAGATGGATTTTTCCAGAGAAGGGGTCATCCATCTGAATGCCATTAAGTTCCTGAGCGAAACCGTATGACAGAATGAAAATACCGTGGGGAACTGCTGAACATACAGCGGTTCCCCACGGATCTTTGTGAAGTAAGTCCTGCAAGCGGGTGCCGTGCCTGCAGGGGCAGACATTTACAGGCGCTCATTTTACGAATGTCTTCTTCGTTTTGTTTTCCTGTGTCTGCGGCTGCGGTGCAGGATCATCCAGGCCCCTGCCGCGGAAGCAGCGGCAAGAACTGTCAGACCCGCCAGTCCGGAAAGGAGCGAGGGATCCGTTCCGTCTCCGGTTTTTGGAGTCTCTTTTTTTATCTCGTCGGAGGCAAGGACATGGACGGTCTGATCTTTGTCGTTAACGTCCTCATGGGACGCTGTCAGAGTTCTATCCTGATAGAGATATTCAAAGATGACAAAATCTTTTCCCTCCAGTCCGGAGGTGTCGAGCTGAAATCTCATCTCCGTAGTCCCTTCCGTTTCCTGCGGGGTGAAGGCCGCAGATACACGAATCTCCTCCTCGTTCTCCGGATAAGGCTCTCCGGTCTCTTTGTCGATCACTACGCCCTGAAGTTCATATTCAAGCCCCGGGATCAAATCTTCCCAGGAGACGGTGTCAACGATCACAGCGTCTTTTGCGGCGGCGATATCATGGGTGCCGGTGTCCTCTCCCAGGGCGGTAGTTCCGATCCTGTGTTCCGGGAAAGTGATCTGCTGGCTTTCCGCGCTGATATCCCGGTGGGATGCGGCTTCTGTTTCACCGATATACAGGGTGTCGAAAACGGTGACGGTCCTGCCGGCGAGGGAGGAGGCGTCCAGAGAAATGTCGATCTCAATCTCCATCGCAGACGTCTCTGCGGTAAATGTCTTTTCTGCAGTCACCGGCTCCCCGTCCTTATCGGTCAGCGGTTCTCCGGTGTCGGTATCCATTAACTGAGCATGCAGAAGATATTCTTCTCCGGTTTGAAGTCCGCTCATGGACACGGTGTCACGGATCGTTGTCTCTGTGCGTGCAATTCCTGCTTTCTTTCCGGTATCAGCGAGGACCGCGCTGGTCTGAGGAATCTTTGTCTTTTCGTTTTCCACAGTGATCGTCAATGATGGCTCGCCTCCCATCCTTCCGTCTTCTGTCACCTCCACCTTTCGGATCTTTCTGTCAAATGAGTAGCCCGGAATGCCTTCCGTTTCCTGAATACACCAGACGCCGGGCTCGATACGCTGAAGAATGATCTGCCCGTTTTCGTCTGTAGTGAATGTCTCTCCCGATACGTCTTCAGAATCCTTCCATATCGTAAAGGCCACGCCTTCCAGCGGCTCTCCGGTATCGGATGAAACCTTCTCAAGGACCAGTGTCGTGGGAATATTTTCAATCTTCAGAACTTCTGTCACCAGAGGTGTGTCCTGGCCGGCGTATTGAAGCTCCACGTCCATGCCTTCTCCCGGCAGGACATATCCTGACGGCTGTCTGGTCTCTGTGACGGTGTATTTTCCAAGGTACAGATCACAGCTCTGCGCGTTCCCCTTTTCGTCCGTGATGAGCGTATCCACAACCTCGCCTTTCTCTGCCCGGACCGTGCCGTCCCCGGTCACGATATCTTCGGCTGCGGTGATGGTGAATTCCGCATCTGCCAGGGCGTCCCCGGTTTCACTGTCTGTTTTCATGATACGGATCCGTCCCATTGCCGGTGCATCTTCATATTTTACAGTCATGGGTTCTGCCCAGTCCCGCCCTTCCGTGATCTCAAATTTCAGATCTTCCCCGCGGAGATATCCGTCGGGAGCGTTTATCTCGCGGAAATAGTAGACTCCCGCAGGAAGTTTCTCAGGGAGGAGAAAGGCTCCGTTTTCATTTGTCTGAAAGGTGTTGTGGACGAGCTTGTCCGGATACCAGGTCGTCATGGTGAGTGGAGTCTTGTTTTTGTCAAGAAGCTGAAATTTCACTCCGGCGAGAGGAATCGTCCTGCCTGTTGTGTTGTCTGTCTTTACGAGCTGTATCGGAGACAGGATCTTTTTATCCTCCAGGATGTAGTAAAGGGTCTGCCCTTCCTCTGAGATCGTGACTTCAAAGTCATCGACAGGTTTCAGACCTTTCGGCGTATTCTTTTCGTGTACGGTATAGGTGTCATAGACAAGATTTCCACGGCTGCTGAGGGCAAGCTGATCCGTGGAAGCATAGCCGTTCTCATCGGTGGTGATACGGAAGGTTTCCCCGGTGGTCTTTGATGTGAGTTCAAAGACAATTCCTTTGAGCGGAGGCATCTGATCCTCCTCTTCATCGGAAGGTTCGGCAAATTTGATAAGCTCAAGATCACCACGTATGACGTCGTTTTTTATGGCGGTGTCAGAAGTGTTGAGATTTACGGTCACACCGTCCTCACGGATCTTGAACTCCCGGGAAAGGATCCCGGTGTGGTTATAGCCTTCCGGCGGAGTTGTCTCCTCAATCCGGTAACTCCCATAGGGAAGCAGATCCGCAGAGGTCTGTGCGGTTCCGTTACTGTCCGTTGTTATTATTTTGACCACGTCACCGTTGTTATACGTCTTTCCTTCGACGACTACCGGATTGGAATTCAGGGAAATGATCTCGAACCGGGCACCTTTCAGAGAAGCGCCTCCCTGGGCGGTGTTTTTACCCAGCTCGTTGTCCCACTTTTCAACAAACACCCCGCCGCGGATCACGGTTTCGGGGATTGCCGCCTGGTTGTAGGTGCCGGCACTGTTACCCTGTGCTGTAATCCGGACCACGGAAACAGCACTGTTGAGGAGGTATCCGGCCGGAGCCTTCGTCTCCTGAATAGTGATGGTACCGAGTGGAAGGACTACCTGTCCGCCGGAATAGTAAAAGTCATCGCCCGAAATTTTTGACCCGTTTTCAAATCGTACAGTGCCGTCAACGCCTGTTTTCATGACCCAGGTTTTCAGCGGCTTTCGTCCTTCTGCAGAGGGATCTGTACTAAAAATTCCGTCATAATACCGGACCGTAAATTCTGCTCCGGAGAGAGTGGCATTTCCCTGAGGCACTTCCGTTCCCGTGTCCTTGTCAGTTTTATTCAGCAGAATTCGGACCGGGGTGCTCAGAGGGGAATCCTGAACTTTGACTGTTGTAGTACCGTTTGCGTCCACCTTTGCTGTATAGATATTTGTGTCAAGAATATATCCTAATGGAGACTTTATCTCTTTTACATAATAAGTTCCTTTATTCAGTTCGATCCTGTTTGAGTTTCCGCTGATGTCAGTGATGAAAGTACCAACTTTATTTCTGCAGTCTTTTTCCGTGTATACGCCGTATTCTGCCCCGGCCAGACTGTAACAGGAATTTCCGGCAGTGAGTCCGGGATTGGAAGAAATCTTCTGCAGGATGGCATATCCCGTTGGATGAAATTCATAGCTCCACCTGCTCAATGGCTGATTTTCCCCACTGGTAAAGATTTCTCCGGATGCTTCAAAATTGTCATGGTTCGCATCAAGCCACCGAAGCCCGTCGTCGTAAAGATCACGGTAGTGTCCGGCAGCGGGGTAACCGCAGCTGCAGGTCAGACCGTTGCCATAGTTGATCTCGACATAATCACCGCCGGAATACCACCCGCTCACATGGTTAAGCGCAGTCCAGAGAAATGCCTGCTTCATCATGTATTTCTGGTCTGCCGAAAGCCCGGAACACCCGTAGTTGTCCACATAGTACAGCAGGGCACAGACAGTATCGATCGTATCCTGGTCATAGTATTCGAGAGCATTGTGGGATGTCATTGTGAGTCCTTCTTTGAAATGTCGTGTAGGATCTGCGCAGAAAAGCTTTTCGCCGGATGATGTGCCAAGGATTCCTTCAGACCAGTGATCAAGAGAGGTCCATTCCCCATCTGTCCACTGGATCACGTCTATTCCGCCAGGGATTTCGGCACCTTTTTTGATATAGGCAGATGTGATCGTTTCGCCGGCAGATCTAAGGACAGGTTTCCCGGCGGAATTGCTGGCCGCGGCTTTAGAAGCCTCCGGTTTTGTGCTTGGGTTTCCTCCATTCGATTGCTTTTGCAAAGAGGAGGCCTTTTCAGTGACGGTCAGTTCAAGAGTGCTGTCCTGTGGGGGCATCAGGAATACCGCGTTCCCGTTTTCATCCGGCTCCAGGGATTCGCCGTTGAGAAGAAGCTGATCGGTTTCGTACCCTTCCTCTGTCTCGGCGGTGATCCGTACTTCCGTGCCGGATGGTATGAGCAGCTGCCCGGTGTCTGTAATGTCATAGCTTTTTTCTGTTTTCAGGGTTCCGTGTTCCGACTGTACCAGCGTCAACAGGTGGCTGGAATCAGTCTCCTCCGGCGTTTCATCTTCCGCCAGACTTACCAACCCGGTGCAGAACAGCAGGGCTGCGGACAGGATAAGCGCCAGAATGCGTTTTGTTTTTTTCATAATGTTCCTCCATTTGTGTTTTCAGGTAACGTTTCAGACAGAGGATTCAGTTATCAAGGGAACCACCTCACTTTCTGCCAGTCAGTATGTCTGCGTGGAATAATACTCCGAATACGGAGCATGAAATAAAATGATTATCCGGCGGTAAGATCAGGGACAGAGGCCCTCCGCCTTAGATAAGATGATATGAGGATAACACAGGAAGAGTGTGGGAGGCAAGCAACGAATCGTATCAGCCCCCAAAATGAAAGACAGCGCGGTGTATTTTCCGCGCTGTCCCGGGTTGAAAAGAAATATCAAATTTCTTTTATCATATAGTATTCCGCTGAAAACGGAAGCAGTGTGAACTCAAATACTGATTTTCCGGAATCTGACTTATCAGGAAGGAATTTTACTTCCCCGCCGCCCTTTCCGCCGTATGCAGGAAGTTCGCTGCAGAATATGCGCTCCAGTTTTACGGCACCGGGGATCTCAAGCTGATATCCGTTCTGCTCCGCCCCGGAAAAGTTAAAGACAGCTACGATCCTTTCTTTTTTCCCTGCACGTTCAAAGGCATATACGCACCGCTCTTCGGAATGGCAGTCCAGCCACTGGAATCCGTCTGCGTCATAGTCTTTTTCAAAGAAAGCCGGGTGTTCCAGATAGAACCGGTTCAGATTCGTCATGAACCGGTGAAAATCCTGATGAGCCGGGAAGCCCAGCAGGTTCCAGTCCTGTTCTCTCTTTTCGTCCCACTCCCGGAAGTGGCCGATCTCATTTCCCATGAAGTTCAGTTTCTTGCCCGGATGAGCGTACATGTACATATAGAACGCCCGCGCCTGAGGAAATTTCATCTCATAATCGCCGAACATTTTCTGGAGGATGGTGGCTTTCCCGTGTACGACCTCGTCGTGGGAGAGGGGCAGCAGGTAGTTGGAATCATAATAATATGCCATGGAGAAGGTGAGCTTGCTTCCGCATCCGCCGCGGAACAGAGGATCCGTGCGGAAGTAGTCCAGAGTGTCGTTCATCCAGCCCATGTCCCACTTATAATCAAAGCCAAGTCCGCCTGTTTCAGGAGCGTCAGTGACTCCGGGGAAACTGGTGGAATCCTCTGCGGCGAGGATGGCGGATGGATGGAGCTTTTTCAGCCCCCGGTTCATATTTTTCAGAAATTCCACTGCGTTGGAGTTGACGCCCCGTTCCGGCGTCCCCTGCCAGTAGATCGCGCGGCTGATAGCGTCCATACGAAGACCATCCATGTGGAACTCGGTGAGCCAGTAATTGGCGGCGGACTGAAGGAAACTCCGTACTTCACCGCGGGAGTGCATGAAGTTGCAGCTTCCCCACTCGCTCTGTCCCACTGCGGCATGAGGATATTCGTACAGTGCTGTCCCATCGTAATTTGCCAGTGCGTAATAGTCCACCGCAAAATGTACGGGGACAAAATCCAGGATGATGCCGATGTTATTCTGGTGGCAGGCGTCCACAAAGGCTTTGAGCTGATCCGCCGTGCCATAGCGGGAAGTGGGACTGAAGAATCCGGTGCCCTGATACCCCCAGGACTCATCGCAGGGATATTCGCAGAGAGGCATGATCTCCAGATAGTTGTACCCGTTTTCTTTTACATAGGGGATCAGAATATCCGCCATTTCTTCGTAGTTATACCATGCGTCCGGTTCGTCGGAAGGCTTGCGGAAGGAACCGAAGTGAATTTCGTAGATATTCAGCGGTTCCCGGAGCCGGGCTGTGCGTTTCTTCATCCATGACGCGTCATGAAAATGATAGGTTTCCGTATCCCGGATGATGGAGGCTGTGTTGGGCCGCAGTTCCATTCCGTATCCGTAAGGATCGCAGTGATCGATAAACTGACCGGCCTGGTCGTAGATCCGGTATTTGTACATCATGCCGGGACGGGCCTTTTCTGAGGTGAACTCCCAGAAGTTTCCGTCGTGTGCCTTCTCCATGGGACTTTCCTCCCAATCGTTGAACTCTCCGATGACGGAGATCTTCGATGCGGAGGGGGCGAAGGTGCGGAAGACCACTCCTTTCTCTGTTACATGGGCGCCAAGATATTTGTAGGCGTCAAAGATCTTTCCTGTGTAGAATCCGTAAAAATCCATAATTACCTCCGGCTTTTTATTTTAATAGACTGTAGTTGTTTTTCACTGTATAATAAGAATAACGGAAATCCGTCCGGTCGTCCACCGACAATTCAGATGAGGGGTTGGAAATCCAACCATTTTGACAGAAGCGTCGGTTAATATCAGGTGATTATGAAACGGAAGATTTCGGCCGGGAAAAAAGTTCTTGAAAGCAGGAGGAATCAATGGATCTCAGGATTGAAAAAACAGAGAAGGCGATCAAGAATTCGTTTATCAAACTGCGCGCCAAGAAAACGCTGGAGAAGATTACGGTGAAAGAACTGTGTGCGGAGGCATGTATCAATAAGTCGACATTTTATGCTCACTATGCGGATATCTATGACCTGTCCGAGGCTATAGAAAAAGAGACTGTCATGTCCATCATAAACAGCATTGAGCATCTGAAAGACTATACATTTGAGAATTCGGACGCATTTACAAGAGCGCTCTGCCTGGCCTTTCTGTCACAGATATCACTGATCAAGATACTGTTTTCCGGGAAAGAGCAGAATCATCTGGCGAACCAGCTTGATCGTGAGCTGAAGAAAGTGATCTTCCGGAAATATCCGGAGTATAAAAACGATATCGAAAAAAATATTCTCTTGTCATACTGTATACAGGGGACCTATCATGCTTATCTGAGCAATCCGGAGGCGGATACGGAGACTTTTGTCAGGACCATAGAGAAGATCGTGAAATGTCTGCAGCCGATGTTATAAAAAGGGGGCGTGCCGCACGAGGATTACATGATCCTCGTGCCGCACGCCCATCTTCGACAGACGGTATATTTGGATTTCTTTCCGCTCAGACCTTCTGATCCCCTGTGGACCAGACGTGCTTTTCTTTTGATGAGGCTGCCGTATTTTGAGCCATCACGCCCACGAGCTTATGAGGAACATAGGGCTCTTCCAGATAAGCGATCTCATCCGCTGTCAGCTCCAGATCCACAGCCTTTGTGGCGCCCTCCACATGGTGGAACTTCGTAGCGCCTACCACCGGAGAAGTGACATTCGTCAGGAGCCATGCGAGGGAGACTTCGGTCATTGTAACTCCACGCTTTTCTGCTATTTCAGCGACCCGGTCAATGATCACCTGATCCTGGGATTCCGTATCTCCGTATTTCAGCTTTGCATAGCTGTCCTCCGCCAGACGCTTCGACGTCTCGCCTCTGTGCTTGGAGAGACGGCCCCCGGCAAGGGCGCTGTACGGAGTCAGGGCGATATTGTCCTCGTGGCAGAAGGGAACCATCTCCCGTTCTTCTTCCCGGAAGATCAGGTTGTAATGTCCCTGGATGGAAACAAATTTGGCAAATCCCTCTTTTTCAGCAAGAGCATTTGCTTTGGCAAGCTGCCATGCGAAGCAGTTGGAGATACCGATATATCGTGTTTTCCCTGCTTTTACCATTCGGTTGAGTCCGTCCAGGATATCGTAGATCGGAGTCTGATGATCCCACATGTGGTAGATGTAAAGATCGACGTGATCCATACCAAGGTTTTCCAGACTTTTGTTCAGCATGTTTTCAATGTGCTGCTGACCTGTGACGCCTGCTTCGATCTCCTCCGTTGTGCGGGGGAGGAACTTTGTCGCAACAACCACGTCGTCCCTTTTTGCAAAATCCTTCAGGGCACGTCCCAGATACTGCTCGCTCGTTCCGCTCTGGTAGGCGATGGCGGTGTCAAAGAAATTGATGCCCAGTTCCAGGCCGTGTTTTATGATATCACGGCTGTGTTCTTCATCCAGTGTCCAGGAGTGCTGGCCCCGTGCCGGATCTCCGAAGCCCATGCATCCCATGCACACGCGGGAAACATTCAGATCAGAATTGCCTAATTTTGTATACTTCATAAAATATCTCCTCCTCTGTATTTTATATTGTAGAACGTCTGCCGCCCCCTGTCTAATACTTCTGGTGAATCAACGGGGCTGCCTTTGGCGCATAATGTTGGAAAAGTCAATATCGACTTAAAAAAGGTCAAAAAATGGTCTGTTTTCTTTGAAAGGCGTGCGCTATGATATAGGCGTAACAAGGAAAGAAAGTAAACAGAGAATAAAAGGAGAGAAAGATCATGAGTACGATCGCTATCAATAGAGAAAATTATACAGTAAGAGAGGAAAACGTATCCCTGAAAGAGAGAATAAAAAATTACTTTACAGAAAATGCTGCGATAATTTCAGCGGGACTTCTTTCTTTCAGCGGCAATGCCAATGCTTACCAGATGTACAGACTGATGAAATAATGATCAGAGGTACAGCACAGGATGAAAAAACTGAATAACAGATCAAAGGTAAAGAACCGGAAGATGTTTTGGTAAAATGAAACATTTTCCGGTTCTTTGTTTGATAGGAAACTTTGTTCCCTATCAAACAAAACGCTCCGCGGGATGCGCACTCGCGCGAAGTGGAAATTTGTCGCTAAAGCGACCGCGCTCGGCGCGAGGGTTCCGCAAGTGGAACTCTTTGTTCTCGCTGCAGAAGAATTGACACTGCCCAGGTCCGGCGCTAATATTTTTATCAGAATACTGAACAGGAGGAAAACGATATGGATCAGAAAAGAGTATGTACCGGTGTGGTGGGAGCCGGCGCGATCAGTGACATCTATCTGAAAAACATGATACACAGGTTTGACTGTCTGTCTGTGAAATCCATCTGTGCAGGGCATATCGAGAGCGCTCGGAAAAAAGCTCAGATATACGGGCTGCAGGCGGTCACGATGGAGGAGATGATGAATGATCCGGAAATCCGGCTCATTGTCAATCTGACACCTGCCCATGTTCACTACAGTGTGATCAGGGAAGCACTGGAACATGGAAAACATGTCTATACAGAGAAGACACTGACTGACGAGCTGGAAAAGTCAGAGGAACTGGTCCGGCTTGCCCGTGAGAAAGGACTTTATCTGGCATCGGCTCCGGATACCTTTATGGGGGCGGCGCTGCAGACTGCAAGAGATGCCATTGACAGAGGAATGCTGGGCGAGATCCATTCCTTTGCTGTCTCCGCAAACAGGAACAATGATATTCTGCTCTGTATTGCTGATTTTCTCCGGCAGCCGGGCGGCGGCATTGTCTGTGATTATGGCGTGTACTATGTTACCGCGCTTGTGAGTCTCCTGGGACCGGCAGCGAGAGTAGGGAGTATTGTGGGCCATCCCTATCCTGTACACAGGAATATCGTGCCGGGGACTCCTCTGTACGGGCAGGTGATGGATACGCCCAATGAAAGCCAGGTCAATGCAGTGATACAGCTGGAGAGCGGAGTAACAGGAACATTTCATATTGATGCGGATTCCGTAACAGAAGATCAGGCTTATTTTACGATCTACGGGACAAAGGGGATTCTGTTCCTGACAGATCCGAACCAGTTCGGCGGGGAAGTCCGTTTCCTTCCGAACACGATGGATCCCCGCGAGAAACAGGAACTCTGTGTGCTGCCCGCCGTCAATGAGTACAGTGATAATTGCAGAGGGATCGGGCCTGCCGATCTCGCGGATACGATCCTGAACGGCACACCTCTCCGGCCTTCCGGAGAGATGGCATATCATGTCCATGAGATCCTGAACGCTATGCTGGCAGGCGGAGGATTGGGAGCATTTACGGATATCAGATCTTCCTGTGAGAGACCGGAAACGTTTCGGGCAGAAAGAGGGACAGATTCGGAAAGTGATCCTGTGAGAATCCGAAAGAGTGAGGAATCCGAAAGAGTGAGGAATCCGGGCAGCACAGCGGCAGGTGAAGATAATCCTGCCGAGGACTGCCCGGATTTCTTGTTTTTATCTGACCGGGGATTATCTGATTGAGGCGCCCAGTTCAAAGGCTTTCTTCAGTTCCGGTTTTCCTTCGATATCTCCGATATCTCCGTTGCCTCCGGCAAGTACATGACCGAGATTCTTCCAGCGCAGATGCTCCATCAGATGGTCATAATAGAGCAGAACATCCTCAAAGCCGTATCCTTCTGCTGCCATCAGAAGGACACAGGATCTGTCATGCCCGCGTAGAAGATTGCCGTCTCCCTCTTCCAGGGCAAAGAGACGGTCGATAGCGGTCCGGATCTGACCGCTCATGTTCCAGTAGTACAGAGGAGTGGCGAGGATGATCACATCGCACTCCTTTACCGCCGGATAGATCTGCCCCATATCGTCTTTCTGGACACAGGGACATTCCCTGCTGCTGTGGCCGCCGAAGCACCCTTTGCATCCATGGATGTTCATGCTGTCCAGGAAAAATTCAGTGACGGTATTTCCCGCACTCTCGGCGCCTTCGGTAAAGGCTTTGACGAGAGACGAGGTGTTTCCCTTCCGGCGCGGGCTTCCATTTAAAATAACGATTTTCTTACTCATGATACCTTCTCCTTTTTCAGATTTTCAGATCTTGTCTGCCAGAGCTGCAGCCTGTTGACAGCCATCTGTCTTTTCGATATCGCCTGTGTTCAATACGCCGGGGATGAGAACTTCGCCGACCATATGCCATTTTATCAAAGCAGCGGAACGCTCGATCGGAATCCTCACTCCGTCCAGCACACTCATATCCTCCTCTTCGCAGCAGGCGATCAGAGCGCATTCCTTCTCCGCAATGTCCTTTCCGGCAACGCAGAAAGAATACAGTCTGTCGATCACTCCCTTGATCTGTGCCGGGATTGAATACCAGTAGACCGGCATGGTGAAGACAACTGCATCCGCATCCAGGATCGCCGGCGCAATGGTGTTAAAATCGTCGTCGAAGGAACAGGCTTTTCCTGATTTGAAACAGGTTTCGCAGGCACGGCATCCTCCGATCTTCATCATTGCCGCGTCGAATCTTGTCACGGTGTGTCCTTTGGCCTCGGCCGCTTTGATAAAAGCGTCCGTCATTGCAAAACTGTTTCCGTTTTTACGCGGGCTTCCCGTGATAACTACAATTTTTTTACTCATTGATAATTCCTCCTTCTATATCCAGACAGGATTGACTCCCTTAACTGTTGATATTATAATCATAGCAAGAATGAGGTGCATGACAAGTACGCACATAAAAGTGCGATACTTACAAAAAAGATATATACTTACCTGCAGGAAGGTATATAAGTGAAAGGAAAGGGAAGAAAATGGGTGAAAGATGCATATCAAATGAAGATCTGAGCACGACCGGATTCAGCTACACACTGTCGCTGATCAACGGAAAATATAAGATGACGATTTTGTATACACTGATGGAATTCGGTGTGGTCCGTTTTAATGAGATGAAAAAGTATATCGGATCAATTTCCTACAAGACGCTCAGTTCCACATTGAAGGAACTGGAGGCAGATCAGCTTGTTCATCGGGAAGAATATCCTCAGATCCCTCCGAAAGTGGAGTACAGCCTGACAGAGAGAGGAAGATCGCTGATTCCGATTCTGGACGGGATGTGTGAGTGGGGAGACAAGAACAGACTGTAAAATATGCAGGATAAATCACCGGAAGTGCCAAAAGGCACATTCCGGGATTGTAAGCGGTCGCCAAGGTCTCGGGCAAGCCCGGACTTTGGCTCGTTGCCATTGCAAAAAAGGCCTGACATGTTCTATGCCAGACCCAGTTTCTCTTTATACCTTT